>Ga0256832_1000620_pt1 | contig 23220 bp, 21 predicted proteins | sample 134614metaG_FD_190534 | JGI IMG/M metagenome (GOLD analysis project Ga0256832, IMG submission 190534) | Hydrothermal vent microbial communities from Lau Basin, Pacific Ocean - 134-614 | ecosystem: Environmental > Aquatic > Marine > Hydrothermal vents | place: Pacific Ocean: Lau Basin | collected... | reverse complement strand
AAAATTGGGTGAATCGTAATAATAAATAATTTTTAGATTCGGCTATAATTATAAATGCCGAAAAGCTAACAATGTGTAGCACATCAGACTTGCTATCGCTGCGTCCGCTGGCTACACTGACCGTTCTACTGCATTAATAAAATCAAATCAATTTTCTTAAAGTCTAAATTCTAAAAAAAAATTACATTATTAAATTCTAATTGAGAATATATGGTTAAAAACAATGATTATGAGAAGTATATTTCATTTTTGAAAAAGAGTTTAATAGATAAAGATTTAAACGCAACCAATTCAAGATATTTTATTAATTCAATGAATTATCTTTCTAGTAATCATTTATTTAAAAACAATTTCAATAATATTGAAGTAAAGATTCTCTTTAATCATTTGAAAGAATTAAAAAAAGATAAAATAAATTTTTTACCAGATATTTTGTTAAAATATAAGTCTGAAATATTAAAACATAAAAAAGAATATATAAGAATTATTCCAACACCGTTAAAAACTGAAATTTTAAAAGATCCTTTAGATTTCAAACAAAGTAAATTATTAGGAATACCTTTTATACCCAAAGAAGTAAAATATCCAAAAGACAATTCTGGTAATTATATGTTACATTTAATTCAATTAAATTTTGAAGAGATTCCAAATTTAAAAGGTTATCCTGAGAAAGGAATACTTCAATTATATTTTTCTCCTGACAATTGGTACAATCCAATAAAAGGAAATTATAAAGTTTTATTTTTTGACGAAGATCAATTAAATCAAGAACATTTGACAGATTTTTCTTTTATTAATAAGTTACAATATGAATATACTCCTATTTATCGGATTCATAAATTAGATTTTGAAAAAGCTTTTGATTATGGCAATTTTTATGATAGACAATTTGGACTTAAATTAGATAACAAAAGTCCTTATTCGTTTGTGGAGGAATTAAATGACAAAAATAAAGGAGATTGTCAACTTTTTTTTAGTGATAATGAACACAAAATAGGTGGCTATAGTGAATTTGTCCAAGATGACCCAAGAGAAATTGAGAATTCAGGTACTTATAATAGTGACAAACAATTATTACAGTTAAATATAGATAAATATATAGTTTTTGGGGATAATGGAATTGTACATTTATTTATAACCGAAAATAATTTCAATAATAAAGATTTTGGAAAAGCATATTTTCATTGGGATTGTGGTTAAATAAAGAATACAAATATAATCAGAAAAAAAAACGCAGTAGAACAAGCGTTAGGTGCAATAAGAAGAGAAATGACAAACTTCCACATTATATCAAGTAGTTCTTTTGATTTAAATAGTTTTGAAAGTGTTGAAAATTTTGTCAATTCCTATCCTAATTTTCAAACATTAGTTTTAAAAAATGAAGATGAATTAGAGATTTTATTAAAATTAATTGGAATTGAAAAAATCAAAAGTAAAAAACTAAATGAAATTTATTGTAAATATTGGGATTTATCGGACTTTAATTTGCCCAAATATAATGAACAAGAATTTGACTTATTTTATCAAAATTGGCTTAAAAAAACAGGAAGAGAAAACAGTAGGGATGAATATAGCAATTTGATTTTTTTGCAAAACCTAAATACAAAACTTAATAGATCAAATTACATATTATTAATTATAAAAGAAAATAACGAAATATAGCAATCAAATTGAAGATATTTTATAAAATATTGATAAGTATTGGAATAATATTATTAATCGGAATATTAATTATTATTGACAAAGCTGATAGGACTATTTTTTACTCTTTATATGTTCCTGAAAAAGAAATCACTGAATTTCATTCACACCAAACTTTTGAAGAAACGAAAAAAGCATACGAAAAGAATTATGGAAATCCTAAATGGAGTTTCCCAAGAGAAAAATCTAAAACTATAAAGTTGTATGAAAATAGATTGTTAATAAGTCGAGTAACATCAAAAACACTAACTGAAAATCAAAAAAAAGAAGTTATAGAATTTTTCAATAATCCAGAAAATTTTGATTTTTCCGAAACAACTTGGAGTTTAACAGAAGCAGAATATATCTTTAGATTTTACAATGAACAAAACGAAAAAATAGGAGAATTATGGCTATGTCTTGAAAATTGTGGAATGACTAAATCAATTCCATTCTCACCGAATATGAAATTTGGCGGAATAAGTGAAACTGGAAAAAAGAAAATATTGAATATCTTAAATAAAATAAACAAGTAAAGCACCTAACACAAAATATACGTAATTGCGGTTTTGTCGCTTAACCAAAAATTTGTGTCTTTGAACAATGTGAATTGAAAGACCAAAAGTAAGTGCTAAAAAATCCGCAACTACGTATATTCAAACCGTCAGACTGCGCAAAAACTTATAAATAGAAATTGATGGGGCTGAATATCAAATAATTATTGAGTAAAATAACAAGGAATCTTGGATATATCTTTGCGTTACTGTAGATTAATGTTTTTACTAAAAATGGATCAAAACCGGTAGTAAAAAAAGAATAGCTTACCAATCTACAACTTTAACACATTTTTTTTCTCAATAACTATTAAAAATATTACTTTTGAACTTGTAATTATCAATTTACATATTAATAGCTATGAAAAACTTAAGTTTTAGACTTCGTGATATCCATATAGATGCTGAGAATATTTTTGAAGATATAAAAACCAATAAATCTTCATTTATATACAAAACCATATTTTATTTATTGTTTTTTACTTCTATGATTAGCTTTCTTGTACATACTATCAAATTTGGATACGGTTTTGGTATCGTCTTTTTGATTTTGCTATTTGCATATTTTCTGTATTATATTTATTCTATAAAAGCAGCACTGAGAGAAAATATTAAATCTCCCAAGGCAGATAAAATAGATCCTGAAAATCCACAATTTTTAAAATCCAGAATACAATATATTACCGAAGGTATAAAAGTGACCGCTACAAGGATAAAGCTTGTACGAAACTTTTATATAATATTTTTCCCGCTTATGACTTTTATCCTTATTTATATATTTAGAGGGCAGAGTAGTACGAAATCACTTATTATCACTTTTGTCATTTCGGTATTATTAGGTGGAGTTTTTTGGTATTATTATTTTAAAAATGATCTTAACGAAATAGAAAATGATATGGAAGAACTGGAAGAACTCAATACAAAGATCAATAAATTGGTAGAAGTGTGATGTTTAGTATAAATTGATACTATTTGAGAATGCTTTATCCCCCTTGTACATCGATAAAATCCAAAGGATCCAATGGTAACCCGTTTTTCCATAATTCGAAATGAAGATGAGGACCGTCCGTGAGTGTCCCGGTATTGCCTATTACACCAATCACTTCGCCTTCTTCAACAAAATCACCTATCTCTTTATAAAGGGATGAGTTGTGCTTGTAAACCGATATCATCCCGTTAGGATGTTGAATGATAATAGTATTACCCGTCTCTGTGCTCCAATCCGAAAAAATAACAACCCCTCTCATAATAGCTTTAATAGGCGAATCTTTTATTCCTGCTATATCCACCCCGTAATGTCCGCTTTTGACTTCTATCTTTTTATTGATTTTACCATTTAAAGGTGTAACAAATTGCAAGTCCTTAAATTCCTCTTTGGCATTATTATTTATATTTTTTGTGTGCGGTATTTTTCGACCAATCATCGTCTTATTTGCATTATTTACCATAGCGGAAGTATCATTACCAAGAATGATTTTTCTAAGAGATTTGTTGTATTGTTCTTGAGTTTTCATCTGAGTTTCAAGATTGTCGATATACCGGTTTAGTTTTAAAATATAAGTATTGTTTTCAATGTCTCCGTATCCCGGAACCAAATGTTTGATAGGGGTATAAGCAATCAATAAAAACATAAGCAGAAAAAATATGACCACGATAGAGCTCAAAAGGATATAAATATTCCTCAAGTTTAGGCTGAAAGAATACTTTTCTCTGAAAGTATCTTCATTCATGACTACAAATCTGAGGTTCTCACTGTGTTTCTTCTTCTTTCTTTTCTCCATTTGAATTCAACTAATTCTCCTTATAAATATTTTTTTGTCAAAATATTGTGCTCAAAGTATAGATGGTGTCTGTAAAAATACCGACAACTTTATCTTTAAGTCATTTAATAAGCTTTATTTTAAAATATTTTTACAAATATAGTGTTATATTATTCGATATTTAAACTAATTTGGTGAATTATTGGATTTACTATATTATTACCTTTAATTTTGCCTCTAAAACTTATATATGTTTATGACATTAAGGAGAATAATTATTGCCGTCATATTTCTAATAGGATTTGCGTCACTTCATTCTTGCAAAACCACAAAAAAGAAAGGGGAAGTTTCCAAAGTAGGAAAGTTTTATAAAAACACAACAGCGTATTACAATGGATATTTCAACGCTAATGAAATATATCAAAATGCTTTGGTAGTTCTCGACAATATTCACAAAGATGACTACAGCCAAATATTACCTCTTTATACTTATAGAGATGTGCCGGATACGAAATCCGTATCGCAAGATTTGGATAAAGTTGTTGAAAAATTAGGACGTGTGATCAATCTTCACCGTGTTGCAGATTGGGTTGATGATAGCTACCTTCTTATGGGTAAAGCCCAATATGTAAAACAGGATTTTGAAAAAGCTCAAAATGTTTTTGAATATTTTGTCGATGAGATGAATCCGGCATTGAAGAAAAGCGATTATAAGACAAAAAAAGAAAAGAAATCAAAGAAAAAATCTACTAAGAAAAAGCGCAAGAAAAAGAGTAAAAAGAAAAAGAAAAGAAAAAGAAGAACCCGGAAACAAAAAGAAGAAGACGATAAAAAAGCTGCTGAGAAAAAAGCAAAGGAGGAAGCAAAAGCTAAAGAAAAAGAAAAGGAATCTCAAATCACAAAAAATACAACTTTTCATAGAAAAGGAACAAAAAAAGATTGGGAAACTTATAATGAAGGACTTCTGTGGATGGCTAAGACCTATATAGAACGAGAAAAATGGGCTTCGGCTTATTATCTCTTGACCAGATTGAAAACAGAATACCAAAACAAGAAGCTTAAAAAAGAATATCCAAAGGTCAGAGCATATTATTATCTAAAGCAAAAGAAATATGACGAAGCTATATCTCCTCTTGAAAATGCATTGAAGTATGAGAGTAAGAAGAAAGAAAAAGCGAGAATAGCCTATATTTTAGGACAAGTTTACGAAAAACTTAATAATTCACAGAAAGCTTTTGCAATGTTCAAAAAAGTCGGTGAACTACATCCGGATTATGATCTTGAGTTCAATGCAAAACTAAAAGTTCTTAAAAATAACAGTGGTAATTCAGAGGAGTATGTAATCAAAGAAATAAAAAAATTGCTCAAGGAAGAAAAGTACGATGATTACAAAGACAATATCTATTATACTCTCGCGGAAATAAATATGAAAAATAATAATGTGTCTGAAGCTATTCAAAACTATAACAAATCCATAGCACATAATAAGAATAATCCGCCCCTTAAAGCCGAGGTTTATTATAGATTGGCAAATATCAATTTTGAAAACCAAAAGTATATTGCTTCAAAAAAATATTACGATAGTACGTTAATGGTAATAAACAAAAATGATGAAAGATATAAAGAGATAAAAGGCTTGGCAGAGAATCTTAAAGATATTGCAAAAAATTTGGAGACTATTCAGTTGCAAGATAGCTTGATTCGAATCAGTAAAATGCCAAAAGAAGAACAAATGAAATTGGCTATTGATATCAAGAAAAAACAATTGGAGTTAAAGAAAAAGGAAAAAGAGCGTAACTCCGGTATAAATGATCGAAAAGCTGCATTTGCAGGATCTTCAATGGCCAGTGAAGATATGTTGGGAGGATTTGGAGGTCAGAAGAGAAATGTAAAAAGTTCATTCTTTATCTACAACAAAACATCTATTGAAACCGGCAAAAAAGAATTCAGGTCAAAATGGGGTACAATATTACTGGAAGACAATTGGCGTCGATCCAATAAATCTGACAGTGACTTTGAAGAAGACAGCGATAGTAGTGATGACAGCGATATAACTCTCACTGATTTAGAGATGAATAATTTATTGCGTGGTGTACCTCGCACTCCCGATCAATTGAAAATCGCAAATTCCAGAATTAAATCGGCAATGCTTAATCTGGGAATTTTGTACAGGGACAAATTGGGTAATTATGAAAAATCTGCTGATATTTTAGAACAATTATTAAACAGATACTCTGATTTTGATGATAAGTGCAAGGCTATGTACTATCTGCAATTTTCATACAAAGATTTGGGGAAATACGACAAAGCACAAAACATTGTTAACAAAATGAGCAATGAATTTCCTGACTGTACATATACGAAAGTACTTACGGATCCTGATTTTATTAATTCAAAAAAGAATATCGTAAATGCCAAGGAAAGATATTATACGGAGATATTTGATTTGTATAAAAACGGAAATTACGAACAGGCTCTAACCAAGATAAATAGTGCTGATAAAAGCTTTAAAGATGATCCGAGGTATTTGATTAAATTGGATTATTTGACAGCAAAAATAACAGGAAAAACAGAGGGAAAAGATAAGTATATTTTAGCTTTGGAACAATTTATAAAAAAATATCCCAATTCAAAAGAAGCTATTCATGCCAAAGAGACATTGAGGTTTATCAAAGGTGATAAGGACACGTTTAATAAATTAATTTACGAAGAGGATTTGGAGAAGTTTACTTATCAAAAAGATAAATTGCACTATATATTGGTAGTGGTACACAATATTAATGATGATGACTTGAAGATTATTAAGACATCAATTTCAAATTACAATAAGAAATTTTACAAACTTGACAGACTCAGAATGTCAAATATTTACTTCGATACTAAAGGGAAAGATCAAGTTATCCTGCTGAGAAAATTCGATTCGGCTGATGCAGCAATGAAATACTATAGAGATGTAAGCAAATTATCAGGAGACTATATCGATAGTAAATACAACTATGAGATATATGCGATTTCTCAAAAAAATTACCGCGAAGTAATCAAAGAGCGAACAGTAAATAACTATAAACAATTCTTCAATAAAAATTATCTTCAGCCTGAGAAAAAATGAGAAGGAAAGGAAATACAAAAAATAAGATATTAATATGGCTTCTCTCCATATTTCTGGTATTGAGTTTGACACTCATAGGATTATCTATATTTTTTGAACAAGTTCCCGATAAAACTGCTGATTTTGTTTTGAAAAAAATCAGAGGGGATAGTATTGTGCATTTGCCTTCAAGACAATCATTGATTGATAGTCTGGATAAAAAAGATGAAATCATCGATTCGCTTAGAATGGAATTGAAAAAATATGAAAAATTAAAAACTCACAAACGCGCGTTGGTAAATGTGGAATCAGGCACTCTCAATATGAGAGCCAAGCCTCAATTAGCTTCGTCTATTGTAGCCAAAATACCGGACAGCAGTTTTGTGGATGTTATGTATTTTGATACCCGGTACTACTATCTCAATGGCAAAAGGGGGCGTTGGTGTAAAGTGAAATATGCGGATACGACAGGCTGGGTATGGGAGAGTTTTATACAGATTCAAAAGAAATGAATAAAATAAAAATCCCACAAAGCATATAAGCATTGTGGGATTCTATGTTAATGAAATGAGCGTTACCCTATGGGAAAATACCCAATTTCAAATAGTCATTTGCAATTACCTCTATGGCATAAACAAAGGCTGCTGTCCTCAAATCTTTGATATTGTCTCTTCTTTTGTATAATGCTCTTATAGATTCATAGGAATTGATCATCGTTTCTTCCAATCCTGATCTTACGAGGTCTATTTCATCACCACCTTTGACTAAAACTGCTTTTTCCGTTTCTGAAATAGTCTTGCCCGTCATTTTTTCAACCAATTCGACCAATTTTGTATATGTTCCTTGGTTAAATCTCTTCTCCATTCTACCGAAATGCATATGTGACAGATTCTTTAACCATTCAAAGTAAGATACTGTCACCCCTCCTGCATTGATATACATATCAGGAATGATAACCACCCCTTTATCCAATAATATTTTTTCGGCCTCTGAAGTTGTTGGCCCATTTGCAGCTTCAGCTATGACTTTAGCTTTGATTTTATCTGCATTCTCATTGTGAATTTGTGCTTCCAATGCCGCAGGAACCAAAATATCACAGTCGATAGCAACCCAATCATCCCTGTTTTCCATGTCTTTGGCTCCGGGATATCCCATAATAGAACCTGTCTCTTGTCTGAATTTTAATAATTCAAAAATATCAATACCTTCCTTATTGTAAATTGTTCCCTCGTATTCCGAGACACCTACGATTTTCACTCCTCCTTCAGCTTGAGAAATAGTACCGACATATGATCCTACGTTTCCAAGCCCTTGTATAACCATTGTTTTATCCTTTAGTCCTGTAGTCAAACCCAATTTTTCCACATCCTCTTGATGGCTAAAAAACTGTCTCAATCCATAGAAAACACCTCTTCCCGTAGCCTCGGTTCTACCGGCAACCCCACCTTGTTCAATCGGTTTACCGGTGACACAAGCTCCTGCGTCTATATCGCCATGGTGAAACATCTCATAGGTATCGAGAATCCATGCCATTTCTCTTGGTCCTGTGCCATAATCAGGTGCAGGAACATCTTTTCCGGGGCCAATAAAGTTTTTCTTTATCAATTCGACAGTATATCTCCTTGTTATTTTCTCCAATTGGCTTTCAGTATATTTTTTTGAATCTATCTTGATTCCACCCTTAGCTCCTCCAAAAGGCACATCTACAATCGCACACTTAAATGTCATCAATGCAGCCAATGCCTTTACTTCATCTGCATTAACATTCAGACTGTACCGGATACCGCCTTTGGTCGGCATCCTGTGTTGACTGTGTTGAGTTCTAAATGCGTGAATCACTTCATACTTATTACCGATTTTCACAGGGAATCTCATCTCATAGATTGCATTGGGTTCCTTGATTTGTTCAAGTAGTCCTGAAGGGAAATCCGTTTTGCTTGCAGCTTTGTCAAAGTTTGCAAGAACACTTTTATAAAATTTGTCTAATTGCATATATTTAGTTTTTGAATAAATAAAGAAAGGTACAAAATTGAAATAATTTATTATATTATCAAAAAAAAACAATATTATTTTAAAATTTACTATCTTGCATTTTAGGATAACAAAATTTAATCATATCTAATAATGAATGACCAAAACAAACTATCGTTAACTGAAAATGATGTATTTGCTGTTTACAGATTGCCAAATGATAAAGACTTTTTTGTCGTTTTGCAGAATTCAAAAAAAATGAATCCTTTTGATAAGACTTGTTGTGAAAAGCAAGGATTTGTGTTTTTCCCTTTTGATAAGAACAAAAACACACCGTTATTTCTTCATGCCGACATGGTATTTAGAAATATTGAGTTCTCATTTAAAACAAGTATGATTCATAAAAAAAATGATATAAGTAAGCAAGAATATATTCAAAAATTGAATGCGTTTATTTCTGCAACAAAATCGGCTTATAGAAAAATAGTTTTGTCCAGAACCAAAAGTGTTACCAACAATAGTGCCGATATTTACCGTTTATTTAGAGCATTGGACAAAAGATATAAGGATGCCTTTGTTTTTTTAGTCAATCATCCCGTTGTAGGGACATGGATGGGTGCTACACCCGAGATGCTGCTTTCAACAAAAAATCAAATATCAAGAACAGTTGCTCTTGCAGGTACACAATATGTGGAGAATCCCGGTGATACTTTGTGGGAGGGGAAGGAAATAGAGGAACAAAAAGCCGTTATGGATTTTATTGAAAAAATACTGGGGGATAATCATATCAATTATAAAGCTGTTGGCCCCTATACTAAAATAGCTGCTAAAAACGAGAAAAAATCTTTGGTGCATTTGGCCACAGAATATACTTTTCAAGCATATGGAAGTATTTTTGATTTGATTTCACAACTTCACCCTACTCCGGCAGTTTCAGGTTTTCCCGTAAAAGAATCAATTGGGTTTATCAATAAAAATGAGGGTTACAATAGGGAATATTACACGGGGTTTCTTGGTCCTGTCAATATAGCCGGACAAGATAAATATGATTTTTTTGTCAATCTTAGAAGTATGAAAGTTTTTAAAAACAGTTTTTTGTTGTTTATTGGCGGTGGCATAAATTCTCAATCTATTCCGGAAAAAGAGTGGGAGGAGACTCAAAATAAAGCAAAAACTTTGGAGGAAGTATTAAATGCAATTAAAGGGAAAAAATGAAATGCACATCATTTTTTTTCAAATTTAATATAAAAATACTATATTTGTAAGTTATACATTGCTCTTGCAATGCTATGACGCAGACATATTTAAATATAAATATATATAAAAAAATAGGTATGAAAAGATTATTTGTGTTTTTATTGATTATCGCTTCAGTTTCTTTAGTAAAAGCACAAGAAAACAGAACCTTTGACGGTAGCGGAAATAATGTTGATCATCCGGAATGGGGATCTAAGGATTATTATTTTCAAACATTGACTACTATGACTTATGGAGATAGTATCAAAGCATTGTCCGGTAAAGACAGACCAAATGCGAGATTGATATCCAATACAATCTGTGATCAAAAAGAAAGTATTGAGGATGATTTGCTGTTGACAGATTACAATTGGGTGTTCGGTCAATTTATCGACCACGATATCACTCTTGCCGGCGTGGATTATTCTGAAAAGATTTTTGTCCGTGTTCCCCAAAATGATAAGTCTTTTACTCCCGGTAGTTTTATACCCATATTCAGAACTGTGGCTGCTTCGGGTACCGGAACCGATAAGTCAAATCCCCGAAGATTTAATAATGAAATTACATCTTATTTGGATGCCTCCAATATTTATGGTTCGGACAAAGTTAGAGCAGATTGGCTTAGAACATTTAAAGATGGAAAATTAAAAATGTCCGAGGGTAATCTGTTGCCGTGGAATACCTTGACAGGTGAGTTTAATTCTAAGATTGACCCCAATGCTCCCGCATTGGCAAATGATACACATATCAGTGATAAACTTTACGTTAGCGGAGATGTTCGTGCCAATGAAAATCCACTGTTGACTACATTACACACACTGTTTGCAAGAGAGCATAACAGACTTTGTGATCGGATAAAAGCCGAAAATCCGGCTTGGAATGATGAACAGATATATCAAAGAGCAAGAAAAATAGTTGGAGCTTATTTTCAATCCATAGTATTCAATGAATGGCTCCCGATGCAAGGAATCAAATTGCCGGAGTATAAGGGCTACAACCCTGACTTGAATCCTACAGTATCAAATCTGTTTTCAGCTGCCGCCTTTAGGCTTGGACATACTCAACTCAATAAGATTATTACAAGGATTGATGACGATGGCAATGAGATGATTCAGGGAAACATTAGTTTGAGAGATGCTTATTTCAATCCCTTATTGATAAAAGTTACAGGAGGAATAGAGCCTTTTCTCAAAGGGATGTCTGTCCAAATGGAACAAAAAATCGATGTGAAAATAGTCGATGATGTACGTAATTATTTATTTGGAAAACCCGATTTGGGTGGATTGGATCTTGCAACGATTAATATCATGAGAAGCCGCGAGAGAGGTTTACCCGACTACAATACTATCAGGGCTGATTTCGGATTGGAAAAAATAAGTGATTTCAGTGAAATAACAACAGATGAAGAATTGGCAAGTAAACTCAAATTTCTCTATGGGAATGTGGATAATATCGATGCTTGGATTGGCTTATTGGCGGAAGATCATGTAGAAAATACTATATTTGGGGAGACTTTGTTACAAATAATGAAAGATCAATTTTTAAGGTTGAGGGATGGAGATAGATTTTATTATGAAAACGATCCTGCTTTTACCAAAGAAGAAATCACAGAAATAAAAAACACTAAGATACACGATATCATCATGCGTAACTCAGATTTAAGTATAATGCCTTATGAGGTATTTACAGTCAGAAGAGACGTCGAGATAGGTGGTCCTGCGATTACATATCGACAACTCAAAGCAATTCCATATCCTAATCCTGTCACAACCGGTTTTATAGTCAAAGTTTGGGTTGAAGATGATAGTGAAATAGATATCAATTTATACGATATAAATGGTGTGAAGATTTTAGACAAAAAGCAAAATTTGATTAAAGGTGAGAATTTCTTAGATCAGATCGACTTGAGCGATTTCCCAAAAGGGATATACAATCTGAATCTGAAAATCGAAAATACATCAAATACTTTAAAAATAATAAAACAATAACATGACGCAATACTCAGGAAACATCGTAGATGTTCTGAACGGAAGCATTTATCCCGGTACAATCCATGTTGAAGATGGGAAAATCGTGAAGATTACTAAGGATGAATTTGAATATAAAACTTTTATTTTACCCGGATTTATAGATGCTCATATTCATATAGAAAGTTCAATGCTGCCTCCTTCTGAATTTGCGAGAATAGCGGTAAAACACGGTACTGTGGCATGTGTCTCGGATGCCCATGAGATCGCAAATGTATTGGGAGTTGAGGGGGTGAAATATATGATAGATAATGGAAAATCCATTCCTTTCCATTATTATTTTTCTGCTCCATCCTGTGTGCCCGCTACAAATATTGAAACAAGTGGTGCTTCAATTTCCGCTGATGAGATCGAACAATTAATCCAAGAAGAGGATATTAGATTTATGGGTGAAATGATGAATTTTCCCGGTGTGATTAGACATGCTCCTGATGTAATGGAAAAATTAGCTGTAGCAAAAAAATTCAATATCCCTATCGATGGACATGCTCCGGGTTTGATGGGTGACGATTTGAAAGAATATATCAAACAGGGGATCACAACTGATCATGAAAGTTTCTCCAGAGAAGAAGCTTTTGCTAAAATGATGCTTGGAATGAAAGTCCTGATAAGAGAAGGGTCGGCAGTAAAGAATTTTGAAGAACTTATTAATCTTGCCGAACTATACCCCGGTATGATGATGTTTTGTTCGGATGATAAACACCCCGATGATTTAATAAAAAGTCATATCAACCTATTGGTGAAAAAATCTATCTCAGCGGGTATTAACAAAATGGATACTCTGAAAATGGCTTGCGTTAATCCTGTATTGCATTATAAACTGGATGTTGGGCTACTGCAAGAAGGAGATTCGGCAGATTTTATTGAAGTCAACAATCTTCATGGTTTTCATGTATTGAAAACGGTTATTAAGGGCGAACTTGTGATGGAAGACGGTGAATCAACAATTGCTTACAAACCAGCAAGACATGTCAATAATTTTGTAGCTACCGAAAAAACGGTTTCTGATTTTTTTGTGGAAGATAAGGGCAAAGATATTAAAGTCATTGATATAATAGATCACCAATTGGTTACTGCAAAATCATCATTTAGTTTAAGAGGAGTAAATGGAAACTTAGTATCGGATACGGATAGTGATATTTTGAAAATAACTGTGATTAATCGGTATTCGGATGTTAAGCCTGTCATGAGTTTTGTACGGGGTTTTGAGCTTAAAGAGGGGGCGTTGGCTTCATCCGTAGCTCACGATTCACACAATATTATAGTTGTGGGTACTACTGATGAAGAAATCGCAATGGCTGCCAATTTGATTATCAAAAACAAAGGAGGAGTAGCATATGTGAATAAAAATAAAGGAATAGAAGAAGTCTTGCCTTTACCCATCGCAGGGCTGATGAGCGACAAACCCTATGAATTTGTTGCTGATAAATATGCCGAACTTGATATATTGACCAAGGTGAACGGTATCAATATCTCAGCCCCTTTTATGACATTGTCTTTTTTGGCATTGCTGGTTATTCCATCGATAAAACTAAGTGATTTGGGATTGTTTGACGGGGAGAAATTTGAACTTACTGATATATATGCATAGAGTTGTCAATTCAAGTATAGTATTTCGTGTAAGTCGAAGTTATATTTGTCGAGAACTAAGCATATAATAACCTTTAAGTGAATTCAACATTATATGCAATAGTATGCTTGGCTTTATATGGTCGTTGTGTGCTTTTGCCTTATTCAAGAAATAACTGATTTGTGTTTAAGAAATATTTATATAAAATTCTTGATTTCTATTTGTATTCGAGTATGCATATTGCCTTGTCTGCAACTTTATTTATACTTCAAACTTATATTTTATTAAATATTGATATAGATTTTCACTATCTTGCATTTATATTTTCATCTACTGTGTTTTTGTATGCACTTCACAATATTTTAGGAATTTTTACACCGCAGGAAGATATCATTAGGGACAAGCTTGAAACTTTAAGAAAAATGAAAGCTCTCTTGAGTACTATGATTATTGTTTTTGGTCTTATTTCTGCATATACTTTTTTTCAGTTATCTATAAATGAAATTATCGCTATTATATTCTTTGCATTTATCTCTGTCTGGTATGTGATTCCTTTATTTGGTAAAAGGCTCAGGGATTATCCTATAATCAAAATATTTTTGGTTGCTCTTGTCTGGGCTGCTATTGCAACTTTGATCCCATTGTATAAAAGCGATATTGAATTGACAACAAGAATTGCGATTTTTATTGAGAAATACTTCTTTGTATTCGCACTTGTTATACCTTTTGATATTAGAGATATAGAATATGATTGTTCTCTAAAAGTACCTACTTTGCCAAACAAATTCGGTAAAAACAAGGCGATTCTTTTCGCAGTTGTTGCATTGCTTATTTCAATATCTATAGCTTTGGTACTTGTAAAAAAAGATGTTTATTCCGGGAAACAAGGAATCGCTGTTCTTTTTGGATACTTTTTAACAATGCTTTTAGTCGTTTTATCCAAAAACAAAAAAACCGATTATTATTTTACGGGAATTATCGACGGGCTACCCATTATTAATCTTTTACTTGTGTTATTATCAATTTTTATTTAAATATATCTTTCCACGAATGCTCTTTCTTTGATTTATTCTTCTTGTGTTTTTTCTTTTTGAATATATTATTTATCTTCTTTTTCCATTTAGATTTTCTTTTGATAATGACATACTTTATCGAGAACATTTTATCCATTCTAAATCTCAAATGAGAATTTGCAAGAAATGTATATGGCTCAAGAGCGACGTAGAAAGTCGCTCTGCTTATAGTGTATTCCAATCCTGTTTGCAATACAAATGAAGTCGCTGTTGATTCCGGATACTTATCGGTCTCTTTGATTCCTATTATACCAAATCCTCCCCCGTAAAACCAATTAAACCTCTTTGTTATAAGTGGCTGATGGTATCTTGCTAAAGCGGAAAAAGAATAGTAGTAACTTTCATTTTCCGATGAGATATTTTGCTCCAAAGTGACTCGTTTTGCTACTCTTTCAGATAAACTTAGACCTAAATTTCCCCCCCATCTCAATCCGCCGGCAAAATTGTACTTTTGAGCATTGGACACACCAATAACTAAGATTGTGAAAAGAATAACTAAAAAAAAATTTAATTTAAATTTACAACTTTGCATCTTATCTGTATTTGTGTAGGTTTAATTTGATTAACCCATAAACGTTCTTACGTAGTGGTTTTATTATATAGCAGCTTTAAGAAAATAGATATTTTTTTTAAAATTTAGAATTTAGATAATAATAATAATAATAGATTCTAAAAAACGATGTATTTTTTCGCTGGTACAATATAGGCACAATAAGAATCAACTAATTTTGATTTTCTTGCCAATTACACTTTGAAAGAAAAAATGGAGTTGATACATTTGTTCTGCTCCCAATTTTTGCCCAAATTGTGCTGTGATATACAGGGCGATGATACACAAAGCAAGGACCGGTAAAGCCCAGAGTATTGATGAACTTAATCCCAATGACATTCTGGCTGAACCGTATATGCCAATGAAAAACATCAATAAACCAAGAGCAGCATAACCGGCAACAATCAAGGTCCAAGTACCTGAGCTCGGACCGTATCTGCCGATAATTACCGAGCTATCACTTTCCTTATCGAGAGATAGCGTCAATTCGGGAGACCAAAAATGCCTGTCTGATTCCGGTATCCTTATTCTTAATGATCCGGGGATAAACTGATATTCACAAACTCTTTCTTCATCTTCAAGACCCTTTTTTATAAGTTCCGAAAGTTCTTCAATCGATAAATCCGTTTTGTATTTGAATCGTGGTTTTATTCTAAAACTTGACATTATAATTATTTTGTTTAAATATGGATATAAATGTATTCCGGAAAGCAAAATAACAAAATCGGTTAAATTATCAATATTTAATCTAAATAAATATTGAGAAATGTTTCTGTATTACAAAAATAGACTTGATTTTTGGTATTTATTTAATATTTTTTACCTTTATTAATTCATAAAAAAAATCAAATGCGAGTTGTAATACAAAGATGTAAATTTGTCAAAATAGAAATCGGGGGAGAGCTGTATTCTCAGATTGGGCAGGGTTTGCTGGTTTTGCTGGGGATTACTCATGAAGATGAGTTAGATGATATCAAATGGCTAAGTGGAAAAATTTCCAGATTGAGAATATTCAGTGATGAAAACGGTAAAATGAATTTGTCCGTTATGGATATTGCAGGAGAAATAATGATTGTGAGCCAATTTACCCTCTATGCCTCTACAAAAAAAGGAAATCGTCCCTCATATATCAATTCTGCAAAACCCGGTATTGCCATCCCCCTTTATGAAAAATTTGTCGAGCAAGTCAAATTTGATACAGGACTTGGGGTTGCCACAGGTGAATTTGGTGCAGATATGAAAATTGAATTATTGAACGATGGTCCGGTTACCATTGTAATAGACAGTAAAAACAGAGAGTAATCCGGATTAATCATAATTTAAAAACAAAAACAATAAAGGGATTATAATTCCTAATAGGGTATAGACAAGTCCTCTTCTTGTTATTCCGTTTTTCCCTTTTACAATAAATATGCCTGTTATCGCAATGATAATAAGTAATCCGGCAAAAATATCCGAAAACCAAAGCCACCACTTACCGGGATTGTAGTGCAAAAAATTAATAGCGTGAAAAACAGGACGTCTTTTCCATTTCTCATAAAAAATCTCACCATCGGGTGAAATCAAAAATATACCCTTTTTTAGAAAAACTTTAATCACTCCACCTCTTCTCTTGATATGTTTTTTATAATTTTTCTTCTCTCCAAATACATCAATTATTTTTAGGATATCCTCTTTATTTGATAAGTCGTATTTAGACAAATCCATATTTACCGTGTTTTCAATCTTTTGGTAACTTGGATCCCAATCATTGATATGGTTCAAGGCGATGCCGGAGAGTGAGTATATTACTGTCATCCCAAAAATAAAATATCCGACATCACGGTGGATTACCCTAAACCACCAACGCCATTTCTTTTTAGCCATAGTCCTAATATTGCATAATAAAATAAGTGCGATGTTTCAACTACATATTCAACATTATGCCGGTAGAAACATCGCAATAATAAATCTTTGATAAAATATCTTATTCAGACTGTCTGTATAGTTATTTGACTACCTCGTAATCTATCCCTTCTATAACATATTTAGTCAAGTATCCTTCTTTGGTATCTTCGATTCTCTTTCTCAACTTGGCTATCCTTTCCATGTCTTCTTTGTATTCATCATCTGTAGGCTTATGGTGTTTTTTCACTTCTTCTTCCCAACGAATAGCATACGATTCATCAATGTGTTCCTCTGTCATAGTAACCAAAACTTTGATCTCATCCCCTTCGATTTTTCTGTCAAATTTTGATATTTTGTTTCCTGCCATTACGTGAAAATCAACTTCACCGTCATCACTTGCCAAAACAGCTTTTTTCCCACCGTGTTTACATACGTGATCAACTATTCCCGTTAAGTAAAATTCTTTTCCTACATAATCTGCTTCATGACCGTTAAGATCTTTCACATTGATAGTGACAATATCATCATTTGCTTTAGCATCATCTTGAGCAGTCAGGCTGAAACTGCCAAGTCCTAAAAATAATAAAATAATAAATAAATTTTTCATGTGTTTTTTTGTTTAGTATTCAATAATTTTGACAAATATATGTTGTAAATGCCAAATTTTATAATTTATTATTGTTTAATAATACTAAAGAGTATCTATTTATAATTATTTAACATAATTACCCTTTTGATGAGGTGTATTTCATTTTTTCGCATTTAATGTTGTTTTTTCTTTTTGCATAGACCACCCCTCTTATGAAATTAATCCGTTTTACTTCTATAAAATACAGCAATGTGCCGTTAGGCACAAAACATGGGTACGAAAATCTATACTAATTAAAATGCGTGCCGTAGGTACGCTATATTAAACACATCAACAAAACTTTCTTGTGAAAATGCAAAAAATATGAAATGAAATTTCAGTGTTCGATATTCGGATTGAATAACGAATATCGATTAACGAATAATGAATTTGTCTTGTCCTGAAATAGGTTGTCTTGTCCTGAAATAGGTTGACTCGAAAAGTCAACAAAAATCAGGACGATACATAGTAAAAAAACATTAAATCGTATATCGATAATCATTGTTCGATGTTCTTAATCCCCTTAACCCGCATTATTCCCAAGTATTTCTATTACGAGCTCAAACTACCTACTAGTATTTTGTATTTTGAACTTTCACTATGAAAACCCGTTAATAATGCGGGTTAAAGAATTCTTTTGTTATTTGCATAATATACAGAACTATATTAAATTTGTAGGAAATACATTGCAATGAAAACATTCAAAAGGATATTGCTTATCGTAATTGTGTTATTATTAATAATAATTACGACCGGATATTTTTATGTAAAAAAGACAACACCTGTTTATAATGGAGAAATAAGCCTGACAGGACTGCAAAAAGAAGTAAAAGTATATTATGACAAGTATGGGATTCCTCATATTTATGCTCAAAACGAAGATGATGCTTATTTTGCACTGGGGTATGTGTATGCTCAGGATAGATTGTTTCAGGCAGAACTATACAAAAGAATAGCATCGGGAAGATTAGCAGAATTACTGGGAACGGATTTGGTAAAAGTAGATAAGTATTTTAGGACTCTCGGATTGAAGGAAGCTGCGAAGAGAAGCACAAAACAATATATGTCATCAAATTCCCGGCAGTTTCAAAAAAGCTTTGATTCATATCTCAAGGGATTCAATTTTTTTGTAAAAAACGGAAATTTACCAATAGAATTTAAGATGCTTGGCATTCCAAGAGAAGAATTCAAAGCTGAAGACAGCTATTCGATAGTTAATTTTATTGCATTCGGTTTTGCTTTTCCTGTTATGCAAGAGGCAGTAAGTGCATTTATCTATAAGAAATATGGCAAAAAATATCTTGATGATATATATTTTGGAGAAAAAAAAGGACAGTATCTACCTTTTGAGAATACAGATACAAACTTGATCAAAACCGAATTAGGGCTGAATACCGGAATCATGAATGCAATGGATAAACTCAATCTAAAAGTTTGGGACGGTAGTAATTCCTGGGTCATCGGAAGTAAAAAATCAGAATCAGGAAAAGTTATATTGGCTAATGATACCCATTTTGCATACAGCGAACCCGGAGCATGGTATGAAGCGGAAATCTCATATCCCGGATACAATTTTTACGGTCTTTATCTACCCGGTGTGCCTTTTCCTATAATAGGACATAATCAAAACTATGGCTGGGGACTTACTATTTTCCCCGTTGATAATGCCAATTTTTACCAAGAAACTCTCGATAGTACAGGCACAAAAGTCCTCTATAAAAATAATTGGACTGACATTCAAACCAAGAAAGAAATTATCAAAGTAAAAGATAGCACGGATGTTGTTTTTGAAATTAAAAAAACACATCACGGTCCATTGATGAATGATGCTGATGAAAAAATAAAAAACAATTTCAAAAAAAATATCTCTCTCTGGTGGATACTCCAACAAAAACCCTCGACAGCCATTCAGGCACTATACAATTTAAGCAGAGTTGACAATATGATTGATTTTCAAAAACAATTATCCAAAATTGACATATTAGGATTAAATGTAATGTATGGTGATAATAAAGATAATATTGCATTTTGGGCTTCCGGTTTGATACCTTATTACAATAAAAATATCAATCCTTTTACTTTACTCGACGGAGCAAGCGGCAGAATGGAAATTGACAGTTTCTATCCTTTTGATGAGAATCCTCATCTCATCAACCCAAAGAAAGGATATGTTGCAACAGCCAATAATGATCCTGTGCTATCCGGATTTGATAAATATTTTCCCGGACATTATCTTCCAACCAATAGAATAAATGTAATTAATAAAGCTCTCTCAGAAAAAGAAAAATGGAGCATTGAGGACGTAAAGGCTCTTCAGCTAAATCAAACTTCTATTAGAAATAGTAAAATATCTAAGATGATTTGTGATAATATTTCAGATGCTAAATACCTTAAATCAGATAAATATATTAATAAATGCTATAGTATATTGAAAAATTGGAATGGGGAATATACCAAAGATAGTAAAGCAGCTATTATTTTTAGCAAATTGCAATATTTTATCAATAAAAACATGATGAAGGACGAATTGGGTGAAAAATTATTTAAGTTTTTTTCAAAATCTTATATGCTGAAATCTAGTGTCGAAAGACTTTATACCAATACTGATTCTCCTTGGTGGGATGATCTCACAACAAAAGACACAAAGGAAACTCAAAAATATGTTTTAACAAAATCTTTTAAGGAAACGACTGATAAACTCAAAGAAGAATGGGGCGAAAAAATCGAAAAATGGAGATGGGAAGATGCTCATATGTTGACTTTTCATCATCCTTTTAGTAATAAAAAACCAATGGACAAGATATTCGATGTGGGACCATTCAAAATGCCGAGTTGTCCCGGATGTCCTAATAAAATGTCCTTTCCTATCACAAATGACAAAATACATCAGATTGACGGAGGCCCTGCTATGAGAAATATTATCGATTTTTCAGATCCTGAAAACGCCTTGGGAATAATCCCCACAGGTCAATCAGGAAATGTAATGAGCAAGCATTATGATGACCAAGCAAAAATGTTTACTACCGGTATTTACAGAGAGATGATAATGAACGATCCGGAAATCACCAAAAGCAAAGATGTACTAACCTTGAAGCCCTAATACTTATTCAAACTTTGACCTAACAAACCTAAGCCGGATTATTCATGCTTTTAGCTTTATGTAGATGTAAGGCATCGAAATACGCAGATATATAATTATATTTCAAGTGTTTCGTAACGTAACAGATGCATAAAGATAGAAGCAAACCTTACCCCAAATTTGGGGTATTAATTTTTTTTATTATTTCGAACATAACAAATGTATTTTAGGTGTATTTTCAAGAATATATCCCAATATATAAATTAAAGTGATGAATAATTCGGGTTAGTATCAGCATTCAGTTATCTAACAGTATATTGAAGATTCCATCTCAAGACCGCATTTAACGATAATATGTTTGCATTCATGATAACATTTTTTTAACTTTTGTATTAAAGTTTTATTAAACACATGTTTTATTAGCTGAAAATTGATACCTAAATAATATATTTGTAAGAGAGAATCAGCTACTGAATATATTATTAATATCAAAAAAACTCTACATCATGAAAAAAATAATATTATTTATCTCCACTATTTTTATGTTTAGTTCCTGTGTCACTATGAGATTGCAGGATGTCAGCCCCAAAGAAAAAAACAGTGTAATGCTGCCCACATTGACTCCTCATGTTGATATAAAAAGTTTTGAAAATACATACTACCATCTTCAACCGGTTTTTGTAGAATCCTATCCCTTATTTTTCGGTTCGGATATTTGGGGAGTAGGAGTGACCGAAACCCGTGAATATGCCGGTGCAGATCCCCGAATTCAGGATGCCATTACTATTTTTCTTAAAGATGTAAAAGATAATATCACAAATCCCTATGGAGAAAAACAGGGTGATATCATGTGTAGAATTACTTTTGGGGATGTGGATTCCAGGGGTATCGGATGGATGTTTCTTTCAGCCTTGACCCTGTATATTCCAAATTTGTTTGGTATGCCAATGATGAGTAATAGAGCCGACCTTGAATTGGAAGTTCAGATTTTTGATATTAACAAAAAAATAATAGGAAGATATACGGCCAACTGTTCTGATAAAAAATATGTTGCTCTGTATTGGGGTTCCAATTATCCTAATGCTGCAAGACGAGCTAATGCTGCCGCTTTTATGTGTGCCATGAAAAAAATCAAAAAACAAATTAATCACGATGCACCTGAGTTGATAAAAAAACTAAATGCTGCCAAAAGTAAAAAAACAGAATAACAAAGAGGATTAGTTACAATTTGAATAAAACTAAGTATTACTCTATCAAATAAGTTCAGTCATCATTTTTAAAATAGATTTTTTGACTGTGTCAGAAAGATGTTCCAAATATTGTTTTTGAGTAAGAAAACTTACTTCATTTGATAAGTCGGGATGTTTTTTAGCAATTTTAACAATCAATTTAAAAGCATTATATCGAACTGACGGTTTCTTATTAATATCGCACCAAACATTAACACAAATATCAAATAATCGCCCTTCATAATCTTCGTCAATGTCTAATTTTTGAAGTATTATAAATAATTCTCGCTTATGGTTATCGCTCTTTGCTGCTAAAGTATTAATTATTTCTTCTATGTGGGGTTTTATTTGTTGGTCATTTTCGTCCATGCAACTCCACAATAGCCAAGCTGCTTGTCGCGAATAAGGTTGCTTCTCCGATATTGCTAATTTTATTGCTTCCTCATAATCTTCCGGATGATTCTTTAGATATCTAATCATATCAGCTTTATAAGAGTTTAATAAAATACGTTCTAATGTTGTTTCCATAAAGTTAAAGTTAATAATTCTCTGTCAACTCCTCTAATATAATCCCATTTTTCTGTGTGATATTTATTTGCTACTTCTGTTAAATCCGGTATGTTGTAATAGGCAAAAACCGTTTTGTCAAAATGTTTTAAATTGATTTGCTTGGTATGGTTTATGATAGCAAATAGCTGTAAAATATCAGCAACTTGTTCAGCACTTAAATCATATTTATTTATTTGCTCATAAGTATTTTTTGTCTTTGCTTCCAAAATACCAAAATAAATTAACCCAACTTGGGCATTATGAAATACAACCAGCTGTTTATTAGCGTGTTAAAAAATTAGTGGTACACTACATATTTTTTAATTGTAGGAATAGTTG
>Ga0256832_1000619_pt1 | contig 23231 bp, 22 predicted proteins | sample 134614metaG_FD_190534 | JGI IMG/M metagenome (GOLD analysis project Ga0256832, IMG submission 190534) | Hydrothermal vent microbial communities from Lau Basin, Pacific Ocean - 134-614 | ecosystem: Environmental > Aquatic > Marine > Hydrothermal vents | place: Pacific Ocean: Lau Basin | collected... | reverse complement strand
AACATACAGCTACCGAGCTTAATGGTTTTGTAGTGCGTATTAACCCTAGAGATTATGAGATTGAAGAGCAATATGGTGTGGGAATTGCACTTGGTGGATTGGCTGGGTTGAGGGAAGTTTTGTAAATATAAAGCATTTGAAATATCAGTTTCTACCTTGCATAACAAGAGGAAAAATACAGTATAATAATTTCAAAAAACGGAGAATGTTATGAAAAGTAAATTAATATGGATACCACTAGCAAGTTTGTTGTTTTTAGGATGTACTAAAACAATAAAAATAGACAATAGACCACAAGTTATACATGAAGAGCCTGTTAGGTATTATGAAGAAGCTCCAACTTATGAGTTAGAACCTGTACAGGAACAAAGAGTTGCTACCAATGAACAACCTTATGTAGAAGAACCCGTTGCTGTTGCAACTACAAAACCTTTTAATATTTCACCTTTAGATGCTTACGATAAGATTTTTGAGAATCCAAATATATTGATTTTAGATGTAAGGACAGCAGGTGAAATACCTCAAGATGGAAAGATTGCTAATTCAGTTTTGATACCTCTTCAAGTTTTAGGTCAGAACTTAAATCGTTTAGACAAATCTAAAGAGATAATCGTCTATTGTCATACAGGTAATAGAAGTGCAGAAGCAACCAAGCTATTACGAAGAAATGGATTTGATGCTGTTAATATGGTAGGGGGTATTCAAGCATGGAAACAAAACCATTTAGATATCAAGTGGAAATAGGCATTGATAAAGCTGAGTAGAAGGAGAGCTTTGTGATAACCTCATCTATAGATTTTGGAACAACCAACTCTGTTGTAGGCGTTAACCATAATGGAAAAATAGAGATGATAGCTCTAGGAAAAGAGAGTGTTGAGACCAAAACGGTACTCTTCTATAGTTTTGAAGATAAGCAGTTTTATGTAGGTGATGAAGCTCTTGATGAACTAAAGCTTGATACATTAGGGCGTTATTTGGTAGCTTTAAAATCTTTTTTAGGAAGCAAAGATAACATTGAGACCACATTGGGGACTACGACGTACTCTTTGGAGGAGTTGATTTCTATTATCATTAGACGCTTTAAAAATGTTATGGAAGCTAAGGTAGGGCAGAAGATAGACAAAGTAGTCATGGGACGACCTGTACGCTTTAATGACGATGATGACTTTTTAGACCAACAAGCCCAGCAACGTTTGGAACGGGCAGCTTTAAAAGCAGGGTACAAAGAGGTGGCTTTTCAGTATGAGCCTATAGCTGCTGCATTGGCTTATGAGCAGACCATTCAAAAAGAAGAGCTTATTTTGGTGGCTGATATTGGTGGTGGAACGACTGATTATTCGGTTATTCGTGTAGGTGGTTCAGTAAACAAAAAAGATAGAAAAGAGGACATATTAGCCACTCATGGTACCTATGTGGGTGGGAACAGTTTTGACTCAGAGATTATTAAAAACTTTGTGGTTTCTCATTTGGGAAAGGGCTCACTCTACAAAAACATGGGTAAAGAGATGGAGATAGGTCCAGCTTTTTACAGTGACTTTTCAGAGTGGCACCGTTTTCAAAAAATGTATGACAAGAGCGTGATACAAGCCATTGAGAAGCTGATATATATGGCATATGATAAAGATAAAATCAGCAGACTCTTAGAGCTTATAAAAGAGGGGCTTTACTTCTCTTTTTCTGAAAAGATTATTGATGCTAAGATTCAGCTTTCTTTTGATGAGGCAACAACTATTGATATGAATATATTTGAGAAGCCTTTTACTGAAGAGATAACACGAGAGGCTTTTAATGCTGTGATTGTTCATCATACGCAGAAGATAAAAACAACATTAGACGAAACCATAGCGATGGCAAATATAAGTTATGAGCAGATAGACAAAGTCTTTTTAACAGGTGGTTCAACCTTGGTTCCTGCTGTTCACAATATCTATAAAGAGTTTTTCTCAGAGGAGAAGATAGTGCATACCGATGTTTTTTCTTCTGTAGGGTATGGATTGGCAATTTATTCAGGTGAGGTTTGGAAGGAATCTTAGGGTAAGAAAGTTATGAGTTGAAGTATATTTCAAAGGAGATTTATTACATTAAGGTGCAAGTATCAAGGTTTCAACTCATAAAATAGAACCTACAAAGGAGATTTCGTTGTTCTATGTCTTTCGTAGTTGTATTATAAGCTATAATTACAAACGGTTGAACAATCAACGGTTAACAGAAAATTAATAGATAGGAAAAATAGATGTTAAATATAAAAAATATACTTTTGCTACTTCATGCAGTGGTGTTGGTAATGACACTCTCTATAGTGCTTTTACCAAATATATGGATGGTAAAAGTAGTTGGTGGAGCAGATGGAATTAAAGGAATTGCTTTTCCTCTTATTTGGACAGTTTATGCTTTGATTGTTTTTATTGCTTCTGGCTTGACTTTTTCTTGGTTGATTAAAAGAAAGTAAATAGAGATGAAAAAAATAGTAAAAGTATTTATATTGTTATTGCTAAGTAGCAAAGCACAAGCCCTACCAAAAGGTTTTGTACATATAGAAAATGAGATTCCAACCATAGAGTTAGACCTTCGCTACTATGGTTCAGACAACTTTGTAGGTCAACCTATAGATGGCTATTTGGCTCCTACGGCTATTTTAAGTGTGGAGGCTGTGAATGCTTTAGCAAAGGTACAAAAAGAGTTGAAAGCTTTTGGTTTGGGTATTAAAGTATTTGATGCTTACCGACCTCAAAAGGCTGTTGACCATTTTGTACGTTGGGGGAAAGATTTGGCAGATGTGAAGATGAAAAATGAGTACTACCCCACCGTAGAGAAGAAAAACCTTTTTAAAGAGGGGTACATTGCTAAACATTCGGGGCATAGCCGTGGAAGTACGGTTGATTTAACGCTTATAGATTTAAAGAGTAGAGTAGAGCTTGATATGGGCTCTGCTTTTGATTTCTTTGGGAAGCGTTCATGGGTGAAATATGCAGATATTTCAGCCCCACAACGAGCGAACAGAATGTTGCTTCATAACATTATGCTCAAACATAAATTTAAATCTTACCCCCAAGAGTGGTGGCATTTTACTTTAAAAAATGAGCCATATAAACGCTATTTTAACTTTGATGTAAAGTAGTCTAATAAACTACTTTAGTAACGCTTTTAGCCTTATCCTCACTTAAGTCTTCAACTATAGAAGAGCCATTAAACAAAATGGTATAGGGTTTGTTTCGTAAAACTCTCCCTTCTCCATTACGTTTCAACATATCTACCTCTACTGCCCAACCTTTCCAAGATTTATTATTTTTTTGGGCTTTATAGGGTCTGGAAAAAACAAACTTTATGCTGTCGCCTCGGTCTGCTCTTTTAGACAAGTATTTTCTAATAGTATCACGATAATTTTTTGGAGGATTCCCATACTCATCTACTTTTGATGCTTCTTTTATGCTGGTTATTTCTGCTACTTTAGGAGTTGTTGGTTCTTTTTCTTTAATCTCTGTAGTGTGAGATGGCTCTATGAGTTCAACAGGTTCTTTTTTTGTTTTAGTAGGTCGTTTAACTTTGGTAGGAGTTTTTTTCTTTTTGGGACTTTTAGCTCTCTTAATGGCCTTTCCAAGTGATGGGCTAGTTGTTTCAATGGCTGTGGTTTGGATGACTCGTTTAGGCTGTGATATATTCTGCATAGGGGTACAACCCAAAAATATGAGGGAAGAAGTTGTTATAGTTATATAATAAAGTGGTTTCATGATTTTTCCTTTTTGGGAATTATAGCGAAATGCTACATTTATAGGGTTATGCAAGAAGTCTATTAAGTAAAAATAACAATAATCATGTTATTATATCCTACAAATCGTAGTTTAAAAGGCTAAAAATGGAAAGTGTAACATTAAGAGATATAAAGAATAACCCTGCAACCATGACATCTTATCTCTCTGAGGGTAAGGCTGTCTTTGTCACTAAACATGGAAAACCAATAGGTATTACTCTGCCACTTGATGATAGTATTGTTAACCAAAGCATAAAAGAGCTTCTCTATTTTGACCTCTATAAAAAAGGTGAAATTTCATTTGGTAAACTAGCAGAGTTTTTAGGAGTACGAAAAGATAAACTTCGTAGAATGTTTGCCTCTATGAATATGCCTGTTATTGACTATAGTGTTTCAGATGTAGAAGATGAGTTAAAGGCATTTAAAGATTTATGAAGATAATTATTGCTGATAGCTCTACACTTATAACCCTTTTAGACACCAATAACTTCTCTTTGCTTTTTGAGCTTTTTAAAGAGATAATAATTACCGATGAGGTATACAGTGAGATTACTCAAAAGTTTTATCATAAAGAGAAGATTGACTCTTATATACTCTCAAATAGATTAAAACCTGTTGCCATAGAGCATAATGAGATGTATGAGATGCTTAGAAAAAGGTTAGATAGAGGAGAGTCTGAATCTATTGCATTGGCAAAAAAGCTTGAACTTCCATTGATTATCGACGAGAGAAAAGGTCGAAAGATTGCTAAATCTTTAGAGATTAATATTATTGGATTTGTTGGGATTGTCTTAAAACTTTTAGAAAAAGAGATTATCTCTAAAAATAGAGCTATAGAGATAGTTAAGCAAGTAGAAGAGAATGACTTTAGACTCTCTGATGGATTGAAAGCTTTAATTTATGATTTTTAAAAACATTATAAAGCATAACACCCACGAAACCACCTATAATAAACAGCAGTAAGCAAGAACCCACTTCCCATAACTATAGTAATATAATTCAACTCCATTCCCATTTTGGCAGCGTATCCTACAAAAAATGTAACGAGTATATTGGTCATCATAAATATCATGTCGTTGTAGGCTATGACTCTTCCTAAGTATTGGCTCTCTATCTCTTGTTGTAGGAGGTAGTAGGTGTATGACCATAATGAGGTAGAGAGTAGACCTACAACAACGATGCCTATAAGAGAGTAGCTAAAGTCGTTTTGTATAAATGACCATAAAATAATAAGCAAACCTTGTAGGGCAAAGAAGTAGTGTAGGTTTTTTTCATTGATAAAACGGCTAAAGAGTAGGGGACCAATGGAGAGACCTATGGCTCTACTGGCATTTATCCACCCTATGGCTAGGGGAATGGCGATGATGTACTTGTAGTGTAGGTCTGCTAAGAGCGTTACTAGGGTATCAAAAGAGGTAAAGCCTATGCTTGAATGTAAGATGATAAGATGTAGTAGTTTTTTATGATTTTTCAGATAGACAAATCCACTTTTCATCATCTTCATGGCTGACTCGGTATGTTTGGTAGGTTTTAGTGATATATGCAATCCTAACAGTACAAACGAGGCGATAACATAGAGAATGACATCTATCATAAAGGTTGTGTCATAATCAAAATAGTAAGTTACCAATCCACCCACTGCCATACCTGCTGCGAAACAGACTGACCAGACGATAGAGTGAATTTCATTGGTGTTTTTTAGCATCTCTCCTTTTAAAATCTTTGGAAAAAGTGCCATCTCTGCTGAGAAGAGTGTAGACGCAGCTAGAGAACGAATGAACAAAAAGAGCATTAGCCACCCGATGCTCTCAATAGAGTTAATGGTCATAAAAAGTAGGGTCATGGTTATCTCTATGAGAAGCAAAATCTGCATCAGTTTTTTAAACTCTATACGGTCAATAATCCAACCAGATATGGGGGCTAATAGAATGGCAGGAAGCATTATCATCATAAAGACATAAGCAATAGCCATCTCAGAGGCTCCATACTCTACCAACATAGAAGCTATGGCAACTTGGGAGAACCAAGTTCCAAAGTAGGAGATAAACTGAATGAGGGTTAGTCTGGCAACAACAGGGTGCTTAAGGGTCTCTAAGTAGGTCATAGCACCACATTTCTGTTGGCTAAGCATGTTGGGTACTCTCTTAGCTGTGCTGATTGTTCTGCATACGCTGTTATCTTCTCTTCATGTAGATTATCTAGGTAGCTTAAGTCTCTTTTTCCTTGAACAGAAGCATCAATGAAGTTAAGCTCTATTAGTTGTTTTACAATGGCATCCATCATATCCATCACAGAAGAGACTTTTACAATCTCACACCGTGCATAATGTTCGGCAGGAAAGGAGACCTCTGCTACACGTAGGGTAGGGTCATCTCCAGGGATTTGTTGGGCTCCAAAGAGAGGTTTTCCTCCTACTGTAGCTGTCTCAAAGGCAGGAATAAACTGTGCTATGTGCCTAATAGCAGAGCTTGTTCTCTCTTCTACCTCTTCTTTGCTCCATGACTCTTCGATTTTTTGCATAAAACTTTGAGCCAGTTCTGGTTGACAACTTAAAGGAGTGTTTGAAACCAAACCACCTTTATAAAGAGTGATATTTTCAGTCATGCCGTGTAACTGAAAGTAGCCATTAGGGTAGGGTGTAAACTGCCCCATACCTTGTGGTGTACCACGCTCACCATGAAAGATAATTTCAGGAAATAGAGTCTTTTTGTAGCCGTCCCATTGGCTTACATAGGCAGCTTTAAACTCCACCATTTTTTTACAAGGAACTTTAACCAAATCATCTATTTTTCCTGTTCTAAACCCTGCTGCATTGATGAGGTAGTCAAAATACTCTTCTTGTTTTTCACTGTTTTTTGTGTAGCATATTTTCCATCTGTTTTCATCATTTTTTCTTAGACTGTTTACAGTGGTTTTGGTATGTAAAGTTACATTTTCTAGTGCTTCTAAGGCTAAGGTTGCCCCTCCTGCTAAACGAAAAAGGTTTAGCCCATACTCTTGTACCATAATAAGAGGAAACTGTACTTTGTCGAGGTCTATGTTTTGTGCTACGGGTATCATCCACTCATCAGCGTTACTTGGTCTCTCTACGGTTTGGCGTTGTTTAAGAGCTTCTAACGCTTCTCTTTCATAGAGTTTGTAGTAGTCAGAACTTTCACCTAAAACTTTGTTGTTCAGGTCATGTGCAATCAGTTTTTCATATTCACTTTTAAGTAATCTTAAACGAGGAAGTAGACTTTTTGGTGTACTTTTATCACTTAAAGGAAGAGCAATAACCGTAGGGCGATAATCGACCACAAAAGGGTAAAAACGTAAAAAATCAATAGACTGTTTGAGTAGTTTAACACACTGTTCATCTGATATTTCACGATAGAGATTCCCCCCAGCGTGTAAGTGACAAAAGGGAGGGCCAGAGACTAAGCTTGGCTCTTTTTCAAAAAGGGTAACATTTAAACCCATCTGTCCCAAATAAATAGCTGCTGTTGTACCTGCAACTCCACCACCAATAATAGCAATGTTACTTTCTTTTAACATAATCTTTCCTAGCTTTATATGGTGCTGAGTATATCAGCAAAATCATCAAAAACAAAGTTTGGTTTGTAAGTAGCAATATCTTCTCCATAGTTGTACCCATAAGTAAAACCAATGCTATTCATACCACAAGCATTGGCTGCGAGTATGTCATTTTTAGAATCCCCAAGCATAACAGCCTCTTCGACTGAAACACCCAGTTTTTTACAGACGTGAAGTAGTGGCAGTGGGTTTGGCTTTTTCTCTTCCAAACTGTCCCCACCCAAGACAAGCTCAAAGAGGTCTGAAAGTTCTAAAGCTTTTAAAATAGGCTCTACAAAAGCAAATGGTTTGTTGGTCACAATGGCTAAACGGTAGTTCCATCCATGCAACATGGTGAGTATCTTTTTTACATCAGGGTACGTTACTGTCTCAACGGCTAAGTTTTTAGCATAAAAATCTAAAAAAATTTTTAACGCCTTTTCAAATAAAATGGGGTCAAGTGTCTCATCTATACTACTACTTCCCGATAAAGCACGTTTGACCAGTGTTTCGGCACCATTACCTACCCAGTAGTGAATGGTATCGGTAGAAAAAGTGTCACGGTTAAGTGTTTTAAGCATGTGGTTAATCGCCAATGCTAAGTCAGGAGAGCTGTCTATAAGTGTACCATCTAAGTCAAATATAAAGAGTTTTTTATGGGTAAATTTCAAAATTGGAACCTATGTGTCATTTTTTTGAAGTATACATTGTGTAGCTTAATGGTATATGAATAGAAGCGATGTAGGTATAACATGGTTTATACCTACGGTTAATTTATGAGTTAATGAGAGACAAAGTTTTTCTCTTGGCGTAAAGAGTAAATCTCATTTAACAACTCTTTTGTTCTTTTCTCTCTATGCTTTTGTAAAATAGCTTCTGCTTGATAAAGCGACAAGCTATGTTGGTCATAGTAGCGAACGCCATCGATAATGGAAGAGGCTAATTTTAAATTATAGCTACCCTCATGGTACTGGTTTAATTCTGTATAGAGCTTTACTAAACCTAAGTGAAATTTTTGTGCCAACTTAGTCTTTCTTTGTTGCATATAGAAAGAAGCTAAATCGCTAAAAATTGTAGCGACATAGTCACCATACTTTAATGGACTCTCTTCAGCTAAAGAGATATAGTAGTTAAGAGCTTTTTTATAGGCTAGTAGAGCATTATTGTATTCATGTTTTGAGTTGTAAATGTTGGCTAAATTGTGAAAAGTCATCGCAAGATTTTCTTTATAAAGTTTAGGCTCTTTTTCATAAAGTTCCAATAAAAACTCAAGAGCTAAAAGATAAGCTTCTTCTGCTTTGTTTTGTCTGTTGTTTTTTAAGTAAAGTGAAGCAAGATTATAAAGTAGGGTACTAAGTTCTGACTTATATGTATCTGACTCATTCGTAATTAAACGTTTATATATCATTAACGCTCCTAAATATGCATCTTTTGTTTCATGAAACTTATCTTGTTCATTACAAATTATGCTTAGGTGATTATAGATATTTAGTATTTTTATTTGAGACGCTTGAGACTCTTCTTTAGGCAAGTTTTTATATATTTTTAGTGCTTTATTATAATAATATTCGGCTTGAGCATATTTATATTCTCTTCTATATAAGTTGGCTATCTCTGTATAGTTTGCTGCTAAAATATAGATATATTTTTTGGGATTAGTATCAAATAAAGCTCTTCTAATTAAAATACTTTTTTTATAGTTGTTTATGGCTAAATCATATCTATTTTCATCTTTGTAGATAATAGCTAATGAATTTAATATTTCAGCTATAAGAGGTAGCTGTTTATTTTTATTGATGGTGGATAACTCTTGACGAAACTTTAGAGCTTCAAAATATATCTTTTTTGATGCCTCATATACGCCTCTTTTTTTATATTTATCTGCTAAGTTGTTAAGAGCATTTGCTATGTTTTCTTCTATAATAGTATCTAAATTATACATTATGACTCTCCCTTAATAATTTAACTTAATATATGATACTAATTAAATGTGTAAAAAAAAGTATAGTTAAGAGACTTTTTTTAGTTTTTATTAAAAAATTCCAATAAATCACATTAAAACTAATAATAAAAAATACTCTAAAATATAGAAGATGTTAATTTTAATATTTTTCCATCAAAAACAATATCATAGACTTTTTATAAAAATTAAGTGTATAATAGATAAAAAAATTTATAAATTATTAAGGCTAACAGATGAACAACAATAGAATAGTAAATGACACAGTCTATGGACATATACCCTACTCAGGGGTAGAGGAGAAGTTCTTACAAAGTAAAATAGTTAACCGTCTTATGTTTATCTCTCAAAATGCTTTGGCATATTTTGCTTTTCCCTCTATTACTACGAAGCGTTATATTCACTCTTTAGGAACCATGCATGTTGCCTCTTATATGTTTAAGTATTCGCTTATAAATGCGTCAAGTAAAAGTCGTTCTAAGTTCTTAAAAGATGCACGTCGTTCTATTAAAAAACTTATAAAAGATAATGGGCTAGATATTGAACTTAAATCTTTAACAATAAAAGATAGAACACTTTTAACTTTCTCTACCTCTTTTACTGAAAAAGAGAACACAACTTATTTGATTATGCTACAAGCACTTCGTTTGGCTGGACTTTTACATGATGTTGGGCATTTACCTTTTTCTCATCAGACAGAGTATGCTTTAAAACGGCTCTATATCTCTATTAGCAAGATAAAGCAACCCAACAAAGAGCAGAAAAAATTTTTAAAGTTTTATAGAGAAATTACTAAAAATAGTGAGATGGTTCTGCATGAGAGTGTAGGGTATGCGTACCTAGATATGCTCTTTAACTATGAAGTATCTGAACAGAGTCATAGTAGTAAAGAGTTGGTGAAGCTTTACTATTTAATCGTTAAAAATATATTTGACGATGTGGTAACAGAGGAGTTTTCATATAAAACTTTACATCAGTATATAGCCTCTACGGTTGATGCAGACCGTATAGACTATATAAACCGTGATATGTTGGCAAGTGGATATATCTCTACCTCAGCAGACCTACTTCGTATTACTCGTGAAGCTATTTTAATAGAAGAGCTTCACGAGTTTAAACTCTCGTTTATGACCTCAACACTACATGACATAGAGCATCTTTTAGAGAGCCGTTTTAACCTCTATAAAAAAGTTTTTTTTACTCATAATATAAGCCGTTTAGATACGCTGTTAGAGAAAGTTATTACTTTCTTAGCAAAAGATTATCTCTTAGTTGTGCCTAAAGACAAACTGCTCTATCAAACCATTGCGATGATGTGGAAGTTTAATTTAGAACAAAACCCCTCTAAGCAGTTAGATATTATCTCTCAGCTTGATGAGAACTGGTTGATATCTCTTTTTAAAAAAGAGTACTTTAAAATAAAATATCAACTTACTTTAACCTATCAGGAGAGATATTATTTAGCAGCATTTGAAGACATACTCTTTGGAAAGAACATTTTTAAAGCCAACTGGAAAAACTTGACGGAATTTTATAATGTATTGGGACTGAGTAAAGAGGAGCGTTTTCTTTTTAGAGAGAAGTTTGGGGTTATTACAGGAGAACAGAGAAAGAGGCTAGAAGAGAGGTTGGAGGAGCTTAGAGAGATGTATAGCAAGGGAGATAACTTCTATGCCTATTCTATTATCTCTCTCTCCATTGGTTTAGATAAAAACTTTCTACTCTATGATGGAGAAAGAACTGTATTTATAGATGAAATCTCTACGGTTAGAAAAAGATTAAAAGTTTCCCGTGCAAACTCTGTGCCTTTCTTTATATTTTCAAATCAGAAAAAATTACCCAAAGAGATGAGAGAGAGCTTAAAAGAGATATTTCTTGAGGTTTTTTAATTAAAATTATTATATAATCTATTTTAAGTGTGTCACAATATGATATAACATTGGAGAACATATGAATTTACAAAAAGTAATCTCTGGATTTTTCTTTATTTTAGCGATGACCATTAACTTCGGTTTCTTTTATGGAGACATAGATAGACCAGAGCTTCATAGTGTTTATGAATTGTTTGTTGCTTTGGTGGTGAGTCTTATCTCTACAGTATTGAAAATTGGTGATAAGACACAAATGGGAGCAGTTCTTTTAGCAACCAGCTTAGTGGCAGACATACAACTAATAGCAGCAGTAACTGTATGGACTGTAACAGAGTATCTCTCTATTGTAGATGTAGAAGCATTTGCAGCCATTATCTCTCTTTCTGGTGGTGCATTATTAGCCAATATTACATCGGTCATCTTATATATAGGTGAAACATTAAAATCAAAAAGGTAATCTGATGAGTGATAATGCTCTTTGGATTATTTTACAGAAGTTAAGGACACCTCTTTTAGTTATTATTATAACTTACTCCATAGCTATTTTGGGAATGGTACTTATTCCTGGTTTAGATGATGATGGTAATGTTTATCATCTGAGTTTTTTTGATGCTTTCTACTTTGTCTCTTATATGGCTTCTACTATTGGTTTTGGTGAGTCTCCTTATGCTTTTACTTATACACAGAAACTTTGGGTCTCTTTTTGTATCTATTTAACGGTTGTTGGTTGGTTTTATGGTGTTGGGGCTTTGGTCTCAGCCGTGACCGATAGAACGTTAAAATTTGAGTTAATGAGAAGTAGCTTTAGAAAAAAAGTAAGAGATATCAAAAGTGATTTTGTTATTGTCTTGGGCTACAGCTATGTAAACTCTGAAATCATAAAAAAGTTTCATGATGTTGAAATAGAAGTGGTCTTTATAGAAAAAGATGAAGAGAAAGTTAACCATTTTCTTTTAGAAGAGTCAAGTCGAGATGTTCCTATAATGGTTGGAGATGGTGTTATCTCGGAAACATTGGAAGATGCAGGTATTCGTAAAAGAAACTGTAAAGCCATTGTCTCTCTTTTTAAAGATGAAGAGAAAAACCTTCGTATATCTATTTTAACTAAATTTTTAAATCCAAAAGTTAAAGTAATGGCAAAAGCAACCTTTGATGCGACAATGAAGAGTATTAAAGATACAGATATTGCCACCGTTATAAACCCATTTGAGGTGTTTGCAAAAAGGGTTGACATATCTTTAACCTCTCCACATGTGCTTCTACTTGAAAATTGGATTTATCAAAATGCAGATTTAAACAGTAAGGTATGTACACTACCAACTGGGAAATATGTCATTTGTGGTTATGGACGTTTAGGAAAAGAGCTACAAAGAAAGTTTGATAAGCATAATATTGAATATGTCTTTATAGATGAAAAACGTACAGCCAGTAGAGATATGATTCAAAGTCAACAATTTATTCATGATAACCCAGATGATAAAGAGGTCTTGATAAAAGCTGGGATAAAAGAGGCAAGTTGTCTTATCATCGGTACTAAAAATGATATAAAAAATCTATCTATTATGATTACAGCTAAAAAGCTTAATCCTGATATCTATTTGGTTTCAAGAGAAAATACCATTCAAGAGATTAGTATTTTTAAGGTAGCTGATATTGATTGGATTTTTATGATAGAGAGAATACTTATAAACAAAACATCTCTAGCTTTAACAAAACCGTTGCGTCATCGTCTATTAATGCACATCTTAACAAAAGATGAAGCTTGGGCAGAGACACTAGTTCGCCTACTTATTAAAAGAATCGGTGGAAACCCTCTCATTATGTCATTGAAAATTAATGAAGAGGAGAGTTATGCTATTTATCATGAGATTTTGGAAGGTAAAGAGGTAAATATAGATGTTTTACGTGTCTCGCTATCCAACAGAGAAGAGAAAAATGTTGCTGTTCCTCTTATGCTTGATAGAGATGGTGAAAATATTTTATTACCAAGAAATGTAAAGCTTAAAATTAATGACCATCTTCTCTTTGCATGTAACAGTGAAAGTAAAGAGGAGATAGAACTTATAGCATCAAATATATATGAATTACATTATGCAAAATATGGTAAAGAGAAAGAGGTACCACTCTTAAGAAGAATTTTGGGGCATAACTAAATTAGCGACTTAGCTAAGGCTAGGACTTCGAGTATATTTAATAAAATCTAATGCACACTTAATATTTACAAAATATAGGGTTATGCAAGAAGTCTAGTAATTATGTTTTTTTGCTATAATTCAAAAAAATATAATTAGGATAGTTTAATGCAGTTCATAGAGACACGTGGTAATGATGGTTCAAAATCTCCAAAGGTAAATTTTTCAGAGGCTATTTTAAGTCCTAGTGCTAGTTTTGGTGGGATTTATGTACCTGAAAAGCTTCCAGAGTTTGGTCAGAAGTTTTTAGAAAAGCATATAAATAGTAGCTATAAAGAGTTAGCATTAGATGTACTACAAAGTTTTGAGATAGATATAGAAGAGTCTACTTTAATAGAGGCATTAAATCGTTATGATAGCTTTGATGACCCTAAAAACCCTGTACCTCTTAGTAAGATAGAAGATGATTGTTTTGTAATGGAGCTTTATCATGGACCAACTCGTGCTTTTAAAGATATGGCACTGCAACCATTTGGCTACATCCTCTCCAAAGAGGCACAAAAGAGAAATGAAAATTATCTTATAATGGCTGCAACTTCGGGTGATACTGGACCTGCAACACTAGAGACCTTTAAAAACCAGCTAAATATTCTAGTAGCTTGTCTTTATCCTGATGGTGGAACGTCTGATGTTCAACGTCTACAGATGGTTACAGAAGAGGCAGAGAATGAAAAAGTCATTGGTGTGGTTGGAAACTTTGACGACACACAAAACATGCTTAAAGAGCTTTTAGCTTCAGATGATTTTAAAGCAGAGCTAGAGAGTAGAAATATTAAACTTTCAGCTGCAAACTCAGTGAATTTTGGGCGAATTATTTTTCAGATTATTTATCATATTCATGCCTATTTAGAGCTTCTAAGAAAAGATGAAATTAAAATGGGTGAAAATATCTACTTGGTGGTTCCATCAGGAAACTTTGGAAATGTTTTGGGTGGGTACTATGCTAAAAAAGCAGGACTTCCTGTAGAGAAACTTTTAGTAGCTTCAAATGTAAATAATATTTTAACCGATTTAATAGAGAATGGTGTTTATGATATGGGTTCAAGAGAGCTTATTAAGACAGAATCACCTGCTATGGATATTTTAAAGAGTTCAAATGTAGAGCGTGTGCTTTTTGATAAGTTTGGAGCAGAGCGTACCAAAGAACTTATGGATTCACTCAACGAAACAGGTAAATATGAATTAACTGACGATGAACAAGCATCAATACAAGAGGATTTTGAAGCAACGTTTAGTGAAGATGATGAGTGTGAAGCGTTTATAAGTAAATATGCTAAAGAGGGGTACATTATGGATCCTCATACAGCTACTTGTATGAAGTCTTATGAGAAACGTACAACTAAAGATTTAAAAAGTGTTATCTACTCTACTGCTGAGTGGACAAAGTTCTCTACGACAGTAGCACGGGCTTTAGGTTCAGACAAGACAGCAAATGATACAGAAGCTTTAGAGTGGATAACTAAAAATACTAATGAAAAAGTACCTGCCATGATAGAGGAGCTTTTTTCTAAAGAGATTAAACACCCAATTGTGGTAGAAAAAGAGCAGATAAAAGATGAGATGTTAAAATTTTTATAATATTGTTTCTTTAAGAAGAGATAGCTTTTATCTTACAGAAGCTTTCTCTAAAAGTTTAGTAATAATTAAATTTAAGTTCTTATCAGAGATTCTCTTTTTATCATAAATAAGATGAAATTTTCTCTTCATTGGTTTGTTGTAGATACGAGATTTGAATAACTTATTATATTTGAGTTCATCCTCTATTGCAAGGTCAGAGACAATAGCGATGGTTGGATTTTCTGTATTTGGTTTTGCCCATTTTATACTTTGTATCATAGCTGTAGCATTGTTCACTTCAGAGAGTGAATTGAAACTTTTATAGGAGAGATTAAACTGTGCAAGAAATTCTGTAATAAAGTTTCTGGTTAATGAACCCTCTTTTCTACAGATTAATTTACAAGAACCTAACTCTTCTTTCTTTAAAGAATCAGAGATGGGTTTTTGAGAGCAGACAACCAGTTCATCTCCTAACCACTCTTTGTAAACCAAGTTTTCATCAAAGAGTGGAGATTCTATAAGTCCTAAGTCATATATGCCCTCTTTAATTCCACTAATTATTTCATCACAGGGAATAATGGTTAATTTTATACGCCCCTTTACTACTTGATTAATCTTCTCCATGGTTTCACCTGGAAGAATATGTGAACCTATGGTATAGGAGGCTGCTAAATGAAAAGTTTCTCTTTTTGTTTGTTGTGGTTTCATGGTTTTTGTCATTATCTTAGCCTATAGTAATTATTAATTAAAATTATACTACTAATGTGATTAGAGCGTGATAATGTAAGAAAAATAGTTGCTAAAAAAAAGATGGTATGTGTAGGTAAAATACACATACAAAAGAGGAAGATTATAGAGTCTCTTCCTCTTTTTTGTCCATTGCTTTTGCATTATCCATAAGTACAGGAACAAAAAGTAATGAGACAAATACAGCTGCTACAGTACCTGAGATAAGTGCTACTCCTAGACCACCAAAGATAGGGTCACTAGCGAGTAGGGCTGAACCCAAGATAATCGCAACGGCTGTTAGCATAATTGGTTTGGCTCTAGTAGCAGATGCAATAGCAATGGCATGTTTTTTGTCCATATCTTGTTCATTAATAAGACTCATTGCAAAATCAATAAGTAAAAGAGAGTTTCTTGAACTAATTCCCATCAGTGCAATAAATCCAATAAGGGACGTTGCTGTTAAGAAAAAGGTTTCTGATGTAACCAAGTCTGCAACCCAATGACCTAAAATAACACCAATTAATGAAAGGAATGAACCAATAAGAATAATCCCACTTAGTGCAAAACTTTTATAGTAAATAACTAAGAGAAAGAAGATAAGAACCAGTGCAGAAATAAATGCACCGCCTAAGTCTCTAAATGTATCAAGTGAAACTTTCATCTCTCCATCCCAACGCAGAAGGAACTTCTCACCAGTTTTCTTGTCAGTTAAGTGAAGGTCGAACATATAGGTTGAAAAACCCTCTTTTTCAACTTCATAATCTTTTGAAAAATATTCAATCATCTTCTCTCTTGCATCAAGAAGAGGGTATAGTTGTGATACTAAGTCAGTCTCAGCAATAACATTGATATTACGCTTTAAATCTTTGTGCATAATCATTGGTGTAGAGTTAACTTTTTTAATTTCAACAATCTCTGTTAAAGGAACCATCATCCCTTTTTGATTCATGAGATTAAGTGATGCCAGTTTTGAACGGATAGCATCTTCACTGTTGGAGGAGAGACGTTTTGTCTCATCACTAAGTACTAAAAATATAGGAATCTGTTGAGAGTGATTCTCTGAGTTTTTTGTTGCAATTGCCATTCCCTCAAAAGCAAGATATAAAATGTTATTTACTTGCTCTATTCCTAATCCTGAACGTGCAATTTTCTCAATATCAGGTATAAGTTTATATTTTTCAAAAATATCATCTGCCATAATATCTACGTCAACAAGACCCTCTGTTTGGTTTAAGATATTGGCAACTTCAACTGAAAGTTTTCTACTCTTTTTAATGTCTTCTCCAATTACTTCTACAACAATAGATGCAAGGGTAGGAGGACCAGATGGCTGCTCAATCATTTTAATAGAAGTTCCAGGAACAACAGATGAACAACTTTTATTGATAACAGGTCGTAATCTATGTACCATAAGAAAAGATGGCTCTTCCCGAGTGTGCTTGTCTGTTAAGTTAACAGAGATTTCTGCTACATTTTCAGTACGTTTCATACTGGAACCCTTAACCAATCCAGCATAGTCTAAAGGGATACCTTGAGCATAAAATGACTCTATATTAGTAACTTCTGGCTCTTTTCTTAGGATATCAGTTATACATTGAGTTACTTTTCTTGTCTGCTCTTTTGAACTTCCTGTAGGAGTATCTACATAGATAGAGTAGGTATTGGCACTCTTCCCAGGTAACATTCTTGCCAATACTCCTTTTGCTGGAAACATAAGTAGTGTTGCAAAGAACGCAACAGCTGTTAATACAATAACCAGTGTTTTTTTTACTTTACTCTTCAGTATATTATGAATAAAATTTTCAAATTTCTGCATCTATTTTTTCTCCCTATTTATCTCTTCATCATGTTTATGAGTTTCATGGTCACCTTCACATATTTCACATATACCATAAGGATTGTTTTTTATATCATGATGTTCGTCATGTTCTGGTTTTTTCAAAAGCTTTAAACTTAAGTATGGGGTGAAAATATAAGCAACAACAAGTGAAGCAAATAATGCAACAGGTACATTGTATGGAATAGGTTTCATAAATGACCCCATCATCCCTCCAACAAATGCCATAGGTACCATGGTCATAATAATAGCTAAGGTTGCAATATTGGTTGGACCTCCTACTTCATCAGTTGCTTCTACAAGAAGTGCTCCCATCTCCTTATCTTCTACACCAGGCGAGTGGAGGTGTCTGTGAATATTCTCGATAACAATAATAGCAGCATCGACCAACAAACCTAAAGATAGTAGGAATGCAAATAGGGTAATTCGGTTTATGGTCTGACCAGTTATGTATGCAATAAACAGGGTAATAGCTAAAATTGCAGGAACAGTGAATGTAACAATAAGTGATTCTCTCCAACCAAGTGCAAATATTAACATAACGGCAATAATAACAATGGTAATAATTAGGTGATGCATTAACTCATTAACCGCTTCGTTAGCTCGTTCACCATAATTTCTTGTAACTATATACTCTATTCCTGCCTCATTAAATTCATCTTTATGCTCCTCTAGCATCTCCATAACATCTTCAGCAACAAATACGGCATTTTTCCCTGCAAGTTTTGCTACTGAAAGGGTGACTTGAGGAGTAGCTTTACTAAATGGATTAGTTTTATTACCATCTGCACGATAGATAATTTCTGCATCTTGAAAGTTTTGTTTATCAATTCCCTTTTCAACATTGGCTACATCACGAAGATAGATAGGTGAACCCATATAGTTGGCTACCATGACATTTTTGACATCTTCTACACTACTAATGGCATTAGAGATACCAAAAATAACCAATTTTTTATCATTGGTTCTCCCTTTAACATTGGGTACATTGGCTGCAAGTGATTGGATGGCTTGCATAATTTGCCCCATAGAGAGATGATAGGCTGAAAGTTTACCCATATCGACCTCAACATTAAATTGCTCTTTATGGGCTCCTTTTAGGGTTGTTTTTGCGACATTATCAATGGCATTTATCTTATGTTGTAGTTTTCTTATCTTTTCATTAAAATCAACAGTTGATATTTTTGAATGTTCTTGTCTAAAAAAAGCAATGGTTATAATAGGAACGTCAATATCAATATCAAAAGGTTTAATGAGTGGTTGCATAACCCCTTTAGGCATCTCATCCATATTTTGCATAACTTTATCATAAAGTTTGAGATTAGAGTCCTCTCTATCTTCACCTATATAATACATGACATTGACAATACCAACATTGTCCATAGACATACTGTAGACATGTTCTATACCACTAACTTCACGAAGTTTTTTCTCTAAAGGTTTGGCAATAATATTTTCTACTTCAAGAGGAGTGGCTCCTGGCATAGCAACAATAATTCCACCACCCGAAATGGCAATTTGTGGATCTTCTTCACGAGGCATGGTAGAGAGTGATATCCAACCGAGTGCAAGTAGAATAATTCCTAGTACAGCTGTAAGAGGATTTCTTAAAAAAGCTTGTCCTAATTTTCCTGCAACGTCTTTAACTACATAAGGTTCAGTGTTCTTCATAATTATCCTTTAATATGAACTTTAGCATACATACCTGGATAGATAGATTTACCTTGCGTATTGAACTTTATTTTCATTTTAAACTTGTGTGTCATTGGATTTGATGCAGGAATAATAGAGTAGATAGTCCCATCAGTTTTAAATCCAACAGAAGGAATTTCAATATTGACTTTTTTACCTAAGGTCATGAATTTAATATCATTTTCTGCAATTTCAGTAATGATACTTAGTTTACTTAAGTCCGTTAAAACCACACCAGGCATACCTGGAATTGCCATCTCTCCAACATTAAGTTTTTTCATAATAATGACACCATTATTTGGTGCTTTTAACTTAAGGTAGTTGTATTGGTTCATGACCTCTTTTTTCATTGCTTTGGCTTGAGAAACTTGCTTTCTTGCTATAGCAATCATATCTTTCATGTTTTTAGATGCCAGTTCTAGGTTTTCTAGTTCATATTTTGAAACCATCCCTTTTTTATAGAGTCGCTGGTATCGTCCAAGGTTTAAAAGGACATTGTTGTATTGGTTTTTATTCATTTGAAGTGCCAGTTGAGCTTGAGATATTCCCAGTTCTACTTGCTCTTTTTTAGAATCAATCTCTTTGGAGTCAATCTCATAAAGAAGTTGACCTTTTTTTACAATATCTCCTTCTGAAACTAACATTTTTTTGACAATTCCCATATATCTACTTGTAATCATTTTTTGATTATCAGACATAACGGAACCAGCAATATCGATATCTATAGCCAAAAGTGAATTTGTAGCTAAAAGAAGGCTAAGTGCCAATGTAGATTTAAATTTTTTCATTATACGTCTCCTTTGTTAATGATACTTGTTATTTCAAAAACTTTTGCATTACGGTCATTTTTTGCTGTAAGAAGTTTCAGAAGTACTTCTAACTCTTTTGATTGTTTAATTAAGACATCTGAGATAGAACTGATACCCTCTTGATAACGCTCTTGATAGTTCTCATAAACTTTACTAGCAAAATCTAACTGTGTTGTCAAACTCTCTATCTCAGCATCTTTACTTTTGATCTCAGTTAAAAGTTTATTGACTTTTAAATAGATGCCTTTTTTTGCCAATTCAACTTGTTCTCTAACTTTCATATTTTCAACTTTTGCTTTCTCTAAGTTATGTTTATCAATATTTCCATTAAATAGATTCCACTCTAGTTGTAGTCCAACAGTATAAAAATCTTTGTCAATAAAGTCATTGAAAGGGTTGTTATCTGTTGAACCATACTCTCCAAATGCACCAACTGTAGGTAAAAAATTGGCTTTTTGAAGCTCTATAGCCATATCGGTTATTTTTAGTCCAAGCTTGGCTTTTTGAATATCTAAATTATTCTCTTGTAGCTCTTCTTTTACAACCTTTGGCATGGGTGCTTCAGTATCAAGGTTTTGAATAGATTCAACCTTCTTATTGAGCAAAAATGAGAGATATTGATATGCCAATACTCTATTGTATGTTGCCTTACTTAACATGCTTTGTGCTTCAGATTTCCTTGCTTTTACCTCTAGTGCATCAATATCTTTGGCAAAGCCTTCCTCTTTCATATTGTAGACAATGTCTTCTAAACGTTCTATATTACTCACAATATTTCCTAAATTTTGAATATATTGATCAACCAAAGAGATATCATAAAATGTTTTAGTTGTTTGAAATATTTTTTCATTTAATAGTTTATCTGTGTCTAGTTGACTCATGGTTTGAAGTGCTTTGGTTATTTTTCCATATTGGTCAAGTTTTCCAGCAGTATAAAGAGGAACCATATAGGTAAGTGTGGTTTGAAAATGGTTTCTAGCATCTGGATAGTTTAAATCTTTAGGTTCTATGCCAAGAATATTTCCTCCTTGTTGTGCCAATCCTTGAGAAAAAGCACCAAAATTACCATTGGCCTGTTGTGCACCTTGACCAATTGCTCCCATAAAATCAGAAAAACCAAAATCAGCAAAAGAGGCTTCACGACTTTTTACCTTAAATCCAAAAACATTACCTGCATCATTGGAGCGTAGTGCTTGAAGTTTTAAGTCCAGTTTACCATATTTATGTCCTTTAGCAACTTCTGCTTCATGTGCTTTCATCTCCTCTTCAAACTTAGAAATTTTTAATTCTAGGTTATTACTCTTCATAATTTGAAGAGCCTTTTCTAATGTTAGGTTAGATAAAGGTACATTTTGAACATTTATAGTGGTGTCAAGCTCTTCTGCTAAAAGCAGCGTTGTGGATAATGAAAAGATTACATACAAAAGAGACTTTTTTAAAACCATAGGCGACCTCGTTATAAGAATTTATTATTTTTATTATAAAAATAATATATTAAAATTAATTATATCAATAATTATTAATGAAGATATTAAATTTTTAGGATTATAACTTTATTTATGTAAAGAGTTGATTTTTGTAGTAGATAGTTATTTCAAAGCTACTTTATGTAGCATTTGAAATAAAAGTAAAGAGTTAATTTAGATAGTAACATATGAGACACTAAGACAGGTCTCTAAGTTAGAGAGTTGATTTAATAGTTTTTTTGTTACATCTCCATCAACTTTAACAACAGCTAAAGCTTGAGAATTTGTATCTCGACCTAATCTAAAGTCTGCAATATTTAAATTGTTAGATGAAATGATATGACCAACATCTCCAATAACCCCAGGAACATCTGTATTTCTAAAAAGAATCATTTTACCTTTTGGTTCTAAGTCTAACATATAACCATCTATCTCAATAATTCTTTGAGCATTGTCACCTAACACTGTTCCTGCAATCGTAAATGTACCATTTTCAGTAGTTAGCTTAATAGTAACCTTATTGGAAAGACCAGAGTTATTAGCTTGTACATTTTTAATAAGTTGTATATTTCTCTCTTGGGCTACAAACTCAGCATTGACATAGTTTACTGTATCTTCTAGTGATTCAGTTAAAATTCCAACTGTAGAAAAAGTCGTTAACGAATCAATATAATTAGAAACTTCACCCTCTGTTGTGACTTTAATACTTTTCACAACCGATTTTGTTACTTGAGCTGACATATGACCCATTTTTTGAATAAGTTCAAGGTATGGTCTTAAAAAGTCAGGTAGTTCATTCTCTTTAATTGGTAGGTTCAGTGCATTAGGAAAAGAGATGCCTTTTGCTGAAGCAATAGCATTCTCAGCTGCTTGAATGGCAATGTTTTGTTGAGACTCTTTTGTGTTGGCACCTAAGTGAGGAGTTAATGTTACATTATCCAAGTCAAGAAGAGGGTGGTTCGTTGCTGGTTCTTTGTTAAAAACATCAATCCCAGCCATATGAATTTTACCTGACTGTAAACCTTCAAGAAGGGCATCTTCATTATAAAGTCCACCTCTAGCACAGTTTATAAGTACAACACCATCTTTCATCTTAGCTATCTCTTCTTTACCAATCATACCTATAGTCTCTTCTGTCTTTGGTGTATGAATGGTAATAATATCACAAGTTAAAATATCATCAAAGTTTTTAGTATAGGCAATATCACAATCAGTAACTTTAGATGCGTCTATATATGGGTCATAGGCTACAATATCCATTTCAAATGCTTTGGCTCTTTTACCAACGCGTGAACCGATATTACCAAAACCAATAATTCCTAGTTTTTTATCTTTTAGTTCTGTACCATACCAATCTTGTCTACGCCAAACTCTATCGAGTTTAAGATTGTTATGTGCATAAGGAAATTGACGTACACATGAAAGCATATGTGTCATGGTAAGTTCAACTGCAGCTATGGTGTTTGCAGTAGGTACGTTCATTACAACAATACCTTTTTTACTACAACCCTCTATATCTACGTTATCAACACCAACACCAGCACGAACTACAGCTTTTATCTTCTCTGCATTCTCAAGAAAAGCTTGGTCAACATCAGTAGAAGAACGGGTAATGGCTACATCAGCAAGGGGAATAATCTCAGAGATGAGCTTCTCTTTAGGCTCATCTGCTGCATTAATAAGATTTATCTCAGCATCATTTGCGAGAATATCCAAGCCTTTTTGGTGGATATGATCGCAAACTACAATAGTAAGTTTAGACATTATTTTTAAACCTTATTATTTATTTTTAAAGTCGCTAAATACATCACCAAGAGT
>Ga0256832_1000618_pt1 | contig 23233 bp, 18 predicted proteins | sample 134614metaG_FD_190534 | JGI IMG/M metagenome (GOLD analysis project Ga0256832, IMG submission 190534) | Hydrothermal vent microbial communities from Lau Basin, Pacific Ocean - 134-614 | ecosystem: Environmental > Aquatic > Marine > Hydrothermal vents | place: Pacific Ocean: Lau Basin | collected... | reverse complement strand
TCCGACTGGCGCTGCAGGAGGGCCAGGTTGGCGAGCAGGGGTGGCAGCGGCTGCTGGCGGGGAAGCGTCTCCCGCAAGGCCTGCTGGACCCGGGCCGGATCGATGCCGCCGGCGGGGGCTGCGAGCAGGCGCAGTTCCAGTTGCGGTTCCCGCGCCAGGATCTGCACCGGCAGACGCTGGCCCGGACGGAACGGCAACTCCGGGGGGCGGGCTGCCTCCAGGGTCACGCCCTGGATGTTGAGCAGCAGATTGCCCCGGTCACCCCGCCCGAGCACACTGGCCTCGAGGATCTGCCCCACCCGCCAGTTTCGCAACAGGGTCGCGACCTCGTTGGCGGAGGGGGAGGGGCTAAGCCGGGCGGCGCCCGGTTGCAGAGGCTTCAGATCCATGGGTTGTGGCCGATACAGGCATCAGTCGGGTCTTTTTCCATCAGCGGCGGCCGCGGCGAAATCTGAAGGGTGACAGGAACTTTCCGAACGAAATGAGCAAACCCCTCTACGTGCGCCGGGAGAACCGGATCCAGGGCCCCTTTCCCGCCGGGCAGATTTCCCAGTGCCTGCTGATCGGCCGTTTTCGTCTCACCGATGAGGTGAGCGTGGATCGGGATACCTGGCAGCCGATCCGCAGCCGACCCGATCTGATTCCGGACGTGCTCAAGGGCGATCCCAACGATCCGGCGTTCAAGGAGCGCCTGCAGGCGGCCCGCCGCTGGGCCGACGAGCGTCGTCCCGCACACGCAGCGGGCGAGGGGGATCAGCGCGCGCCCGAGGATATTCAGACCCTGGAATATCGCCAGAACCGGGAATCGGTCTATCGCCGGCTGAGTCGCCGCAAGGAGGTTGCGGCCCTGCAGGTAGTGGCGGTGCTGGCCATCGTTGTGGCACTAGTGTGGGCGGGTTTCCGGTTCATGCCGCAGGAAAAACCGGCCGAGCCCCGCTGCGACGCGGCCCCGGCGCCCGGTATCGACTGGCACAACTGCCGGCTCTCCGGCCTGCAGGCCCTGCGCGCCGATCTGCACGATGCCCGCCTCGACAGTGCCCAGCTGGTGGGCGCCAACCTGTTCGCCAGCCGCTTCGACAGCGCGCGACTCGACTATGCCGATCTCAGCGTGGCCAAGCTCGGCTTCGCCAGTTTCCGCGGCGCATCCCTGAAGGGTGCTACCCTGCGCCAGGCCGATCTGGGTTCGGCCGATTTCCGCAATGCCAATCTTGCCTACGCCAATCTCACCGGCGCGAACATCGATGGTGCCCGCTTCGAAGGCGCCGTGCTCGATCACGCCATCTGGATCGACGGGCGAACCTGCCTGCCGGGCTCGGTGGGCAAATGTCTCGTTGCAAGGTGAGCCGGTATCGGAACCGCTGTTCAGCCCCCGAATTCTTCCACCGTATACCGCTCGAAGCGCAGGCTGTCCGACCAGTAGTCGGCGGGCAGGCCGGCCTTCATCTTCAGGTGTGCAAGGAACTGGCGCGGATCGGGCAACTGCTCCCATACCGAGGGCAGGAAGGTGGCCCGACGCGTACCTTCGATTAGCACCAGTCCATCCACGCCCGGGCGGAGTTGTTGCAACAAATCCGCTTCCGAAGTCACGGTCATCGGTTCGGGCGGGTTGAGGATGGAAATGTGGTATTCGAGCCGGGGGTATTCCTCGGGCCGCAGGGGCGGAAAGCGCGGATCCCGGAAGGCGGCGGCGAAGGCATTCTCGGCCACGTCTTCCACCAGCGGCCGGCGCGCTTCCAGACTGCCGATGCAGCCGCGGAGCTGGCCGGCGATGTTCAGGGTCACGAAGGTCGCGCCCGGCTCGCGCAGCGATTCGGGATAGTCCTCCAGCCGGATCGGCAGCGGCCGTCCGGTCTCCAGTCCATGACGAATGGAGGCGGCGGCCACGTCCAGCAGGATGCGGCGTTCTTCGGGCGAGTGCATGTCAGCTCACCACGTAGGCGCCGTAGCCGACCACCTGGTCGCGTGGCCCGGCGGTATCGCCGGAATTGCGCAAGTCGATGGTGTGGGCATGCAGGCCATGCCGGCGCGCCAGATCGAGCAGGCCGCTCACCGGTATGCGGCCGCAGGCCTGATCGTAGCCGATGGCCTCCGGCTGCAGATGTTCGATGGCCCGGGAAGTGGCCGTGTCCATGCGCCGCGCCGTCTCGTAGTCGTGATAGTGGCTCAGATCAGAGCTGATCACGAACAGCGTGTGGGGATCGCCCCACAGGCTTTCCAGTACCTCGCTCACTTCCTGCGGCGTGGCATCGCCGACCACCAGCGGCACCAGCACGAAGCTGTCCAGCACTTCCTGCAGGAAGGGCAAATGCACTTCCAGGCTGTGTTCCATGGCGTGGGCCTCGTCGAGGCGCACCACCTGGGGGAAGGCTCTTTCCAGCCTTTCCAGGGTTTCGCGATCGACGGGAATGACGCCGAGCGGGGTCTGGAAGTGGGTAGCGCTGGTGGTGGCCAGACCGCGGAACGGCACGCGGTGGGACGGGCCGAGCAGGACCACGCGCCGGATCTGATCACGGGCCGGGATCAGGCGCGCATAGGCGCTGGCGGCCACCGGTCCCGAATAGACGTAACCGGCGTGTGGCGCGATGATGGCCTTCGGCACTTCGGTCAGGTTTTCCTGACGCGCGAGCGCCTCCTGGAGATAACCATCCACCACCTGCTTCAGCTCGTCCGGATCGGCCGGATAGAACATTCCTGCGACGGCGGGTTGTCTGATAAGATCTGCCATGACGCTTTCCTCTTTGTTATCCACGAATTGGTGGCAGATCGGGCATTGTTCAAGGCCGGCGTGTCGCCATGCTCACGGGAATCCTCGCATGTCGGCATCCGTTCGAACCCGCAAGACCCTGCTCACCACGAGCCTTTTCATGCTGGCCGTTGCGCCGGCACGGCTGCCAGGGGCCGCCGAAACCACCTGGGACGGCAACGTGGAACTCGGCTACGTGCAGACCGGCGGCAATACCGACACCACTTCCCTGGTGGGCAAGTTCAAGGTGGCGCGCAAGGGCGTGCGCTGGGATCACGGCGCCCGCTTCGATGGCTACAAGGCCACCGACAGCGGCACGGTCACCGCCGAGAACTACACCGGGGTGTGGCGTTCGGAATTCCACTGGCGCGACGTGGACTACCTCTACGGCCTGCTGCGCTACGAGGACAACCGCTTTGCCGGCTACGACCGGCGCACCAGCGAAATCCTCGGTTACGGCTATCGCATTCTGCGGCGTGACGATCTCAAGCTGCGGCTGGAAGTCGGTGCCGGTGCCCGGCAGACGAAATTCACCGATGGCAGTACCGACAGCAATACCACCGGGCGACTCGGCGGCTGGCTCGAATGGGGGATCACCGAGACCACGCAGTTCACCCAGACCCTGTTCACGGAAGCCAGCTCGGCGAACACCTACACCGAATCCATCAGCGAGCTGAAGCTCAAGGTGAATGCATCCCTGGCGGTCAAGCTGGGTTACATCGTCAAGCACAACAGCGACGTGCCGCCGGGGGTCGAGAACACGGATACCCTGACCACGGTCACCCTCAACTACGACTTCTGAAACAGGAACGACCCATGACGGAACAACCCGTTCGTATCGGCATCGTCACCGTCTCCGACCGCGCCAGTCGCGGCGAGTACGAGGATCAGGGCGGCCCGGCGTTGCAGGAATGGTTCACCCGGGCCCTGGCCACCCCCTGGGAGGCGGTGACACGCCTGGTGCCCGACGAGGTGGACCGCATCGAGGAAGTCCTCAAGGAGTTGTGCGATATCGAGGGTTGCTGCCTGGTGGTGACCACCGGTGGCACCGGTCCGGCCAAGCGCGATGTGACCCCGGAAGCCACCGAGGCCGTGTGCGAGAAGCTGCTGCCCGGTTTCGGCGAGCAGATGCGCGCCGTCTCCCTCAAGGTGGTGCCCACTGCCATCCTCTCGCGCCAGACGGCCGGCATTCGCGGCGAGAGCCTCATCGTCAACCTGCCCGGCAAGCCGTCGGCCATCGACGACTGCCTGCGCGGCGTGTTCCCGGCCATTCCCACCTGCATCACCCTCATCGATGGGCCCTGGCTGGAGGTGAACGAGGACTTCATCGAGGTCTTCCGGCCCAAACACATCCCCCGCCCCGAATCGTGAACGCCGTCGAACCGGATATCACCCTGCGGGATCTGATTCTGGAGAGCCGTGACCGGCTGGAATCGGCCGGGGTCTGGTTCGGCCACGGCACCGACAATGCCCTGGACGAGGCGGCCTGGCTGGTCTCCCATGCCGCGGGTCTGCCGCCGGACTTCGACGAGGCCGAGCTGGACCGGACACTGACCCCGGGCCAGGTGCAGTCGGCCCGCGAGCTGATCACGCGCCGCATCGAGACCCGCCAGCCGGCGGCCTACCTTACCGGCGAGGCCTGGTTCGCCGGCCTGCCGTTCCACGTGGACGAGCGGGTGCTGGTACCCCGCTCGCCGCTGGCCGAACTCATCGCGGAACGCTTCCAGCCCTGGCTGGCGCCGGAGCGGATCCACCGGGTGCTGGATCTGTGTACCGGCAGCGGCTGCATCGCCATCGCCACGGCCCTGACCCTGCCGGAGGCCCGGGTGGATGCCAGCGACATTTCCGAAGACGCGCTGACGGTGGCCCGCCGCAACGTGGCCCGCCACGGCGTGGGGGAGCGGGTGCAGCTCTACCGGTCCGATCTGTTCGACGCCCTGCCGGACAGGGAGTATGATCTGATCATCAGCAACCCGCCCTATGTGGACGCGCAGGACATGGCCGCGCTGCCCGCGGAATACCGGCGCGAGCCGGCCCTGGGACTGGCCGCCGGCGAGACCGGGCTGGACCTGGTCATTCCCATGCTGCAACGGGCCGGTCGATACCTCGCAGCAGACGGGGTGCTCATCGTGGAGGTGGGCAACAGCGCCGAAGCCCTGCAGGCCACCTTCCCGCAGGTGCCCTTCGTGTGGCTGGCGTTCGCCCACGGCGGCGAAGGCGTGTTCCTGCTCGACGCCGCCCAGTTACGCGCCCATCAGGCCGACTTCGATGCGTTGGGCCAATCCGAACCGGAGGCTTGATGGTGCTGATTCGTATGACGGACGCCATGTAGGAGCGGCGCTCAGCCGCGATAGGCGAAGCCCAAACGACCCGTTGGTGCGTTGCTTCGCGAACGCACTCGACATGTCGGAGCTTGTTTTATGTAGGAGCGGCGCCCTCGCCGCGATTAAACGGTAGCTGGGGACGGATAGCTGGTGGCTGGGAAATGGATCTGTCCACGCTTTTACCCGCTACCCGTCCCCGGCTACCAGCCACCGTTCAATCGCGGCGAGGGCGCCGCTCCTACAGGTACGGTAAAAGCCGCATCAAAACGATTTTGCGATAATGGCCACCACACCCACCCAACAACCACCCGCCGGGGAAACCCCATGAGCAACATTCTGTTCAACGAGGAACTCATCCGCCGCTACGACAAGGCGGGCCCGCGTTACACCTCCTATCCCACGGCGGTGCAGTTCACGCCCGAGTTCGACAACGCGGCCTACATGGCCGAGGCGAAGGCCAGCAACGAGAAGGGCGGCCCGCTGTCGCTCTACTTCCACATTCCCTTCTGCGATACGGTCTGTTTCTACTGCGGCTGCAACAAGGTGGTCACCAAGAACCGCAGCCGCGCCGCGCCCTATCTGGAGCGCCTGCACCGGGAGATTGCCATGCAGGCCCGGCTGTTCGACGTGGACAACCGGCCGGTGGAACAACTGCACTGGGGCGGCGGCACGCCCACCTTCATCAGCCACGACGAGATGCGCGCGCTGATGGACGCGACCCGCGAACACTTCCGCCTGCTCGACGACGACAGCGGCGAATATTCCATCGAGATCGATCCCCGCGAATCCCACGGCGAGACCATCCAGGTGTTGCGCGAGCTGGGCTTCAACCGCATGAGCCTGGGCGTGCAGGACTTCGATCCGCAGGTGCAAAAGGCGGTCAACCGCATCCAGAGCGAGGCCGAGACACGCTATGCCATCGAAACCGCTCGTGCGGTGGGCTTCAAGTCGGTGAGCATCGATCTGATCTACGGCCTGCCGTTCCAGAGCGTGGCCACTTTCGATCGCACCCTCGACAAGGTGCTGGCGCTGGATCCGGATCGGCTGTCGGTGTTCAACTACGCCCACCTGCCGGAACTGTTCAAGACCCAGCGTCAGATCAACGCCGCGGATCTGCCCAGCCCCGACGAGAAGCTGGCCATCCTCAGTCACTGTATCGACCGGCTCACCGATGCCGGCTACGTCTACATCGGCATGGATCACTTCGCCAAGCCCACCGACGAGCTGGCCATCGCCCAGGCCAACGGCACCCTGTACCGCAACTTCCAGGGCTATTCCACCCATGCCGAATGCGATCTGGTGGCCATGGGCGTCACCGCCATCAGTTCGGTGAACCGCTGCTACGCCCAGAACGTCAAGACCCTCGACGAATATGCCGAGCGCATCGATGCCGGCGAGCTGGCCATCTTCCGCGGCGTGCGCCTCGACGACGACGATGTGCTGCGCCGCGAGGTCATCACCCAGCTCATCTGCCACTTCACCCTGGACATGCCGGCCATCGGCCGGCAGTTCGGCATCGACTTCCGGGACTATTTCGCGACCGAGCTGGCCGAGCTGGAGACCATGCAGGCCGACGGCCTGCTGGAACTGCACGCCGATCGCATCGACGTGAAACCGGCCGGCAAGCTCCTCATCCGCAACATCTGCATGGTCTTCGACAAATACCTGCGCCAGCAGAAGAGCCAGCGCTTCTCGAAGGTGATCTGAACCTGCTTTCCATTTCCGTACCGCCCGGCCGTTCGTCTATCCGTGACCTTTCCGAACCGCTACAATAGCGGCCATGTCAGGAAACAGCTTTGGAAAACTCTTCACGGTCACCACCTTCGGCGAGAGCCACGGGCCGGCCCTGGGCGCCATCGTGGACGGTTGCCCGCCCGGTCTCGAACTGAGCGAGGCCGATCTGCAGCGGGATCTGGACCGGCGCAAGCCCGGCCAGAGCCGCCACACCACCCAGCGGCGCGAGGCGGATCGGGTGCGGATCCTGTCCGGCGTCTTCGAGGGCAGGACCACCGGTACGCCCATCGGCCTGATCATCGAGAACACCGATCAGCGCTCGAAGGATTATTCCGACATCAAGGACACCTTTCGCCCCGGCCATGCCGACTACACCTACCAGCAGAAGTACGGTATTCGCGACTATCGCGGCGGGGGCCGCTCCTCGGCCCGCGAGACGGCCATGCGGGTGGCCGCCGGGGGCATCGCCAAGAAGTATTTGCAGGATCGGCTCGGGATCGTGATCCGCGGCTATCTGGCCCAGCTCGGGCCGCTGAAGCCGAAACGGTTCGACTGGGACGCCGTGGAGCGGAATCCCTTCTTCTTCCCCGATGCCGACATGGTGCCTGAGCTGGAGGCCTACATGGACGCCCTGCGCAAGTCGGGCGACTCCATCGGGGCGCGGGTCAACGTGGTGGCCACCGGCGTGCCGCCCGGCCTGGGCGAGCCCGTCTTCGACCGCCTGGATGCCGATCTGGCCCACGCCCTGATGAGCATCAATGCCGTCAAGGGGGTAGAGTTCGGCGCGGGTTTTGCCAGCGTCGAGCAGAAGGGCACCGAGCACCGTGACGCGATCACGCCCGAGGGCTTTCTCTCCAATCATGCCGGCGGCGTGCTCGGCGGCATCTCCAGCGGCCAGGACATCGTGGCCAGCATCGCCCTCAAGCCCACCTCCAGCCTGCGCCTGCCGGTGCGCAGCATCGACGTGCACGGCAAGCCCATCGAGGTGATTACCAAGGGCCGCCACGATCCCTGCGTGGGCATTCGCGCCACGCCCATCGCCGAGGCCATGATGGCCATCGTCCTCATGGATCACTATCTGCGCCACCGTGCCCAGAATGCCGACGTGCAGTCGCCCACGCCGGTGGTCCCCGCAGCGGCGCAGGAATGAGCGCGTGGTGAACACGCGCCCGAACATCGGCTCGAACACGGGCGGGGCAGCAGGGCAGCCCGGCGCATCCCTGACACGCTGAACCGGTTTCTGCCTGCTGCGCATGCCCTACTGGCGTCTCTCCGGCTTCTATTTCTTCTACTTCGCCAGCCTCGGTGCGCTGCTGCCGTACTGGAGCCTGTATCTGAAATCGGAAGGCTACACGGTGGCGGCCATCGGCAACATCATGGCCATCCTCATGGCCACCAAGATCGTCGCGCCCAACGTCTGGGGCTGGATTGCCGATCACACCGGCCGGCGCATGGCCATCGTGCGCACCGGCTGTCTGCTGGCGGCCCTGAGTTTTGCCGCCGTGTTCAAGGCGGAGGGATTCTGGGCGCTGGCGCTGGTGATGATGGTCTTCAGCTTCTTCTGGAACGCCGCGTTGCCCCAGTTCGAGGCCACCACCTTCCACCATCTGGCCGGGCAGACACACCGCTACAGTTCCGTGCGTCTGTGGGGCTCCATCGGTTTCATCCTCACCGCCTGGGGCCTGGGCGAGGTGATGAACGGGGAAGGGGTGCGGCTGCTGCCCTGGATTCTGATGAGCCTGTTCGTGGCCATCTGGGTGAGCAGCCTGCTGGTGCCGGAAGAGGCCGCCGGGTATCCGCCGCGGGATCACGAGCCCTTGCGCCGGATCCTGACCCGCCCCCACGTGGCCGGACTGCTGGTGGTGTGTTTCCTCATGCAGGCCAGTCATGGCCCGTACTACACCTTCTATACCATCTATATGGAGAGCTACGGCTATTCCCTGGGGCTCATCGGGGGGCTGTGGGCCCTCGGAGTGATCGCCGAGGTGGGGATCTTCCTGCTCATGCCGCGACTGGAACCGGCCTTCGGCCTGCGCAACCTGCTGCTGGCCAGTCTGTTTCTGGCCATGCTGCGCTGGGTCCTGATCGGCCTGTTTCCGACCTGGCTGCCCCTGATGCTCCTGGCCCAGACGCTGCACGCCGCCAGCTTCGGCATCTACCACGCTGCGGCCATCCATCTCATCCACCGCTACTTCGGCGCCCGGCATCAGGGCAAGGGGCAGGCCCTGTACAGCAGTCTGAGCTTCGGCGCGGGTGGCGCCCTGGGCAGCTTCGCCAGTGGCCAGATCTACAGTGGCCTGGGGCCCCAGTTCATGTTTCTCGGTGCTGCGGCCCTGTGTCTGCTGGGCGGTGTGATTGCCTGGTACAGCATTCCGCGCCGGGAGGCGACGGCTTGAAACCCCGGGGCAAAAGGGCTTTGATGACACCCGGGATGGCCGGTCTGCACCCAGGGGCGGCGGGCGTGCCGGGCAGGGATGGGCTTCAGCGGATCACCAGTCGATCCACGACCGTTTTCACACCGGGTTGTTGCCGCACGAAATCCACCAGTGCCCGGCGACTCTCCGCAGTGGTGACGATGCCGCGCAGATAGACGGTCCCGTCCCGACATTTCACACGAATGTTCGGGGGGGAGCCCAGTGCCTTCCAGAGCCGCTCGCTGCAGGCGACATCGGCCCGGGCCGCATCGAGGGAACGATCCGCCGCGGGTGCGCCGGAGCCGCCGGCCAGATGGACGGAAGCACAGCCGCTCGACAGAAGCAGCAGGATGGGCAGCAGGCGAGTGAGGGGAGACATGCCCGAAAGTATACCCCTTGTGAAAAAGCGGACAATCCCCGGAAAACTGGAGAAAATCGCCGTTCTGACCGATAAATCATCCGATCGGCCGAAATGTCGGCCACGGAACGCAAACGGACAGGGGAAGGAGGCACCATGACGGTGAAGGCCGGACGGGAACGAGGCCAGGCAACATGCTGAATCGCTGGTGGCAGGAGCTGCGGCGCTCGAGCCTGCGTTTTCTCTATTGGACCGCATCGACCGTCATGGTCATCCTGCTGGTGGCCGGTGCCTTCAACGCCCATCGCTACATCGACGAGGTCAGCGAGCGCAACGCCCGTGATCTGGAAACCCAGCAACGGATCATCCACGGACTGCGGGACATCCGTGATGCGCTCTGGCAGGCGGAGACCGAACTCAACAACACCCTGATCAAGCCCCGTATCGAACACCCGGACAAGGTCGAAGACCATCTGCGTACAGCGGCCCGAAAGGTCGCCGAGTTGCGTACGATGACATTGCCGCCGGAAAGCGGGCTGGATGCGCCGCTGACGGAACTGGCCGACGAGATCGCCTTCCTGCGCAAGCGCGTGGAACAATTGCTGAGCCTGCGCCACGATACCGAATGGGTCTATCCCATGTTGCCCTTCATCGACCGGCATCTGCGCGAGGTGCACGAGTCCTTCATGACGGCCGCCGAGCTGGCGCTGGACGAGGTGGCCGACATGCCGCCCACCCGGCAAAACTTCCGATTGATGCGCAAGCTGGAGCGGGTCAAGAGTCTGTGGGCCAGCAAGGTACTCGATTTCCGCGCCCTGGTGATCCGCTTTGCCGGTCTCAACGAACGCCGCTACATTTCACAGGAGCAGAACATCATCCTGTTGCAGAAGCGCATCGACAGGCTGCTCGACGAGCTGACGGCCATGGGCCGGCAGCAGGAATTCGGGTTGCAGACCGAAGAGAGCCTGGCCGAGATGCGCAAACTGTCGAAAGCCTGGTTTCAGCGCTATGAGGAATTCCGTGCCCTGCGGGACTCGAACATCTGGCGCAATGATCTCCATTACGTGCAGACCCGGATCCGGCCGCTGCAGACCCGCATCAACCAGCTCCTGCACCGGCTGGACGATGACGTGACGGCCTGGAGTGCGCGCAATGCTTCCCGCCTGCAGAACGCCACCACCCAGCTCACCACGGAAATCTGGATCTTCCTGCTGCTGGCGGTCGGTTTCATTCTGTTCATCTATGTTCTGGTGGATCACTCCATCCTCAAGCCCATCCAGAGCATCGCCATGCAAATCGCTGGCGAGGGTCGAGAACTCGAACACCTGTCCCTGGACGACGGTGGCGGGCGGGAAATCCAGATCCTGGTGGATGCCTACAACCACATGCGCCGGGAGATCCATCAGCGCCAGACGGCGCTGGAACATCAGGCCATGCACGATACCCTGACCGGCCTGCCGAACCGGGCCCTGCTGCAGGACCGCCTGGAACAGGCCATGCACATGGCCCACCGGCAGCACACGAGCATGGTCTTTATTCTCATGGATCTCGACCGTTTCAAGGAGATCAACGATACCCTCGGGCACCCGGTCGGGGATCAGGTGTTGCAGCAGATCAGCCGGCGTCTGGCCGGTAATCTGCGCGAATCGGATACGGTGGCGCGCCTCGGGGGCGACGAGTTTGCCATCGTGGCCATCGATCTTCGGGGGGCGGAAGTGCAGGCCTTTCTGGAGAAGATCGTCCACATCGTCAGCGAGGTGATCCGGGTGGAAGGACAGGATCTGTTCGTCGGCGCCAGCCTCGGGGTCGCCCTGTATCCGGAACACGGCGAGGACGCCGCCACCCTGATCCGCCGCGCCGACATCGCCATGTACCGGGCCAAGCGCAACCGGCGCGACTATGTCATCTACGATTCGTCCTTCGACGAGCACAGCATCGACAACCTTTCCCTGCTCGGCGATCTGCGCATGGAGATGAAACAGCCCAGCGGAGCGCTGCATCTGCACTACCAGCCCCAGGTGCATCTGCCATCGGAAGAAATCCGCTGGGTCGAGGCCCTGCTGCGCTGGCGGCATCCCCGTCAGGGGTTCGTCTCGCCCGAGGACGTGATTCGTCTGGCCGAACAGTCCGGTCTCATGAATCCACTCACCCATCTCGTGCTGCGCGAAGCCATCGCCGACTGTGCCGGCTGGCAGGCCCGGCATCCGCAGGTGGGGGTGGCCGTGAACCTCTCGGCCTGGGATCTGCAGGATGCGGAACTGCCGCAATACATCGAGGATCTGCTGCGGGAATACGGCCTGCCGTCCAGTCGCCTGACGCTGGAAGTCACGGAAAGCGCGGTCATGAACGATCCCCTGCGCGCGCGGGAAGTGATGGCCCAGCTCCATCGCATGGGCGCTTCACTGGCCATCGACGACTACGGCACGGGCTTCTCCTCCCTGGCCTACCTCAAGCTGCTGCCCGTGGACAGCCTGAAGATCGATCGCTCCTTCGTCATCGACATGCTCGAGGACGAGAACGATGCCATCATCGTGCGCTCCACCATCGAACTGTCCCACAACCTGGGACTGAAGGTGGTGGCCGAAGGCGTCGAGAACGCCGAAGTACTCGAACTGCTGCGGGCGCACGGCTGTGATTCGGCCCAGGGCTACCACCTGGCCCGCCCCATGGCCCTGTCACGACTCACCCACTGGCTCGCCGGCGAACCCGGCGAACTGGCCGGCTGAGTGCAACCGGATGTTGATCGGAAGAAAAACGCAAAATGACCGCCATTCCCCGGGCGGCACCGATGCGGTAGCTGGGGACGAGTAGCCGGTGGCTGGGAAAAGCCGGCTCCCGTTGTTACCCGCTACGCGTACCCAGCCACCAGCAACCGACTCCATTGCAGGAGCGGCGCCCTCGCCGCGATGGACGGTGACTGGCAGCTGAGTATGGGTGGCGGGTGAATGCGTGGACAGACCCATTTCCCCAGCCACCAGCAACCCATCCCCCGTTACCGCCGCGTTGCATGCTCGACCAGCAGGGCGAGCATCGCTTCCGCGGCATTGGAGAGCGTGCGCCGGGCGTGCCAGACCACACCGAGGCGCCGCGCCAGCTTCATGCCGGCAACCTCGACGGCAACGAGATCCCCACCCAGCATGCTTCGGGGCAGCACGCTCCAGCCCAGTCCCACGCTCACCATCATCTTGATGGTCTCCAGGTAATTGGTTTCCAGGCGTACCGGAATGGCCAGATCCCGGGGCGCAAAGGCGGCCTCGATCACCTCGCGGGTATAGGTACCGCGGGCGGGCAGGACGGCCGGGTGTTCGATCAGATCTTCGGCCGCAATCCGGCCGTGATTCGCCAGCGGATGCTCGCAGCCGACCACGAAGCACAGGGGATCCGGCCAGATTTCCCGGGTCTCCAGTTCCTCCGGCGGTGTCACCGGCAGGGTCACGATCCCCAGCTCCCGCTCCCCGCGTCGCACCTCTTGGCAGGCCTGCTCCGAATCCATGAATTGCAGATCCAGCTCCACCTCCGGCCAGCGGGCGGTGTAGGCACGCAGCACCGGCGGCAGCCGGTGCAGGCCGATGTGATGGCTGGTGGCGATGTGCAGGGGGCCGCTCACCCGGCCCGACAGGTTGCCCAGTGTCCGCCGGGCATCGTCCAGCGCCAGCAGGATGTCCCGGGCCCGGGGCAGCAGCGCCCGACCGGCCTCGGTCAGGTTCACGTGTCGGCCGATGCGATCGAACAGCCGAGTGTCCAACTCGTCCTCCAGCTGGGCGATGCGTTTGCTCACCGCCGGCTGGGTGAGAAACAGGGTTTCGGAGGCGCGTGAGAAGGAGCCGTTCTCGGCCACCGCCACGAAGGCCTGCAGTGCCTGAATATCCATAACGAAAAGGAATGTTGAATATGAAAATAATGAATTTGTGTAATAGCACGACAGCGCCTAGACTGGCAAGCCTGGAACCAAGGAGAGACCGATGTCCGGCAAGACCCTCTACGACAAGCTCTGGGACGCCCACGTGGTGCGCGACAACGGCGACGGCACCGCGCTCATCTACATCGATCGCCACCTCGTCCATGAGGTGACCTCGCCCCAGGCCTTCGAGGGCCTGCGCCTGGCCGGGCGCAAGCCCTGGCGGGTGGACGCCAACCTCGCCGTGCCCGATCACAACGTGCCCACCACCGATCGCTCGCAGGGCATCGCCGATCCAATCTCCCGCCTGCAGGTGGAGACCCTCGACGAGAACTGCCGGGCCTTCGGCATCACCGAATTCCGCATGGACGACATCCGCCAGGGGATCGTGCACGTGATCGGCCCGGAGGAGGGCGCCACCCTGCCCGGCATGACCGTGGTCTGCGGCGACTCCCACACCTCCACCCACGGCGCCTTCGGCGCCCTGGCCTTTGGCATCGGCACCTCCGAGGTGGAGCACGTGCTCGCCACCCAGTGCCTGGTGCAGAAGAAGTCGAAGACCATGCGCATCAACGTGGAAGGCCAGGCCTCCGCGGGCGTCACCGCCAAGGACATCATCCTGGCCATCATCGGCCATATCGGCACTGCCGGCGGCACCGGTCATGCCATCGAGTTCGCCGGACAGGCGATTCGCGATCTGTCCATGGAAGGGCGCATGACCCTGTGCAACATGGCCATCGAGGCCGGCGCCCGGGCCGGCATGGTGGCGGTGGACGACAAGACCATCGACTACGTCAGGGGCCGGCCCTATGCGCCGAAGGGCGAGCTGTGGGAACAGGCCGTGGCCGACTGGCGCACCCTGCACAGCGATGCCGATGCAGTGTTCGACGCCGAGGTGACCCTCGATGCCTCGCAACTCGTGCCGCAGGTCACCTGGGGCACCTCGCCCGAGATGGTCACCGGCATCGATGGCAAGGTGCCCGATCCGGTCGCCGAGACCGATCCGGTGAAGCGGGAAGGCATGCAGAAGGCCCTCGACTACATGGGCCTCGAGCCCGGCACCCCGATCACCGCCATCCGGCCCGACGTGGTGTTCATCGGCTCCTGCACCAATTCGCGCATCGAGGATCTGCGCGCTGCTGCCGAAGTGGCCAAAGGCCGCAAGGTGGCCGACACCATTCAGCAGGCACTGGTGGTGCCCGGCTCCGGCCTGGTGAAAAAGCAGGCGGAAGAGGAGGGGCTGGACAAGATCTTCATCGAGGCCGGCTTCGAATGGCGCGAACCGGGCTGCTCCATGTGCCTGGCCATGAACGCCGACCGACTCGAACCGGGCCAGCGCTGCGCGTCCACCTCGAACCGCAACTTCGAAGGCCGCCAGGGCCCCGGCGGCCGCACCCACCTCGTCAGCCCCGCCATGGCCGCCGCGGCGGCGGTCACGGGGCATTTCGTGGACGTTCGGGAACTGGACTGAGGTTTGGGGTCGCTGGAAATAACACGGAGGGCACGGAGACACGGAGGACACGGAGGGTTGTCTTGATCGAAAGATCGGGGGCTGTGCTCCGAATCTTGTCGGGCTGAAGCCCGACCTACATTGGATTTCTCCGTGTCCTCCGTGTCTCCGTGCACTCCGTGTTCACAACACTGCAGGTAGAAAAATGGAAAAGTTCAGAAAACTCACCGGCATCGTCATGCCCCTCGACCGTCCCAACGTGGACACCGATGCCATCATTCCCAAGCAGTTTCTCAAGTCGATCAAACGCACCGGTTTCGGGCCGAACCTGTTCGACGAGTGGCGCTATCTGGATCATGGCGAGCCGGGCATGGACAACAGCAAGCGTCCGCTCAATCCGGACTTCGTGCTCAACCAGCCCCGCTACCAGGGCGCGCAGATCCTGCTGGCGCGGGAGAACTTCGGTTGCGGCTCGTCCCGCGAGCATGCGCCCTGGGCGTTGCTGGACTACGGCTTCCGTGTGATCATCGCGCCGAGCTTCGCCGACATCTTCTACAACAACTGCTTCAAGAACGGCATCCTGCCCATCGTGCTCGATGCCGGGATCGTGGACGCGTTGTTCAGGGAAGTGGAAGCCAACGAGGGTTATCAACTCACGGTGGATCTGGAAAACCAGACCATCACCAAGCCCGACGGCAGCGTGATCCCCTTCGAGATCGACGAATTCCGCAAGCACCGCCTCCTCGAGGGCCTCGACGACATCGGCCTGACACTCGAACACGCCGACGAAATCCGCGCCTACGAGGAACGCCGCCGCAAGGAAGCGCCGTGGCTGTTTGTCCACTTGTCGGAATCGGTGTAATGAACACGGAGGGCACGGAGACACGGAGGACACGGAGAAATCTGGTGCAGGGCGGGCTTCGGTCCGACATGATCGGGGTAGTGCCTGATACCGACATGCTCAAAACCCCTCCGTGTTCTCCGTGTCTCCGTGCCCTCCGTGTTATTTCCACCCAACCATCAGGAAACAGTACCAATGAAAAAAATCGCCATTCTCCCCGGTGACGGCATCGGCCAGGAGATCGTTGCCGAGGCCGTGAAGGTGCTCGAATGCCTGCGTGACGACTACGGTCTGCAGGTGGAGCTGGAAGAAGGCCTGGTGGGCGGTACCGCCTACGATGCCACCGGCACGCCCCTGCCCGAGGCAACCCTGAAGCTGGCCAAAGCGGCCGATGCGGTGCTGCTCGGTGCCGTGGGCGGGTACAAGTGGGAGTCGCTGGACATCTCGGTGCGGCCGGAGAAGGGCCTGCTGGGGCTGCGCTCGGAGCTGGGACTGTTCGCCAACCTGCGCCCGGCCATTCTCTATCCGCAACTGGCCGACGCCTCCACCCTGAAGCCGGAGATCGTCTCCGGGCTGGACATCATGATCGTGCGCGAGCTGACCGGCGGCATCTACTTCGGCCAGCCGCGAGGCGTGCGTACCCTGGACAATGGCGAGCGCCAGGGCTACAACACCCTGGTCTATTCCGAATCGGAAATCCGCCGCATCGGCAGGGTGGCCTTCGACATCGCCGCCAAGCGCGACGGGCGGGTCTGCTCGGTGGACAAGGCCAACGTGCTCGAGTGCACCGAGCTGTGGCGCGAGGTGATGACCGAGGAGGGCAAGGCCCATCCCGACATCGAGCTGAGCCACATGTACGTGGACAACGCGGCCATGCAACTGGTGCGCGCCCCCAAGCAGTTCGACGTGATGGTCACCACCAACATGTTCGGTGATATCCTTTCCGACTGCGCGGCCATGCTCACCGGCTCCATCGGCATGCTGCCCTCGGCCTCGCTGGACGAGAACGGCAAGGGCATGTACGAGCCCATCCACGGCTCGGCCCCGGACATCGCCGGCCAGAACGTGGCCAACCCGCTGGCCACCATCCTCTCGGTGGCGATGATGCTGCGCTACACCCTGGACGAGCCGGACATGGCCGGGCGTATCGAACAGGCCGTCAACGCTGTCCTCGATCAGGGGCTGCGCACCGCAGACATCTGGAGCGAGGGCATGCAAAAGGTGAGCACGTCCGAAATGGGCGATGCCGTCGTCGCCGCCCTGCGCAGACAGTGACGAGGGACGAGTGGCGAGGGCCGAGGAACACCACCTCGCCACTCGTCCTTCGCCCCTCGGCACTTGTAAGGATCCACCCGTTTACGAAGCCCGAATTCTGAAACGAGGAACACAAGATGAAAAAAGTAGGTTTGGTCGGCTGGCGCGGCATGGTCGGTTCCGTGCTGATGCAGCGCATGCGCGAGGAAAACGACTTCGACGTCATCGAGCCGGTATTCTTCACCACCTCCCAGCTCGGTCAGCCGGGACCGGACGTGGGCAAGGACGTGCCGCCGCTGAAGGATGCGAAGGACATCGACGAACTCAGGGCCATGGACGTCATCCTCACCTGCCAGGGCGGCAGTTACACCGAGGACGTCTATCCGAAACTGCGCGCTGCCGGCTGGAAGGGCTACTGGATCGATGCCGCATCCACCCTGCGCATGGAAGACGACAGCATCATCGTGCTCGACCCGGTCAACCGCGATGTGATCGCGGCCGGGCTGGCGAACGGCATTCGCACCTATGTGGGCGGCAACTGCACCGTGAGCCTGATGATGATGGCCCTGGGCGGCCTGTTCCGCCGGGATCTGATCGAGTGGATCACCCCCATGACCTACCAGGCCGCCTCCGGCGCCGGCGCGCGCAACATGCGCGAACTGCTGTCGCAGATGGGTTCACTGCATGACGCCGTCAAGGATCTGCTCGACGATCCGGCTTCGGCCATTCTCGAAATCGATCGCCGGGTCACCGACCACATGCGCAGCGACGCCTTCCCGGTGGACAACTGGGGCGTGCCCCTGGCCGGCAGCCTGATCCCCTGGATCGACAGCGAGCTGCCCTCGGGCCAGAGCCGCGAGGAGTGGAAGGCCGAAGTGGAAACCAACAAGATCCTCGGCCGCGGCGACAACCCGATCCCCATCGACGGCCTGTGCGTGCGCATCGGCGCCATGCGCTCCCACTCCCAGGCGCTGACCATCAAGCTGCGCCAGGATGTGCCGCTGGACGAAATCCGCGACCTGCTCGATGCCGACAACGACTGGGTGAAGGTCGTCCCCAACGAAAAGGAACCCACCATGCACCAACTCACCCCGGCAGCGGTGAGTGGTACCCTGACCATTCCGGTCGGGCGCCTGCGCAAGTTGAGCATGGGCGACGACTATCTCTCGGCCTTCACCGTCGGCGATCAGCTCCTGTGGGGCGCGGCCGAACCCTTGCGCCGCATGCTGCGCATTCTGCTCGAAGCCTGACGCGGCGCTTTCCCTGCAAGCGTTTCAGAGGGATAATCGGCTGTCGGCGCACGGGCGCCGGCAGTCCGATCCCGCATTCATGGTCATCGTCAACGGATGAACGCCCAACCCGATATCGCCGTCGTCGGCGCCACCCATCTCATCGGCGAGACCCTGCTCCAGTTGTTGCACGAGCGCGATTTCGGCCACGCGCGTCTGCACGCGCTCGATACGGGCGATGCCGTGGGCGAGATGGTGGTCGTGGGCGAGGAGCGCCTGCGCGTGGGCGATGCCGAAGCCTTCGACTTCGCCACGACACCACTGGTCTTCACGGTCGGCGATCCGGAAACCGCCCGCCGCCTTGGCGAGCAGGCCGCCGATGCCGGCAGTCGCGTCGTCGATCTGAGCGGGGCCTGGCAGGAGGATCCCGACGTGCCGCTGGTGATCCCCGAAGTCAATCCCGAAGAGCTGGATGCGATCCGCTATCGCGGCATCGTGGCCAGTCCCGACTGCCACACGATTCTGCTGTGGCTGACCCTCAATCCCCTGCGCGCGCATTTCGGTCTGCGCCAGGTGTTCGTGACCGCTTTCCGGGCCGTATCCCGGCAGGGCAAGGCCGGCATCGAGGAACTGGCGAAACAGACCGCCGATCTGCTCAACGTGCGACCCATCGAACCGCAGCAGTTCCGCCAGCAGATCGCCTTTAATGTTCTGGCCCGAACGGGCGATATCCTCCAGGGGGGTTACAGCAGCGACGAATTGCGGCTGGTGGAAGAGAGCCGGCGCCTGCTGCCGCATGTGGAGCCGGACATGATGGTGACCACGGTGCAGATGCCGGTGTTCTTCGGTGATGCCCTGCAGGTCTATGTCACCCTCGACGTGCCGGTGGACGTGGACAGCCTGCGCGCCATCCTGGCCGAGACGCCCGGCGTGGACTACATCGAGGCCACCCCCGAAGAGGCCGAACCGAGTCCCGTTACCGACGCGGCCGGATCCGATGCCGTGTACGTGACCCGCCTGCGCATGGATCTGAATCGGGGCGACGTGTTCGGTGCCTGGATTCTGGGCGACTGCACCCGCAAGGGCAGTGCCCTGAATGCTGTCCAGATCGCGGAAATTTTGGTAAAAGACTATTTATAAGCTATAGTTACTGCATACTTATAAAGATTCTTCAAAGATTAATTTGCCAACCCATTGAAATATTTTGAAAAATTGAGGGCACGCCCCCGGCGTGGACGGAATCCCGTAAGGAGTGGAGACGTAATGATGATGCGCAAGCTGGTCGTTTTCCTGGCCGCCGCCGTTTTGCTCATGCCGCTCGGGGCGCAGGCTCTGGGTTTTGGCAAAATCGTTGTTCATTCGGCGCTCGACGAGCCGCTCGACGCCGACATCGAACTGATCTCCCCGACGCCCGAGGACATCACCAACCTCAAGGTCAAGCTGGCCTCGCCGGAAGCCTACATGCGCGCCGGCATCGATCGGCCCTATATCCTGGGTGATCTCCAGTTCCGCATCCGCCAGGACGACCAGGGCAAATACTACATCCACGTCAGCAGCAAGAAGCGCATCAAGGAGCCCTTCCTCGACTTCCTGCTGGAGATGAACTGGCAGAACGGGCGCATGGTGCGGGAATACACCATCCTCCTCGATCCGCCCGATCGCATCCAGCGCCAGCCGGCCATGGTCGAGGCACCGGCCACCGAAGAAGCGCCGGCTGCCATCGCCGAACCCGTTCCGGCCCCGGTGCCGGCACCTGCCCCGGCAGCGGAAGCCGAACCGGTTCCGGCGCCCATGGCCGAGGCACCGGCCGAAGCGCCCACCGAAGCCGCGCCTGAAGAACCCTTCCCGCGCACCGAGATGACCGAGGCGGAAATCCCGCCGCCCCCGCCGGTAACCGAACCCGAACCGGCCCCGGCTCCCGAACCCGTTGCCGAAGCACCGGCCGAACCGGCCCCGGCGCCGGCCCCGGAGCCGATGGCCATGACCGAGGAGCCGATTCCCGCGCCGGCCGCCGAGCCGATGCCGGCCGAACCGGCCCTCGCCGAAGAGGAAGAGGAACTGTTCCCGCGCATTCCGCTGGCCGAACTGGGCGAGACCGCCCGGGCAGCCGCTGCCGAAGCGCCGGCCCCGGTCACGGGTGAACTGGATTACGGCATCGTGCAGAAGGGCGATACCCTCTGGAAGATCGCCGAGAAGCTGCGTCCCAACGATCAGGTCAGCATCTATCAGGTCATGATGGCCCTGCTGGTCAGCAATCCGGACGCCTTCGTCGATGGCAACATGAACCGCCTCAAGGTAGGCCATGTCCTGCGCATCGACGATCCCGACATCATCACTTCCGTGAACCCGCAGGAAGCCGCGCGGGAATACCGGGCCCAACTGCAGGCCTGGCAGGACTACCGCCAGAGCGTGGCCGCGACCGAGCCGGAGGCCACCCAGCCGGTGATCGCCGGTGAAGCGGCCCAGGGCGAGACCGAGGCCGATACCGGTACCGGCGAACTCACCCTGGCCTCGCCCGAAGGCGGCGAGCTGCAGTCCGGCACCGGCACCAGCGAAGAGGCCGCCCGCAACGAATTGCTGACCCTGCGCGAGGAACTGCGCCAGTTGCGTGAGGACAGCGCCGCGATGGGCACCCACAACGAGGCCCTGAACCGCGAGCTGCAGGCCCTGGAAGCGGAACTGGAAGACAAGCAGCGCGCCCTGTCCATCAGTGACGACGAGCTGGCTCTGCTGCAGCAGCAACTGGCCAATGCCCGCGAAGCCGCCGCCCAGGCCGCGGTGGCGGAGCCGGCTGCCGCCGAGCCGGTCGCTCCTGCAGAAGAAACAACTGCCGCCCCGGCAGAAGAGACCCAGACCCCGCCCGAGCAGACAGCTCAGGCCGAGACCGAAATGGCCTCCGCCGCCACGACCGGTGAGCCGGCTCCGGCCAGCGAAGCCACGCCTGCCGGGGAAACGGCTGCGCCGGCCGCAGGGAATCAAGCGGCCGCCGGCGAAGGCGAGGGCGAACAGGTCGCGATGGCCGAGCCCCCGGCCAAGTCCCCTGTCGAACTGGCCGAGGAAATCTCCCGGGGCGAGCAGCAGCCCACCGCCAGCCCGGCCGCGCCGATGACGCCGCCGGCCGGTGACGAGGGCGGCATCATGAACACCATCATGGGCGTGCTGGCCGGCATCGGTGCCGGTCTGCAGGGCGCCTTCGGCGGCATGGCGGGAGATTCCCTGCTGATGTTCGTCGGCCTGCCGGTCCTGCTCGTCCTGCTGCTGATCGCCGCCATCGTCATTCGCCGTCGGCGCTCGGCCGAGAACTATCAGGAGAGCATCCTGACCGGTGAGCCGGCCGCGGCCGCTGCCGGGGCCCCCGCTGGCGCCGCCGCTGGTCCCGAGTCGGAAGAGGAATCCTCCTTCCTGAGCGATTTCGCCGTCAGTGGCGCCGGCGCCATCCAGACCGAGGACAGCGAGGTGGATCCGCTGACCGAGGCGGACGTGTTCGTGGCCTATGGCCGCTACGAGGCCGCCGAGGAACGCCTGAAGGAAGCCATCGAGAACGATCCCGACCGGGCCGAACTCAAGCTCAAGCTGATCGAGCTCTATCACACCACCAAGAACAAACCGGCCTTCGAGAACGCGGCCGAGGAGTTCTACGCCAGTCTCGGCGACAATGCGGCCGAAAATCCGATGTGGCAGAAGGTGGTGGCCATGGGCGCCGAACTGGTCCCCAACAATCCGCTGTTCAGCAACGCCGGCACCGAGGCGATGGTGGAGTCGGCCGCCAGCGTGGCGCCCTCCGACACCTCGAGTGTCAATCTTTCCGACAGCCAGGTGATGGACATCGGCCTCGATACCGGGGTGTTCGATGTGGCCGATCTGGGCACACCCGAGCAGAAGCCGGAAGCCCAGGCCAAGGCCGAGCCGGAGGTCAATCCCATGGATTCCGGCGTGATGGATTTCGACATCGACATGGAAGCGCCGGCGCCTGAAAAGGCGGCGGAACCCGAGAAGCCGGCGGCGAGCGAGGAGGGTGGTCTGGACTTCAGCCTGGATCTGGGCGCGTCCGACACGGCCAATACCGAACCGGATCTGGCCCAGCCCGAAACATCGGACGCCGGCCTGGACTTCAGCCTGGACACCGAACCGACTGCCGAGGCACCGGCCGAAACCGCATCCGCCAGCGACGAATCGGCGCTGGACTTCAACCTCGACGTGGACGAAGCCCCCACGGCCCAGATGACCACCGAAGCGGCGGCCGAAGCCGGCCTTGACTTCGGCCTCGAGGAAGAAAAGAAGGACGATTCCGGTGCCCTGGACTTCGATCTGGACATGGGCGCCCCGGCGGCCCCGGCCGGCGACGAGGACGAGACCGCCGAGATGAGTCTCAACCTGTCCGCGCCCGCCGAAGAGTCCAGCAGCGACACCAGCATGGCCATCGACATCAGTGACGACAGCACGGCGACCATGCCCGAGCCCAGCGGCATGGACTTCGAGCTGGACGCCACCGATGCCAGCCTGGACATTGGCACCGGCGACGAGGTGGGCACCAAGCTGGATCTGGCCAAGGCCTACATCGACATGGGCGATCCCGATGGTGCCCGCAGCATCCTCGACGAGGTGCTGGACGAAGGCAACGAGGCTCAGAAGCAGGAAGCCCAGCAGCTCCTGCAACAGATCGCCTGATCCGCCTTGCGGATCGAACCGCAACCGGCCCCGGCAAGTCGCTTGCCGGGGCCGCTTCACGTCTGAACCATGCGCATCGCACTCGGTATCGAATACGACGGCTCAGCCTATTGCGGCTGGCAGTACCAGGATCACAGTCCCTCGGTGCAGGCCGTGGTGGAGCAGGCCCTGTCCCGGGTCGCCGACCGGCCGGTGCAGGTGATCTGCGCCGGGCGCACCGACACCGGGGTGCACGCCGCCTGCCAGGTGGTCCACTTCGACACCGATGCCGAGCGTGACGCCGAGGCCTGGGTGCGCGGCGGCAACGTCAACCTGCCCAA
>Ga0256832_1000617_pt1 | contig 23267 bp, 20 predicted proteins | sample 134614metaG_FD_190534 | JGI IMG/M metagenome (GOLD analysis project Ga0256832, IMG submission 190534) | Hydrothermal vent microbial communities from Lau Basin, Pacific Ocean - 134-614 | ecosystem: Environmental > Aquatic > Marine > Hydrothermal vents | place: Pacific Ocean: Lau Basin | collected... | reverse complement strand
CCTTAAGTCCACTCGTGTCGAAAGACAAAAGGTCAATGAAGACGGACAACTTGAAGGAGGCTTGAAGCATTTCCTCGATGTTGAACTGGAAGACTTGAAAATGCTTCTGAATGTGTAGGTGGTTTGTTGGAGTTTTGAGGCAGGCTATGGTTGATTGCGTGTATCGTGTATCGTGTATCGTGTATCGTTTGCGTGGCACCATAGCTGAAAGATGTCCATTAAGTTTTTGGTCACCTGTCGCCATTGGAAAACAGGCTGTCAAGTTGAACCGGTTAAAAAATCCGCGAAAACCCGCCGCACCCGCGAAAATCTTTAGGCTGAGCTTGCCGAAGCTCGCGTTCCATTGAGGCATTGCTGCTTGGTGTCAATAGCCAATAGAACGCGGATGACGCGGATGACGCGGGTTCTCGCGGGTTTTAAGCCGGTTCAACTTGATAACTTGGTTTCTGATAGAGACAGGCAGTCAAAAACTTAATAAACCATTGGTCAGACAAAAACCACTCTTTTAAAGTAACTTTGCTGTCCGACTTCAACCAGCTATTTTGATGAAACCATCACTACCTAAAGGCACACGCGATTTTGGCCCGCAGCAGATGTTGCGGCGCAATTATCTCTTTGGCATCCTGCGCGGCGCTTTTGAGCGCTATGGCTTTCAGCCTTTAGAGACGCCGGCCATGGAGAATCTCTCCACCCTTACGGGCAAGTATGGCGAAGAGGGCGATAAGCTCCTCTTTAAAATTCTCAACAACGGAGATTATTTGGCGAAAGCCGATCAGTCAGCCCTGCAGGCACTGGATTCCCGCAAGCTTACGCCCTCCATCTCGAAAAGGGGCTTGCGCTATGACCTCACCGTGCCCTTTGCGCGCTATGTGGTGATGCATCGGCATGAGTTGGCCTTTCCCTTTAAGCGCTATCAGATTCAGGCTGTTTGGCGGGCTGACCGGCCGCAGCGGGGGCGCTATCAGGAATTTTATCAGTGCGATGCCGATGTGGTGGGCTCCGACAGCCTGATGTATGAGGCCGAGTTGGCCGGACTCTACGACTACGTTTTTGACCAAATCGGCCTGCCCGTGCAGATACGCATCAACAACCGCAAACTCCTCTACGGCTTGGCGGAAGTCTGTGGAATCACCGACCGCTTTACAGAGATGACGGTGGCCATAGACAAACTCGATAAAACAGGCCCCGAAGGTGTCCAAAAAGAAATGGAACAACGAGGCATCCCGGCCGAAGCAGCAGCCAAAGTGCTGAGCAGCATTGCGCCGGTTGAAAATTCCGACACCGAGGCGCAACTCGCGAACTGGAAACAACTCCTCAGCCAAAGCGAAACCGGCCTGAAGGGCCTGGCTGAACTGGAAGAAGTCTTCGACTATGCAGGACGCACTCAAATGAGCAATGAGCTGATTTTTGATCCCACCCTGGCCAGGGGGCTCAGCTACTACACGGGCTGCATCTTTGAAGTGAATGCCATAGATGCCAATATGGGCAGTCTGGGCGGAGGCGGGCGCTACGACGACCTCACCGGCCTGTTTGGCCTGAAAGACGTTTCGGGCGTGGGCATCTCCTTTGGGGCCGAGCGCATTTACGACCTGATGGAAGAAAAGGGCCTCTTCCCCAAAAACCTGCCCGGGCAATTGCAACTGTTCCTCATCGCCTTGGATGAAGAGAGCCATAAACACGCTTTTGAATTGTTGCAGCACTTACGCCACAGCGGCGTCGCTTCCGATCTCTATCCCGAGCCTGCCAAACTGAAAAAACAAATGAAATATGCCAATGCTCTGAAGGTGCCCAAAGTACTTATCATCGGCAGCGAGGAAATGAAGACAGGGATGTATGCGTTAAAAGACATGTCAAGTGGCGAGCAGCGGAAGTGCGGAATAATAGATGTTTTGATGGAACTTTTCTCAAAAAAGGAAGGATAGAAAAGTGAAAATTTTCCGATAGAAAAGAGAAACCCCTAAAACCCGTAACACCCATGAAGCGCCGTTTCGCCATACTGTTTTTTCTGTTGTTTTCCCATGCGCTGAATGCCCACTTGGCACCCGATTTGGCGGAAGCTGAAGTGAAAGCCCGCTTAGACAGCATGGCCTGTTTGGTGGATGTGGATGCACGTGGAGAGGACGTAGTCATGTCCTACCTCAATCGCTATCTGGTGACGAATCGCGATCGCAGCGAGCGCATTCTCGGTCGCACTCTGGTTTACTTTCCGGAGATTGAAGCGCTGTTGGCCGGGCAGAATGTTCCGGATGCCCTGAAGTACATGGCTGTGGTGGAATCCGCGCTTTATCCCGAAGCGCTTTCTCATGTGGGGGCTGCAGGTATTTGGCAGTTTATGAAAGAAACGGCCCGCAGCTATGGATTGGAAGTCAACAGCACTGTGGATGAGCGCTATGATTTGACCAAAGCCACTTTGGCTGCTGTTCAGTACATGCGTGAAAAACACGAGCGCTTTGGCAGTTGGGCCCTGGCATTGGCTGCTTATAATTCCGGTGGCGGGCGCGTCAGCAGGGCCATTAAGCGGGGGCGCAGCAAGAACTTCTGGCGCATACGCCGCTATCTGCCCCGAGAAACGCGAAACTATGTGCCGGCTTTTATCGCCGCTACTTACCTGATCACCTATTACCGGGAGCACGGCCTGCAACCCGAAGAGCCCCCTCTCGACCTGCAACTGACGGCCGAAATTAACGTCCACCAAACACTTTCCTTTGGCCGCATTGCCCGCCTCACAGGCCTGGATTTGGAAACCATAGCTTTTTTGAACCCCGCTTACCGCAGGGGATACATCCCCTCTTCCCGCAGCGGCTACCCGCTGACTTTGCCACGCAGGGTGATTCTCGCCGTGGCCGATTACCTCGCTTTGCAGGCGCGTAAGGAGATGGAAAATTCGGATTTATTATCTGTGAGGCAAATGGGGTCCGGCTCCGTATGGAATAGCCCGGGCACGAAAGATTATTTGGAGGTGGTGCATGTCTTTGGGGAAAGCGATGAGCTCTCGCAAGTGGCAGAAGCCTATGGCTGCAGCCCCTGGCATCTTCTGTTCTGGAGTGGCTTGAGGGAGGCCAAAGAAGTACAAGCCGGTACGAAGCTCACCATTTATCTGCCTGCGTATCAACTGCGTTACAATCCCTTACTCACCCAACCCATGAAGAGGCTGGAGACCTTGAGTCCCTTTAAGTTTGTTCCGAAAAAACCCCATTTTAAGGCGCCGCGTGCTGCGATAAGCCCCTTGTTTCAAAAGGGCAGGTATTACTGCTATGAACTGCCGGCAGATATGAGCCTGTTGCATGTAGCGCATTTTTACGGAGGCGTTACCCTGGAGCAATTGGTCGCCTTTAACCAGGTGCAGCCCAATCAGGTTTTGCCGAAAGGCACCATCATCAAAGTGAAATTGAAATCGGATTGAATGGTTTTTTCCCTGCTGTCATCAAAGCTCTTGCCTGCTTATGAACGGGCTTTGCAGACTTCTCCCGTGGAAGCCCTGAAGACCAAGCCTCCCTTTGACATGCCGGTGGATTATTTCGAGTTTTACCATGCGGTCTCTTCGGTTTATTCCTCCAAAATAGAAGGAGACGATATTGAGTTTGACAGCTACTACAAGCACAAATTTTTGCAAGTCGAATTTCAACCCGATTACACGCGCCGGGCTGATGATTTATACGCAGCCTATCGCTTTATGGAGGATGCCGAATTGACTTTGGAAAACTTAAAAAAGGCTCATGCGTTGTTTACGGCTTCTATCCTGCCCGAAAAACACAGGGGGCAGTGGCGTCGCAATCCCATGTTCGTGCTCAATAGCGCTGACCGCATAGAGTACGTAGCAGCAGCGCCGGAAATCGTGCCGGCTGAGGTGGAGCGCTTGTGGTCGGACATCAAGATACTCTTGGAGCAGCCTCTGAGTGATTTTGAGGTGTTTTATTATGCGGCCTACATTCACTTGGTTTTTGTCAAAATACATCCTTTTCAGGATGGAAACGGTCGTGCAGCCCGTCTGTTAGAGAAGTGGTTTTTGGTCGAGAAACTGGGCAAAGAGGCAGCCTTGGCAATACCCTTAGAGAAAAATTATTACCTGAAGAGAGAGGCGTATTATGCTTCCATCCGGAAGTTGGGGTTAGAATATGGGGAGTTGGATTATTCTAAGAGTTTGGATTTTTTGTTGATGACAGGGGGCGCTCTATGTAATAGATAGGGCTTTCTTATTACAATGGTTCATTAAGTTTTGAGATGGAAATATGCCCGGAATTCAGCGCATATCCAATACTCCTTTTATTTTTTGTCAACTTAGGCTTGATTGCAAAGTGGCATAAAATAAATGACACCATCTGACAATTGAGCCCATCTCCGATCCCCGAGCTGGAGCCAAAGCGGAAGATCGGGGAGCGGATTTTTGAAGATTCACTTATCCTATGGGGCCGGCTCGGGAGGCAGCCAATAGGGACGTGATAGAACGCGGATGACGCGGATGACGCGGGTTTTCGCGGGTTTTCGCGGATTTCGCCCGCTCAGTCATCGGGCTGTTGGCATGTTGGGGGTTCTTCTTCGGGCTTATTTTATGATGACAGCCACCGGCATATGGCTGTCGAAATTCCCTTTTAAAATCGGATGCTGTACTCTTCCTGTATATTGCTCTACGGCGGCGGTTACGTAGGCGGAGAGCTCGGTGATGGTGATGAGGCCGTTGCGGTCGCTGTCGGCTTCGCCTTTGAGGCCACGGACGAGGAAGTAGCTGAAGATGCCGGCACGCAGGCCGCTGTCTTCGAGGGAGTACTCGTTTTCGCGGGATGAGAGGAAGAGCGCCACGCCGCTATCGGCCTTTTCGAAGGCCTGGTAGAAGGTGTTGAGGCTTTCATCTACATTGGGAGAGCGGATGCCGGTGGAGGGCAGGCTGCCGGAGTGGCAGGCATCGGCGAGTACCAGTTTGTGTTTGGCGGAGCTGAGGTTGAGGAGGTCCACGATTTCCTGGTGGTTGAGGCGGTTGTTGACGCCGTCGTAATCCACGGGCAGGAAGGTGCCGGGCAGGCCGTGGCCGGAATAGTAGAAGATGATGACATCGTTGGCATCGGCATTGGAGTAGAGCTGTCGCATGGCTCGTTCGATTTTGCCGGCCGTGGCGTCGTCGTCTATGAGCAGTGCGATTTGGTTGTCGCCTAATGCACCGCCTTCAGGGCTTTTCAGGAAGCTGTAAAAGCGATAGGCATCGTCATCTGTGAATTTGAGGGTAGGCATGTAGCGGTAAGCGGCCACGCCTACGATGACGGCAAAGATGCGCACATTGCCGTAATCATTTGTAGAGCCGGGCCCGTCGGAGCTGTTGCCGAAGAGGCCGGAGCTGCTGCCGGAAGCATTGGGTTCGTCGTGGGTTTCATTTGCGGAAGCGGAAGACGAAGACTGAAATATTCCATTGACCCAGTTGCCGCTTTCGACTGTGCCGTCGGGGTAGCTCATGCTGCCTTCGCCATTGGGCATGTGCTGAAACCAGTCACCCTCATAGCGCCGTCCGTCGGTGTAGAGTACGGTGCCCTGTCCTTCGGGGATACCGTTGTGGAAGCTGCCTACGTAGTAAGTGCCATCGCTGTAAGTATAGCTGCCATCTCCCTCATTGCAGGGCACGAGATTGCAGTTGCGCTCGCCAAAGCGGAAGAGTCCTTCGTCGGGGATGAGGGGAGCGCCCTCACTGACGGGGCGGCCGTCGGCCCATTCGCCTTCGTAGGTGAGGCCGTTGCCGTATTCGTATTTGCCGTGTCCGTTCTTTTTGTTTTCCTTCCATTCGCCGGTGAAGACGGAGCCGTCGGGGTAGTGGAAGGAGCCTTTGCCATTGAAGAGGCCGCGGGAAAATTCGCCTTCATACCAGCCCCCTGAGTGGAAGGTGTAGGTACCCTGCCCTTCTGCCAGGCCTTTTTTCCACTGGCCTTCATAGATGTCGCCATTGGCATATTCCATGGTGCCCTGTCCGTCAAATTTGTTGTGCAGGAAAGCGCCGGTATAGACGTGGCCCTCGGCGAAAATCATGCGGCCCTGCCCCTGGCGTTCGTTTTCTTCCCAATCGCCGAGGTACTTGTTGCCATTGGCGAAGTACATGATGCCCCTGCCATTGGGTTTGCCGTTTTCAAAATTGCCCACATAGCGGGTGCCGTTGGGATAGAGATATTCGCCGTAGCCGGTGGCGCAATCGCCTTTCAGGCATTTGCCTTGAGCAAACAGAAAAAAGGGTAAGAGCAGCAGTGTGCAAGACAGAAGGGAGCGATACTTTGCCATGACAATCGGGTTTTGAAGCGACAAAATCCTCTGCTCTTAAAAAGAGGCAGAGATTCTATCGGAATTCCGTTTTGGAAAAAAGCAAAGTATCTGTGCTGCAATAACGGGCGTTTATCGGTGAGAGAAAGCGTGTTTAAAATTTAACCCCTGCAAGCCTGATTTATTGCCTTTCGGCAAAAAACAATTCTATTGTTGAGTTGAGCTAAGGAGCTCAAGGCGGCGCCTTTCGGCAAATGTTGTGAGGTTTTATTTCAGGAAGGGGTGTTTTGGCAGAGGGAACGGTTGTGTGTGCTGTTATTTGCTCAAAAAGAGGGTAACTTCTTCGCCGAGCTCTTTTTGCGTTTTAAGGGGTTGGAGATGAATGTCTTTGAACAATTCGGTGTAGAAGGCGGCGGGTCTTTGAAACCAATAGTCTCCTTTTTCGGGAGTGAAGGGCCCGGTTTTTTCGCAGAGGAAGAGTTTACCCTGTGGGCTCAGGCTTTGGATGAGTTTTTGGGCCAGTGCGGGCAGTTGTGCGGCGGGGATGCCGGCGAGCACGTGGCGGATCCATATCAGGTCGAAGTTTTGGGCTGTTGCCGGCCAATGCGGCGGCTGATAAAGCAGGTAGCTGACGCGGGGATGAGGGGGCGCTTTTCGCAGCAGAGGTTTGGTGGGGTCTATGGCTGTTACGCAGGCCTGGAAGTGTTCTGCAAGGGCAGTGGAGAAAAAGCCCGGGCCGCAGCCGAAGTCGAGGATAAGCCGGATTTTGTCTTTTTTCAGATGCAGGTCAAGTAAGTGGAGGAGTTCTTTTTTTTGGGTGTCCAGGAAGGCTTGCAGTTCTTCTTTGGGGCATGCCAGATTGGCAGCTGAACGGGGGCCATAGCGGAGGCTTCGCCAGCGCCAATACTTCAACAGATGGGATGGGGATGGGCTTCGCCAGAGGAGCAGTCGGACTAGTTTGTTTATCATTTGGCTACAATGTTGTACTTTTGGAGCTATAAAAGTAGCTAATGGGCCTGAAAGTACAGCTTTTTCAGGTTCGTCAAATCTTTATTTATGGCCAATTTTTTTAGCGAAAGCCTCAAAAACATCAAGACTGTAGGGACGCTTACGCGCAGCTCGAAGTTTGTGTGTCGCAAGATGGTCTCCCAGGTGGATTTTTCTACGGCGCGTACTATAGTGGAGTTGGGCGCCGGCGATGGGGTGATTACGAAGCACATTTTGGCGGCGATGTCGCCTGATGCGCGTTTGTTGTCGTTTGAGGTTTTGCCCAAGATGTGTGAGTTGTTGCAAAAGATCAAAGATGAGCGCCTGACCATTGTGCAGGACTCTGCCGAACACCTCGGGAAGCATCTCGAGGAAATGCAACTCCCCAAGGCCGATGCCGTCATTTCTGCCATTCCCTTTGTGGCCTTTTCGGAGGAAGTTTCCTACCGGATTGTAGAGGCAGTGAAAGAGCAGATGAAGCCGGGTGCGCCTTTCATTCAATTGCACTATTCGCTCTTGACCAAAAAGATGTACGAAAACGTCTTTGGCGGGGTGAATGTGCATTTTGTACCCTTGAATGCTCCGCCGGCTTTTGTCTTGGTCAGCTATAACGAATAGTGCTTGTCGGGTCGTAAGCTTCTTTACGCCTGTTTACTTATTCATTTGGTCGAGTACGCTATAGGGCCTGGCAAAGACTCCGGCCTTTTCATAGGGCACGGTGAAGACAATTTCTCCGGCGGCATAGGGAGCGATTTCGTAGAGGCCATAGACGAAAGTCATGCCCTGAGGCAGCAGCCCGAAGGTTTCAGGCAGGTAGAAGCCCTCTTCAGGGAACCAGAAATCATCTTCGGGATATTTTTCCAGGAAGTACTGTTCGCATAATTTTTTGAAAGACTCCATCTTCTCGGGGTCAATGAGGTCTTTGAGCGTAAGCAGTTTACCTGTGCGGGGTGAGAAGTTGAGATAGCCGGAAGCATAGCCGCCATGTGCTCCGCCGGAGTAGGTATAGACGTTGTTTTCGACTACGAAGACTTCCGGTGTGTTCCAGGCGACTTTTTGGGTGAGCTCCAGGCTCCAGTTGGGCGTAAACTCCAAGTCCTCGTTTTTCATTTCTTCTGCGAACTCGCTGTATTCGCGGATGAAGTCTTTGAGAACTTGTTCTATTGTAACAATGGTATCGCTTGCGAGCAGGTGTTGGGTCAGGGCTTCATTGATGCGTTTTTGTACGATTTCACTGGGCGCTTTAGTGATTTGGAGGTAGGTGGCAGAGGCCTGAGTGCAACCATTGTCTCCTTCCGGGCAGTCGCTGTATTTTTCCACCAGAGTGATGTAGCGGTAGTGGATGGTATCGGCAGGCATTGTTTGGGCAGAGTCTTGAGCGTTGGTCTCCGCTTGTTCTGTGGGGTTTTCTTCAGGCTCGGGTTTTGAGGGGCAGGCATAGAGGAGGAAGGCGAGGGCCAGCAGGGGAAGGATTTTGGTTTTCATGGTCGGCGTTTGATTTTTTTGGGCTTTGGAGCGATTTATTTTGCGCTGCAAATATCGTTTTTTTTTGTTTAGCGTTGATTATAGGTACAAGAGGTTTGAGTTTGCCTCAAAACTTAACATTGATTGTTGTAAAAACATTTTATCATGAGCATACAAGTCAAAACCATTTTTCGCGTGGTTTTTTTCATGGCTTTGTTGGCCGGCGGTTTTTTTCTGGGTGCGGCCTGGCATGAGCGGATGGAGGAGAAGGGAAGAGGGGCGGCTATGGAAGAACCGGATTCTGTGGCGAGCACTGAGGAGGTAACTGCTGCCGAGGCTGATGCGGAGGCAACTCCCATGCGCGGGGAGGATGCTGCCGGATTGCGACCGGAGGAATTGCATACGATCAATCTGTTTGAGAAGGCTTCTGTTTCGGTGGCTTTTATCACCACTTCCAATTTTCGCTACAACATTTTTTCTCACTCGACCACTGAGGTTCAGCGTGGCACGGGCTCTGCCTTTATCTGGGACAGGCAGGGGCATATCATTACCAACTATCACGTCATACAGGGTGCGGATAAGGCTATGGTTACCTTAGCCAACGGGAAGTCTTATCCGGCCAGTTTGGTCGGGCAGGCACCTGAGAAAGACCTGGCGGTTTTGCAGATAGATGCTCCGGCGGAGGTGTTAAAGCCGATTCCGGTGGGGCGTTCTGCCGATTTGCGGGTGGGGCAGTCGGTTTATGCCATTGGCAATCCTTATGGCTTTGACCAGACTTTGACCACGGGCGTGATCAGCGCTCTGGGGCGGGAGATACAGTCGGTGGCCGGCATTCCCATCAGGGATGTCATTCAGACGGATGCGGCCATCAACCCGGGGAATTCGGGCGGGCCTTTGCTCAACTCTTCGGGCAAGTTGATTGGGGTGAATTCGGCCATTTACAGCCCGTCGGGCAGCAGCGCCGGCATTGGTTTTTCCATTCCGGTAGATGTGGTTTCCAAAGTGGTGCCCGATTTGATCAAGTACGGCAAGATACGCCGGCCCTATACCGGCATTGAGCTGGCTTCAGACTATGCGCATCATCGCCTCGGCATTGACGGAGCTCTGGTTTTGCAGGTTGAAGACGGCAGCCCTGCCGAGCGGGCGGGATTTCGGCCTACCCGCTATAACCGCAGGGGAGAGCTCATTCTTGGAGACATCATTACGGCAGTCAACGGGCAGCCCATACATTCGCGCAGCGATTTCATTCTCGAGTTGGAGAAGTATCGCTCCGGCGACGAATTGCGCATTGAGCTGGTCCGAGACGGGCAGCAGGAAGAGCTGCGCCTGACTTTGGAGTAAGCGCCTGACTGCTTACACAAAAAAATATTTGCCGAAAGGCTTATGAAAATTGAAATTAGTCGTATCTTTGCGTGCCTTTTTGAACCATAGACAAAGACTACAAGCATGAATACGATAGAAGTACAGGGAACATTGCGCCAGGGTCTGGGCAAAAAAGCGGCCAAAGCTGTGCGCAGAGAGGGTAAAATCCCCGCAGTGATGTACGGAGGTGAAGAGGTGGTACACTTTACGACCACTTACAAGGAGGTGAAAGACCTGATCTATACGGCCGATTTTAATCTTGCCCAACTCAAGATTGATGGCAAGGAGTATCGCTGCATTGTCAAAGACGTGCAGTTTCATCCCGTTCGCGAGGACATCGTTCACATAGATTTTCTCCAGTTGATAGATGATACCCCTGTGAAAGTGGAGATTCCCGTGCATTTTAAAGGCGTTGCCGAAGGTGTCAAGCAGGGTGGTAAGTTGCAGCAAAACCTGCGCAGGGTGAAAGTGAAAGTAATGCCTCAGCATCTCGTGGGCGATCTCTGGGTAGATGTTACCCACCTGAAGATGGGCCAGTCCGTGCGTGTGCGCGACATTGAAGTGCCGGAGGGCGTGGAGATACTGAGTTCGATGAGCATTCCGGTGGCCATTATTGAAGTGCCGCGTGCCTTGCGTTCGGCAGCAGCCAAAGAAGCAGCAAGTGCTTCAGAGACTGTTGCAGAAGAGGCGGAAGCTTAAAACATATAGTAAATTTACACGGAGCATCGCTCCCTTCAGACATAGAGAGGGACCTGAGTTTGCATCAGGCCCCTCTTTCTTTTTATTTTTTTGCGTAGTTTCGCCCAATATGGAGGATACATTGCGCATAAGTCTGGTACAAGCCGATTTGTTGTGGGAAAAGCCTGCGAGAAACAGAAAGGCATTTGCCGAAAGGCTCAAAGACCTCAAGGGCAAAACGGATTTGGTGGTGTTGCCCGAGATGTTTACTACGGGCTTCACGATGGAAGCGGCAAAGTATGCCGAACGCATGTCGGGCCCTACGGTGCAGTGGATGCGCCGGCAGGCGGAGGAGTTGGGGGCCGTGCTCACGGGCAGTCTCATCGTCCGCGAAAAGGGGTATTGCTACAATCGGCTGGTATGGATGCGCCCCGACGGGACGTGCAGTTGGTACGACAAAAAACACCTTTTCACCCTGGCCGGAGAAGACGAGTATTATACGCCCGGAAGGCGCCACCTCTTTGCACAAATCGGCGAGTGGACTGTCCTGCCATTGATTTGCTATGATTTGCGCTTTCCCGCCTGGAGCCGTAGTAAGCACAGATATGACCTGCTGCTTTACGTGGCGAATTTCCCCGCTGCCCGGAGCCATGCCTGGAATACGCTGCTGCCTGCGAGAGCCATCGAAAACGTCAGCTATGTGGCCGGGGTAAATCGCGTGGGTACCGATGGTAAGGACATTTATTACCAGGGAGACAGCTCCTTGTACGACTTTGCCGGCAAGCAGATTTATCGCTGTACGGACAGGGAAGACATCTTTACCACCACGCTTCACCGCAGCGAATTGCTGAGTTTTCGGGCGAAATTTCCGTTCTTGGAAGACGCAGATAAGCGATAATTGCGTTTATGAGACATTGCTTTTTTGAGTTAAAACTTTTTGCTCCATGAACCGATTTTTGTTTTTCATCCTTTCCGCTTTTTTACTGAGTTCCTGTGCGGCTTTTCAGGCTGCTGATGGTGGAAGTTCTTTGAACGGGGCGCGTGGCAGCGACAAAGGCGAGGAAGTTGTGGCTTTCGCCAAAAAGTACAAAGGCTCTAAATACAAGTATGGAGGCACTACGCCCAAAGGCTTTGATTGCTCGGGCTATACGTATTACGTCTATAAGCATTTTGATGTGGACTTGCCGCATCAGTCGGGTTTGCAGGAAAAGGAAGGCAAGCGCATCAGCCGCTCGGAGGCTCGTGCCGGCGATTTGGTTTTCTTTCGCCGCTCTAAGACCGGCAAGGTTTTTCACGTAGCCCTGGTGGTTTCAAACGACAAAGACGGGCTGGTGGTCATTCACGCCACTTCTTCGCGGGGTGTGGTGATTGACAACATAGACGAAAATTCTTACTGGAAGACGAAGTATATGACGTTTAGGAGGGTGGATTAGGGTTTAGCGTTTAGGGTTTAGCGTTTAGCGTTTAGCGTTTTGGTGGGGGTAAATGTTTGGAGGGTGGTTTGCTTGTGAAATTGTTTTTTTGTATCTTTGCATTTCGCCCAACAGCAAGTCGGAGTTTCCGAAGTGAGCAAGCCCCTGGAGGTTTTGTAGCTTGCTGTGGCTATTTGCGTCTTACAAACAGGAAGGTAATGATCAATCTCATTTTATTTGGCCCTCCCGGCTCGGGCAAGGGTACACAGGCAAAAAAACTGGCGGAGCGTTTCAATCTGCTGCATATTTCCACCGGAGATTTATTTCGGTATGAGTTGGGGAACAACACGCCTTTGGGTCAGGAAGCCCGCAAGTATATGGAGCGCGGCGAGTTGGTGCCGGATGAAATCACCATTGGTATGTTGCGAAACAAGTTAGAGGCACATCCCGAGGTTGCCGGATACATTTTTGATGGTTTTCCGCGCACCATACCACAGGCGGAGGCTTTGGATGAATTGCTGGCTTCGAAGGGCCAGGAGGTTACGGCTCTTATTGCGCTGGATGTGCCTGACGAGGAGATCATCCGCCGTATTTTGTTGAGGGGCAGGGAATCGGGACGTGCGGATGACCAGAGCGAGGAGGTTGTTCGAAACCGCATCAATACTTACCGCGAGCAGACCGTACCTGTGTATGAATATTATGCCGCTTCAGACAAATCCCGCACCATCAATGGCATGGGCGAGATTGAGGAAATTGCAGAGCGCCTGGCCGGCGAGATAGCAGCATTGACGTGAGTTGTATAAAAACCATGCACTTGCACAACGGACTCTTTGGGGGTAGTATATGGCAGAGCGCAATTTTGTAGATTATGTGAAAATTTGCTGCCGCTCCGGAGCGGGCGGAGCGGGTTCTGCGCATTTTGCCCGCGATCGCCGCAACCCCAAAGGAGGGCCCGATGGCGGTGACGGTGGTCGTGGCGGGCACATTATTCTGAGGGGCAATTCGCAGATGTGGACCCTGCTGCCGCTGAAGTATCGCAAGCACGTCATTGCCGGTCACGGGCAGCCGGGTTCTTCCAACAACAAGACGGGTAAAGACGGAGAAGACGTCATTCTCGAAGTACCTCTCGGTACAGTAGTCAAAGATGCCGAAACGGGGGAGGTGGAGTTTGAGATTGTAGAGGAGGGCGAAGAGCGCATCCTCCTCGCCGGCGGCCGCGGAGGACTGGGCAATACGCATTTTAAATCTCCGACGAACCAAACGCCCCGTTATGCCCAGCCCGGCGAGCCCGGGCAGGAGGCCTGGAAGATTTTGGAACTCAAAGTGTTGGCCGATGTGGGGCTGGTGGGCTTTCCCAATGCCGGGAAATCTACACTGCTGGCCTCTGTTACGGCTGCCAAGCCCAAGATTGCCAATTATCCCTTTACTACTTTGGTGCCCAATCTCGGCATTGTGCCTTATCGCGATTTGCGCTCTTTTGTCATGGCCGACATTCCGGGCATCATTGAAAATGCCCACCAGGGTAAGGGCCTGGGCTTGCGCTTTTTGCGCCACATTGAGCGAAATGCCACCCTGCTTTTCGTCGTCCCTGCCGATGCTGACGACATTGCCGGGGAGTACGAAATTTTGCTCAAAGAGCTTTCCGCTTACAAAGAGGAGTTGCTGCATAAGCCCCGCGTGCTGGGCATCAGCAAGAGCGACCTCATAGACGAAGAGCTGCGCACGCTCATCGAGCCGGATTTGCCGAAAGGCATTCCTCATGTTTTCTTTTCTGCCGTTACCGGCAAAGGCCTTACGGAACTCAAAGACCTCCTTTGGAAAACCATGAAGCGCAGCGCTGCCGAAATTTGAACCTCAGATGTCAGCTATTCAGAAAGAAGCCCGGGCTTTGGAAACTTTGAGCGAGTTGTTTCGCTCCTGGTGTGGCGATTTGGGCTGTTTCTCTGAAGAGGCTGCCCCGGTCATCACCGCCCTGCCGGCCTCCGGTTCCGGGCGTAAATACTATCGCCTGAGTGCGGGCGGGTTTTCGGTCATAGGCGTGTGGAACTGGAATTTGCCCGAAAACCGGGCTTTCATTGGCATGGCCGGGCATTTCAGGCAGGCCGGCTTGCCCGTGCCTGAGGTTTATGCCCAAAGCGAAGACTGCTCCTGTTACCTGCAAACCGACCTCGGCGATCAACGTCTCTTTGACCTCTTGCCCGTAGGTGATGGTGATATGCGTCCTCTTTCTCCGGAGCTGGAAGCGCTTTATCGCCAAAGTCTTGACTTGCTGATACGCCTGCAATTTGAGGGCAGTGAGGGCTTGGACTACAGCCTCTGTTGGCCGGTAGAAGTTTTTGACAGGCAGGCAGTTCTGTTCGATTTGCACTATTTCAAGTACTACTTTTTGAAACTCTTTGAACTGCCTTTTGAGGAGCTGGCTTTGGAGCGCGACTTTCAGCATTTGGCTGAGCGTTTTACACGGGATGAGCCGCGTTATTTTCAGCATCGCGATTTTCAGTCTCGCAATTTGATGCTCAAAGACGGACAGCTCTGTCTGATTGATTTTCAGGGCGGGCGTCGGGGCGAAGTTACTTACGATGTGGTCTCTCTGCTGTGGCAGGCGCGGGCCCGCATCCCAATGCAACAGCGGGAGGCTTTGTTTGCTTATTATCTTGAAGGGGTGGCGCGTCTTGCTCCAGACGCATTGTCAGGAGGAGCCGCTGAAAAACAGCGTTGGCACGAGCGCTATCTGAACATGGCTCTGCTGCGCACTTTGCAGGTGCTGGGTGCCTACGGTCTGCGCGGTCGCATAGAGGGCAAGGCTCATTTTTTCAAGAGCATAGCTCCCGCTTTGGACAATTTGCGCTATCTGCTTGAGGAACTCCCGTTTTGGGCTGAGTTTCCTTCACTGCAGGCTGCTTTGCAAAGAGCTGTTGAGGAGGTGCCTGCGCGCCTGGAGCTTTTGGCGCCTCCTCAGCCTGTACAGGCCGCGGGAGATGCTCCGCTTGAGGTCTATATCAGCAGTTTTTCTTACAAGCGCGGCCTGCCCGAAGGCCCCGGCAAGAATGAGCACGGCGGCGGGTTTATCTTTGATTGCCGGTTTTTGGACAATCCGGGCCGCCTGGAGGCCTATCGCCAACTGAGCGGTAAGGACAAAGCCGTGCAGCAGTTTTTGCTGCAACGCAAGGAAACACAGCGCTTCCTCCACCGCGTCAAAACCCTGATAGACGAAGCTGTGGACAAGTACCTCAGCCGCAATTTCACTTCCCTGCAAGTGCATTTCGGCTGCACCGGCGGGCAACACCGTTCGGTTTTTATGGCCGAGATGCTGGCAGCGCACCTGCGAGAGCGGGGTGTTGGAGTGGTGCTTTGCCATCGGGAGGAGGGGAGGTGGAGGAGGAGCTGAAGGTTCTAAATGTGGAACGCAAGCGTTCTAATGTGGGGCCTGCGGCCCTAATGTGGAGGCCTTGCGGCCTCTAATGTGGCTCTACGCTCGCTGCGCATCGCGTAATCGTTAGTGTATCTTACAGAGTTACGCGATGCGCAGCGAGCGTAAAATCACATTAGAACGCTTGCGTTCCACATTAGAGCGCTTGCGCTCCACATTAGACGCGAAGCGTCCACATTAGAGCCGTTAGGCTCCACATTTCAAACCCCGTTTCACATGAACTTCACCCTAACCCCCTTCCAAGAACTCCCCTTAGAGCACCTCTACCAAATCATGGCTTTGCGGCAGGAAGTATTTGTCGTAGAGCAGAACTGCCCCTATTTGGATGCCGACGGCAGGGATTTGTCGGCTTGGCATTTAGAGGGGCGGGAGGCCGGGACGGGCAGGCTGATTGCTTATGCCCGTTTGTTGCCGGCGGGGCAGGTTTGCCCGAGGGGCGGGGGGGATGAGCATTATCCTTCCATTGGCCGGGTGGTTGTGGCGCCTTCCCACAGAGGGCGCGGGCTCGGTAAACTGCTCATGAGGCGCGCCCTGGAGGAGTGCCGCCGGCTCTTTGGCGATGCAGTGATTGAAATTTCTGCCCAAAAGTATTTAGAGCGGTTTTACCGCGATTTGGGTTTTGTACCCACCGGCAAGGAGTATTTGGAGGATGGGATACCGCATTTGCAGATGCGTTGGGGCCGGAGGCCCTAATGTGGAGCGCAAGCGCTCTAATGTGGAGCCTGGCGGCTCTAATGTGGGGCCTGGCGGCCCTAATGTGGAGCGCAAGCGCTCTAATGTGGAGCCTGACGGCTCTAATGTGGGGCCTGACGGCCCTAATGTGGAGCGCAAGCGCTCTAATGTGGCTCTACGCTCGCTGCGCATCGCGTAACTCTGTAAGATACACTAATAATTACGCGATGCGTAGCGAGCGTAAAATCACATCAGAACGCTTGCGTTCCACATTAGAGCGCTTGCGCTCCACATTAGAGCCGCCAGGCTCCACATTTTTTTACCGGGCCTCTTCCCCGGGCAACCGCCCCCATCCACCTATGAACCGGTGCCTCCTCCGCCAGCGGGCACCATTTGGCGAAAGCCAAAAGAGTAACCCTTTTCCATTCTTTACGTCTAAACGGGCAACTCACGGGATTTTTGGGCTTTCGGTTTTGGTTTGGGAAGTTGTTCTTTTTCGCAAAGTTTTGCCGGCTTTGGGCGTGCTTGTTTTTTGGGGCTGCTCATGCCTTTCTATTTATTATCTTTGCAGTTGCAAAAGAGGGTACTCTTGCCGGCCTGCCTGGCGCGTGTGCGTTTTGGTGGCTGTTATTTTGACGAAAAGCTGCATAGCAATACGGTGACTTCTGAGAGCAAAGACAAGGCGAAAAAGCAACTGACAGACATGGAGCTGATCAGGTGTTACCTGGAGCGGCGCGCACCGGATTGCTTCAGTGAATTGTATGATCGCTATGCCCCCAAGGTGTTTGGCAAATGCCTGGCCTTGCTCAAAGACCGTGGCGAGGCAGAAGATGCCACGCAGGAGATTTTTGTCAAGATTTTTTCCAAAATGGGGTCTTTTGACCAGCGTTCGAAATTCTCTACCTGGCTCTATTCGATTACTTACAACTTGTGTATTGACAGGTTGCGCAAGAAGAAAAAAGAGCGGGAATTGTTTTCGGAGGAGCTGGAAAATAAGCCGGAGGTGGTGGTCGAAGTAGATGACAAGGAGCTGATGGAGATGGAGCTGGACCGGCTTAAGGTAGTCTTGGAGCGCATTCCCGAAGGCGATAAAATGCTGTTGTTGATGAAGTATCTGGACGGCATGCAGATCAAAGAAATTGCCAAGATTCTGGATAAGACCGAAAGCGCCATTAAGATGCGCATTAAGCGGGCGAAATTTAAGGCCCGAAAGATTTACGAAGACTTGTATGCTTCGGTGGAATGAGAAAACTGCTTTTGAGCGACAATGAGAAAAGTTTTTAGCTCTGCAACAGGGTAAACAACTAAGAGAGCCTTATGGTACAGAATAGTTTTGAAAAATGGATGCAGGAGGAGATGGAGCAAATGCCCCCTCCCGAAGTGAAGGAAAAAGTGAGCCGCACGGTTTTGCTCATGGACCTCTTTGCCCAAATTGTGGATCTCTACCTGCCAAGAGCTATGGACACCTTTGTTGCTTTGACCGGAGTAGAAGACGAGCGCGAAGTTTTACCGGAGGAAGAGGAAAATGCCACCGATTCTGAAGAAAACGAATCATTATGAACGGATTTTTACTGCTTGAATCGAATATAGATATTTGGAAAATTCTCACTGACGTAATCGGGCAAATGGCTTCCGTTTTGCCCAATTTGGTGGGCGCTTTGGTGGTGTTTTTGCTTGGCTGGATTCTGGCTAAAATTGTTGCCCGCCTCATTAAGCGCCTGCTGGCAGCTGTAAAAGCGGATGCTCTGGCAGAGAAGTTAAATGAAATTGATTTTTTTAGGAATACTAAGTTTCGCTTTGTCCCCTCGGTAGTTTTGAGCAAAATTGCCTATTACTTTATCTTTTTGATTTTCATTCTTGCCGCTACGGATGTGCTGGGCATGAAGGCCATTTCCGATTTGATGAGTGATCTCATCAACTATCTGCCCAATCTGCTTACTGCAGCCGTTATTTTGATGATTGGCATTATGTTTGCCGATTTCATTAAAAACATTGTCTATTCGGCAGCTAAATCGCTGGGCATTCCCGCAGCCGGCTTGATAGGGAGTTTTGTGTTTTATTTTCTTTTTATTGGCGTTGCCATGACGGCCCTGGACCAGGCGAGAATCAATACAGAATACATTCAACAGAATCTGACGGTATTGATAGGCGGGCTGATGCTGGCTTTTGCTTTTGGCTATGGATTGGCCTCCAAAGACATGATGGCCAATTTTATCGCGTCCTTTTACAGCAAAAAGAAAATCCGGCTCGGAGATTTTGTGGAAGTGGATGGCTATCGGGGCACCGTTGTTGAAATAGACAATATTTCCTTTACTTTGCGCACGCCCAAAGGGCGGGTGATCATTCCTCTCAGTAAATTGACGGTAGAAAATGTAGGCATTTTTACGCCCCGGAAAGATGATATGGAAGATTGAATTTAGAAGACCTGCTATTTTCCTTTACCCCCCTTTTGATTTTTTAACTAACGAACAAAAAAAAACGATGAAGAAGACACTTTTACTGATGTTGAGCCTGCTGTTTTTTGCAGGTGTGCAGTTGAATGCGCAGGATGCGCCTGAAACGACTGAAGGTTGGGACATGGGCGGAAGCGTGGGTTTTGACTTTACGCAATTGGGGCTGGTCAATCCACGTGTGGGTGCCGGTTCTAACCGCATTGGCTTTGGAGGCTTGAACACCCTTTTTGCGCACTACAAGAAAGGCAAACTGTCCTGGGATAATGACGGCTCTCTGCAGCTCTCTGTGCAGCGCATTGGCAGCTCGGAAAATCCCTTTGAAAAAAACATAGACATCTTGCGTCTGGGGTCAATCCTGGGCTATCAGTTTGGCGACAGCAAGCTCTCGGGAGCTGTGGCTGCCACTTTTGAGTCGCTCTTATTGCCAACTTACCAGGGCAATGTTTTGAGTGGCCCGGACAGCACGATCCTGGCTAAATTTTTGTCGCCTGCGCGCATCTCTTTTTCTCCGGGTTTGACTTATAAACCCAATGAGCATTTGACCGTCTTCTATTCACCGGTCTCTTCCCGCATCATTTATGTGGCAGATGACGCCATCGCACAACTGAATGTGCATGGCAATGAGCCCGGAACCAACTCTTTCTATACCCTGGGCTCCAACCTGAATATAACCTATGCCAACAAGTATCTGGGAGATAAGTTGCTGGTGGGTAGCTCCTTAGACCTCTACAGCAATTACCTCAAGGAGCCTGAAAACATTGATGTGCTTTGGAAGATGGATTTGGGTTGGCAGATGTTCAAGAACATTTCCCTGAACCTGGCCACAGAGCTTTTCTATGACCACGACGTTATGGTGCAGGTTGATCGCAACAAAGACGGCAAATATGACCCGGACGAACTGGGCCGCCGCGTGAGCTTTGTCGAAGCACTGCTGATCAAGTACAACTACGTATTTTGAACCGGACTTTATAGACGTCTTTCCAATGATGGGAGAGCCGGCTCAAGCCGACTCTCCCATTTTTTTTCTATTTTTGGCGCATGCCAAAGAAAGAACTCTTTTTGCTCGACGCCTATGCGCTGATTTACCGCGCCCATTACGCCTTTATCAGCCGGCCTTTGATCAACTCCAAAGGGCTGAATACCTCGGCCATTTCCGGTTTTACCCGTTTTACCTGGGACATCATCAAAAATCGCAGGCCCGGCTATCTCGCCGTGGCCTTTGACACTTCGGCACCCACCTTCAGGCACGAGATGTATCCGCTCTACAAGGCCAATCGCGAGGCACAGCCCGAAGACATCACGGCTGCGGTGCCTTATATCAAGCGCATACTCCGGGCTTTCCACATCCCCATAGTCGGTCTGGATGGCTATGAAGCCGATGATCTGATCGGCACCCTGGCTTTTCAGGCAGCCGATCAGGGCTTTCAGGTCTTTATGGCTACCTCCGATAAGGATTACGGTCAGTTGGTGCGCGATGAGCAGATACTCCTTTACAAGCCCGGGCGCCGCGGAGATGAGGTGCAAATTCTCAATGAAGAAGCCATACTCAAGCTCTGGAACGTCAGGCGCACGGAGCAGATTCCCGACATGCTGGGGCTTCAGGGAGACAGCTCCGACAACATCCCGGGCGTGCCCGGCATAGGGCCCAAGACGGCTGCCAAACTCATCGCCCAATACGATACCATCGAAAATCTGCTGGAACATCTGGACGAGCTCAAAGGCAAAGTGCGCCAGGCTTTGGAAGAAAACAAAGAGCAGGCCCTGCTCTCCAAAAAACTGGCCATCATAGATACCCATGCTCCGGTCCAATTTCATGCCGAAGAATATCGCCTGAGCGAACCCGATACCACAGCCCTTCAGGAAATATTTGAAGAACTGGAGTTTCGCAGCCTGAAAAACGACATCCTCTCTGCTTTTAAACCGAAGGGAAACGGGCAGGCCAAGGATGCGCCTTCGATAGGCCAAGCCGGCGTGCAACAAACACTTTTCGAACTGCCGGCACAAAAATCCGCTTCAGCTCCTGGGCGCAGAGACAGCCAACTATCGAATGTGAGCAATACCGAGCACCAATACCACCTGGCCCAAACGCCGGCAGCATGGAATACTCTGATTAAAACATTAAAAGGTCAAAAAGCATTCGCCTGGGATACGGAGACTACGGAAGTGGACCCCAATCGCGCCGCCCTCGTCGGGATGTCATTTGCCGTAAGGCCCAAAGAAGCCTGGTTCGTTCCCGTGCCCGAAGAGGAGGAAAAAGGAAAAGCTGTTGTAGATGCCTTTCGGCAAATTTTGTCCGGCGCTGAACGCACGCTCGTCGGTCAAAACATCAAATATGATGCCCTCGTGCTCAAATGGCAGGGCGTGGACGTCAAAGGCCCGTTTTTTGATACCATGATCGCTCACTATTTGCTGGCGCCGGAACAGCGACACAATTTGAATTATCTGTCAGAGGCTTATCTGCACTACACGCCCGTCTCTATCGAACAACTCATCGGCAAGAAGGGAAAAAATCAGGGCAGCATGAGGGATGTGCCCATAGAACTGCTCACGGAATACGCCGCCGAAGATGCCGACCTGACCTGGCAACTCTACGAAATCTTGGAGAAGGAACTCAGGAAAGAAGGCCTGTACGAGCTTTACGAAAAAATGGAAGCTCCGTTGATTGAGGTCTTGGTAGAGATGGAGTACAATGGAGTTAAAGTAGATGCTGATTTTCTAAAAAAATATGGACAGGAGTTGCGCAAGGAGTTGACAGGCATTGAAAAGAAGATTTTTGAAATGGCCGGCGGGCCTTTTAACATCAACTCCCCGAAACAAATCGGGCAAATCCTGTTTGACAGATTGAAAATCCCTTATCGCTGGCAAAAGACCAAAACGGGGCAGTACTCCACCAATGAGGAAAAACTTTCGGAGCTGGCTCATGAGCATCCCATTGTTCGGGAAATTTTGCGTTATCGCAGTTTGAGCAAGCTGATCTCCACTTATGTGGAAGCCTTGCCGCGCATGATCAACCCCCGAACGGGGCGCATACACAGCTCCTTCAACCAGGCGCTGACGGCAACGGGGCGCCTCAGCTCCAACAATCCCAATTTGCAGAACATCCCCATACGCACGCCCGAGGGCGCCAGGGTGCGGGAGGCCTTCGTGCCGCGCTCGAATGAATTTCTCCTGTTGGCAGCCGACTACTCCCAGGTCGAGCTTCGGCTGATTGCCGCCATGAGCGGGGAGGAAGCCATGTTAGAGGCTTTTCGCAAGGAACTGGACATCCATCGCGCTACGGCAGCGCGGGTTTTTGGCGTGCCTTACGAGGAAGTTACGCGGGAGCAGCGCAACAAGGCTAAAACAGTGAACTTTAGTATTATCTACGGCGCCGGCGCGACCAACCTCTCCCGACAGTTGGATATCCCGCGCAGGGAAGCCACCCAACTCATCAAGAGCTATTTTGAGCAATACCCGGGGCTAAAGGCCTATATGGAGCGGGTTGTGGCCGAAGCCCGCGAGAAAGGGTATGTTACCACACTCATGGGGCGCAGGCGCTATCTGCGCGACATCAATTCCCGCAACGGAGTCATGCGCTCTCATGCGGAGCGAAACGCCATCAACACCCCCGTGCAGGGCTCAGCCGCCGACATGATTAAAATGGCGATGGTAAACATCCATCGGCTGCTCAAAGAGGGCGGCTATCGCAGCAAAATGATCTTGCAGGTACACGACGAACTGGTCTTCGATCTGCACAAAGAGGAAAAAGAAGAGCTCATGCCTTTGATCGAAGAGAAAATGCGAACGGCCCTTCCCGATTTGCCGGTACCCATCGTGGTGGATATGGGCGTAGGGGAAAATTGGTTGGAAGCACATTGAGTGGACTTAAAATCCTTCTAAATACTCATCTTCTTCCGCTTCTTCGCGGTCTTTCCAGGCATCGGGTTCGGCGATGAGTTGGATGTCTCCGAATTCATCCCGCAGGCGTTTTTTTAGCAGGAGTTTGAGGTGTTCGCTTTGGGCGAGGGCTTGTTTGACTTCCCGCTTGGCGGTTTTGTAGTGGTAATCATCGAGATTCCCGTAAACTTTGTAATAGAGGTTGAACCATCCGTTTTGTTTGGCGGGGATGGGAGTGAGATTGGGGTCGTGTTTTTTGAAGCGGTTGGCCAGGGTTTGTGCGGCGTTGACCTTCAGGTAGAAAGTGTAGTTGTAGTCGAAGTCGTACTCGCCGGCGAGCGTCATGTTCATGGCGTTGCTTTGGATGAACATGCCCGGGATGTAGATGGTGCGTTTGCGTATTTCGAAGTAGTTGTAGAGGTTGTGAAAGCGGATGCGGCGCAGGTCGTCTATTTTCACGAAAGTGGAAAAGGATTCCAGCATTTCAAAATCTTTGAGTTCGCCTTCTTCGATGCCCACGGCGGCCAGCACGTAGAGTTGGTCGTCGAGCAGCGTACCTGCTGCATCGAAGGGTACGGTGAGGCTGAGCCAGGCGTTCATTTTGCCGCTGAGGTGGCGGTCCTGGAGGATGTCCTGTCCGAAGTTTTCGTTTTGGCGGAAAAATTCTTTGACGTCCACGCTCTTGCAAATGATTTGGCCTTT
>Ga0256832_1000616_pt1 | contig 23288 bp, 16 predicted proteins | sample 134614metaG_FD_190534 | JGI IMG/M metagenome (GOLD analysis project Ga0256832, IMG submission 190534) | Hydrothermal vent microbial communities from Lau Basin, Pacific Ocean - 134-614 | ecosystem: Environmental > Aquatic > Marine > Hydrothermal vents | place: Pacific Ocean: Lau Basin | collected... | reverse complement strand
ATTGCACGCCTGTCATACACCGATGCGTGAAATTGAAGTCTTGCATGATCAGATTTTATCAGCCTTAGAAAATTCGGATGATCTAAATCCAACGGATATTGTGGTGATGGCACCGGCTATTGAACCCTATGCACCTTATATTGAGGCTGTTTTTTCAACCGCAGAACAAAGATTACCTTTTAGTATCGCTGATCGTACCCCTGTTAATCAACAGCCTGAGGTAGAGCTATTTCTTAAATTACTGGATTTACCACAACAACGCTTTAATGTGGAAGCGGTGTTTGAATTATTGGAATATCCTCAAATTTGTGCGCGTTTTAATTTGGATCAAAAACAGGTCTTGCAATGTCGAAATTGGGCGCAAGCAACCAATATTCGTTGGGGAGTCAGTGCCAAAATGCGAGCCAGTGCGGGTTTACCTGAGAGTGACGAACATAGCTGGAAATATGGTTTAGAGCGTATGCTATTAGGGTATATGCTCTCAGGTGAGCAGTTATTTGATGATTCTTTATTATTACCTTTTAACCAAATTGAAGGCAATGATGCACAGGTCTTAGCCTCTTTTAAAGGCTTTACAGATACCATTTTTCAATTATGGGATTGGTCATTACAAAGCTTAGAAGTGGATGTCTGGATTGAAACATTACGGCAATTCATACTAAATATTTTTAGCCAAGAAGCACAGCCTCAGCTTATTTTAAAAGCCTTAGATAGCCTCTCTCAACAACAACAATTAGCCCAATTTGATCAGATTATTGCTTTTGATTTGATTAAAAAAATATTGCGTGGATTATTAGCCTCAAAGAGTGAAGAACACTTTATGAGTCATGGCATTACCTTTTGCGCTTTAACACCGATGCGGAGTGTACCGTTTAAAATGGTCGCCTTATTGGGAATGAGTGATGGGGATTTTCCACGCCAAGATTCACACCATAGCTTTGATAAAATGGCAAATAATGTGCAAATAGGGGATCGTTCACGCAGTAATGAAGACCGTTATCTTTTTTTAGAGTCCCTATTAGCCGCTCGGCAACGGCTTTATATCAGCTATATTGGTCAAAGCGTACAAGATAATAGCAGTTTACCACCCTCAGTTATTGTAAGTGAATTATTGGATTATCTGACTAAAATGACAGGACGAGCGCAACAAAGATGGATCTGTCAACACCCTTTACAAGCTTTTAGCCCGCGTTATTATTCAGGGGGTTCAAAGGGTAATAAAGATGATCACGCCTTGTTTTCCTATGTGAAAGAATATGTCGCATTGCACAAAAAAGAGAGGACAGAAAAAGACATTTTATCCCCTTTTATTAGTAAAAAATTAGATCAACCCGCGGATGAATTTAAGCATGTCACTTTAGAGCAATTAACACGTTTTTATCGCTCACCCGCTCGCACCTTTTTAAAACGTTGTTTTAGTATTGAAATATTTCATAATGATGATGTTTTACCGATACGAGAGCCGTTTGCTTTGGAATCTTTTATTGATACAACGGTACGACAGCAGATTGCCTCCCTTCAAGAGACCATGCCCTCAGACAAAACAGACAATGCGCTCAATATCTGCCGCGCTAAGGGATTATTGCCACATGGAAATATTGGAGCGGAAATTTTTGCACAACAAGCAGACATTGTTGAAGGTTTTTACCAAGATTATCCACAACTCTTAGATCTAAAAACACAACAACAGGCTTTTTATTTAGAGTTGGGTGAATTTACTTTATCAGGCAAGTTGAGTGATCTTAGCCAAACAGGGGCTATAAAGCATCATTTAGGCACTTATTATGCGGGGGATTTATTGGCTATTTGGTTACAACATTTAGTTATGAACACTATTTCTTTAGATAATGCCATAGACGCTGAAACACAGGTCTATCAACCTAGCGAGGCATTTACACTAGCACCGATCAACGATGCTAAAAATTTACTGATGCAATTACTAGAAAGCTACTGGCAAGGTTTGCAATTCCCCTTACATTTTTTCCCCAAACCTGCCTATAAAATGTATGAAAAAGGTGTAGAAGCCAATCTAGCTGCAGCCAAATCTGCTTGGAATAATGATTTTTTTGGCGGTGAAGCGGATAAATTTGAAAATCAATTATTATTTGCCGAGCAAGAAGTTTTTAATCAAGAATTTTTAAATTTAGCTGAAATTACCTTTGGGTGTATGGCAAAGGTTAAGGCTTCCTAACGAACGTGCTGTGCAAATGCATTAGAAATGAGATCAGCTAAATGACTGATAAAGACAGTTCCCATGCCTGCGTGAAAGCGATCTTTATCGGCACTACCTAATGCCAAGATACCAATGTTTTTATTGGTTTTTAAAGGCAGTAGTGCTACCGATTTAACTTCATTCATGTGTTTGGAAAATAAGAATTTCTGTTGTCTAACAGGTAATTTTCCGCAAATAGGTTTGCCTGTAATAAACAGGTTTTCAAATTGTCGTAAGCTGGCATTACTACTGGTTATAAAGTGTAAATTTCCTTGATCTTTTGCTGGTTTTTTGGATTTTTTAATCAAGCGGATAGCAACATAATCAGCATTAAAATCAGTATTTAATACATCTTGGCAGATACTAATCATTTCATCCAAATTATCAGCGCGTAATAATTCAAGAGTTAAATGTTGCAAACGTATCATAATTTGCTCATTACTGCGGGCGGTACGCAATAACCCATTTAGTTGTGCTTCTAAATGATTGTTTTTTTCACGAAGTACCGCTACTTGACGTTCAATCAAGGAGGTTGCACCGTCTATATTTTGATGCGGAATATGCTGTTGCTCTAGAAATTGAGTATGACGTTGAAAAAAGTCAGGATGATGGTGTAAATAGCTCGCTATATCCGCTTCATTGATCGTGTTATTGTTCATAGTACTTTCAGCTTGCTTGAATTGCGAACTCATATTGTTATATTTCCTGTGAATACTGTTGCTGTTGGACCTGTCATCATAACGGAGCTGTTTTCTTCTGCAGCCCAATAAATTGACAAATCTCCACCTGTTAATGAAACTTTTACCGAATGATCAAGAAGCCCTTGCAGTTGTCCTACAACAACTGCGGCGCAGGCACCTGTTCCGCAGGCAAGTGTTTCACCTGAGCCACGTTCATAAACGCGTAATTTAATATGCCTCTTATTGATAATTTGCATAAAACCAATATTTGCCTGATCAGGAAAATAAGGGCTTTGTTGTATTAAAGGCCCTAAGGTTTCTACTGGTGTTGTTTGGATATTATCAACGATGATAACAGCATGAGGATTGCCCATGGAAACAACACCGACAGAGATTATACCTTTAGAAGTTTCTATATCATATTGATATTTCTGTTTATTAGCAACAAAAGGAATAGCTTTTGGGGATAAAATTGGAGCACCCATATTAACAGTAACCTGATTGTTCTCTTCTATTTGAAGAATAATCTTACCGCTTTTGGTCAAAACAGGAATAATTTTCTGATCAGTTAATCCTTGTTCACGAACAAAGGTAGCAAAACAACGCGCACCGTTGCCACATTGCTCTACCTCCCCTCCATCAGCATTATAGATACGATAGACAAAATCAATATCTTTTTGTACTGAGGATTCCACTAGTAAAACTTGATCACAGCCAATACCGAAGTGTCGATTCGCGATAAAGCGTATTTGTTCTTGATCTAGGTCAACTACTTGATTAATTGCGTCAATAACAACAAAATCATTGCCTAATCCGTGCATTTTAGTAAAGTTAAGTTGCAAAATAACCTCTAATTATGTTTATATGTTAGCCGAATTTGTTTTTCAAAATTGTAATTCTAAATGACTTATTTTTGAGTCTCCTATAAATTTATAGCGAACGACTTAATTTAATGATAAGGTTGCAATTGAATATCAGGTTTAACTAATATACATGGAGAAAATGTCGATGAGCGATTTCAATGATGAATTAGATGCACGTGGTTTAAACTGCCCTTTACCTATTTTACGCGCTAAAAAAGCAATTAACAAACTAGAATCAGGTGGAGTGTTAAAGATTGTTGCAACTGATCCTGGATCTGTAAAAGATTTTGAAGCGTTTTGTAAGCAAACAGGTAATGAGTTAATGGAGACTTCTGAAGCAGGTGATGAATTCACTTTCTTTATTAAAAAAGGCTAATTAACACTTTAAACGTACAAAAAAAAGGCATCTTAGGATGCCTTTTTTTATATCTATAAGATATTCAGATATTAAATTTCCATAGGAGTCCAAGCCTAGGCTTGGGCGGACCATTGAATTATTTAATATTTGGAAATTATTTATCATCATAACCCTTTTATGAAAAACGATCCCAAACTTATAAAGCATTGGCTCAAACAAAGAAAAGAGCAACAACTCTATCGCACTCATCGCTTAAGCGAATCATCTCAACAAGCCTGTATGCGTATTGATGGAAAGCAACTACTTAATTTTTCTAGTAATGATTATCTTGGTTTAGCTAATCATCCCGATATTATTGCATCCTTTAAAGCCGCTACAGATATTTATGGGGTAGGAACAGGTTCAGCACACCTGATCAGTGGGCATACAAAAGCTCATCAAGCATTAGAGGAAGCATTAGCCGATTTTACAGGACGTGAGCGTGCTTTATTATTTTCAACAGGCTATATGGCAAATATAGGGGTGTTAAATGCATTAGCTGAACGTGGTGATGTCATCTATGCCGACCGCTTAAATCATGCTTCTTTAGTTGATGGCGCATTGCTTTCTAAAGCAAATACAAAACGCTATCAGCATAATGATACTGGCTCATTAGAACGTCAGCTCAAAACACAACAAACGGGTAATAAAATTATTGTTAGCGATGGTGTTTTTAGTATGGACGGTGATATAGCTAAGGTGGACTCTTTAGCAAAAATTACGAAGAAGCATCAAGCATGGTTAATGATTGATGATGCACATGGTTTTGGAACTTTGGGTCAAAACGGCGCAGGTTTATTGCAACAACAACAATTAGAACAAAATGATGTGCCCATTTTAATGGCAACACTTGGAAAGGCAGTCGGTACTGCTGGCGCTTTTATTGCAGGTTCAGAAATATTAATTGAGTATTTAATTCAAACCGCGCGCAGTCATATTTTTACAACCGCAATGCCCGCTGCCATCGCCGCCGCAACACTCACTAGTCTGGATATTATTAAAAAAGAAAATTGGCGTAGAGAAAAACTACAATCATTAATCAAACAATTTAAACAAGGCGCGGCAGAACGAAAAATAGTCTTAATGCCATCCGATACTGCAATTCAGCCGATTAAAATAGGAAGTAGCAAAAAAGCACTTGCCATCAGTCAGCAATTATTAGAACGGGGCTTTTTAGTGTCAGCGATTCGCCCACCTACTGTACCTAATAACAGCGCAAGACTGCGTATCACGCTATCAACCGCACACAGCGCAACCATGGTGGACGAGTTATTATCTCAATTAGAGACATTCACTTATTAAATTTCATCTTGATAACTGAAAAGCTGGAGCTTTCACTCCTGTTGTCAGGAAATTATTTATATAAAAAATTATAGATTAATAAGCATCCTTGTATATCTAAACAGTCACAGCCCCCGTTGGTGTGCCTAATATCAAGACATCAGCAGGTCGAGAGGCAAATAAACCAACAGTGACTACGCCTGCAAGTTTATTGAAATCTGCTTCCATTTTAATTGCATCCGTTATTTCCATTCCATGTACATCGATAATAATATTGCCATTATCCGTGGTAAATCCTTCACGTAAAATAGGCGTTGCACCCATTTTAACAATCTCGCGCCCAATATAACTTTGTGCCATTGGGATTACCTCAACAGGTAATGGAAATTTACCCAGTGTATCCACTAATTTACTCTCATCTGCAATACAAACGAATTTGTCACTAGCAGCGGCAACAATTTTTTCACGCGTTAACGCCCCCCCGCCACCTTTGATTAAATGCAAGCTTTTATTCGACTCATCAGCACCATCAACATAAAGCGATAATGCACCTGCATTATTTAAATCTAGAACAGTAATTCCATGCGCTTTTAAACGTTCCTCACTAGCAATTGAGCTTGCAACAGTGGCATCAATTTTATGTTTAATCTCAGCCAATAAGTCAATAAAGTGATTAGCCGTTGAGCCAGTACCAATACCTACAATCATACCCGGTTCCACATATTCTAATGCCGCCGCTGCCGCTGCTTTTTTCATTTCATCTTGTGTCATACTGTTTTTCCTCTATTTTTTGAATACCTGTATACTACCTCTTACGTTTAAAATTTTCTCTAAAAACGACTGCATATTTTTTCAACTACCCCTGAGCTAAAAGCAATTGAAGTATTAGCGAAAAGCTTATCGTCAGACTGAGTTTTGACTTAATTAATGAGTGGCGTTAAGGAATGAACGAAACGTTGAGAGGGGATTACTTATCAAGGATTTATTGCAGGTTGTAACTGTTCAGATGATCCAAGTCCAATGGCTTCGCATACTGAATATTGTGAAATAGGTTTTTAGATTAATAAAAAAACGGCTGAAATGAATGTTTCATTATTAGAATAAAAACTAATCAATGTAAGATGAAGAATTGTCAATATAGACTTTTTTCTTTGGATAATTAGTTTATTACCTCTACAATGAGGAGCTCATTTCAAGCAAGGATATTGGTTTTTTATGACTTTTCGATTTGAATTTTTTATTCTCTTATTGCTTTTTCCTTGTTCTATTGCCTTTAGTGCTCCTCCTCCTCCTAATTCTCCTTTGGGTATTAATACCAATGAAATTACTGAAGATGATGCTAGTTTACCTTTTGTTGATATTTTTAAATCGTCAATTCCCTTTGAAGAAGCGCGACCGTGGTTGACTAAAGGGGCGATACGTTATGATAAAAATGGGTGGCCAACGTATATTCCTCGTTCGGCACAGGTGGGAACTCGTTTTATAAAAAATGTACCTAAAGAAGTTGTACCTCAGGGTATTTATACGGTGTTATATAAAGGTAAAGGGAAAATTATTTATGGACATCATGCGAAATTAGTTAAGCGTCTTGCTGGAAAAGATATTATTTCAATCTATGCTGGGAAGTCAGCAGAAATCAATGCGACTTTGATTATAAAATCAACTGATCCAAAAGATCATATTCGTGATATTCATATTTTAATGCCAGGTGGGATTTGTAGTAATAACCCTTTTCGTTTAGTTAGAAACCCACAAAAGTGTCCACCTAGACAATTTTTATCTTTTGAACGACATTTTAAAACTATTATTTTTAATCCTGCTTATTTAGATTATATGAAAGATTTTAAAGTGATTCGTTTTATGAATATGTCAGGCATTACTCGTAACCCCGTTACTTCGTGGGCTAAGCGTAATACATTGACACAGCAAACATGGGGGGGGAAAACAGCCGTCCGTGGTGCGCCCGTTGAAATGATGGTGGCATTGGCTAATATTTTAAATATTGACCCTTGGTTCTGTCTGCCACATAAAGCAAATAATCATTATATTCAACAGTTTGCAAAATATGTGCAACGTCATTTGAATCCTCAGCTTAAAGTCTATATTGAATACACTAATGAAGCATGGAATGGTATTTTCACACAGGCAAATTATGTTAAGAAAAGAGGCTTAGCGATGCGCCTTGATAAAGACAAAATAAAAGCAGGTTATAAATATTACTCCCTTCGAAGTGTGCAAATATTTGATTTATGGACGAAAATTTTTAGGGGAAATCAGCGTTTAATCCGTGTTATGGGAGGCTATACGCCTTATTCTCGCCTTAGTGACATGGTGCTTTCTTATCGTGATGCTTATAAAAAAACCGATGTTTTAGCGATTGCGCCTTATTTTTATCCCAAAATGAGTACCTCACGTCGTGCGCGTTCTGTTGAGGATATTTTCAAAGCACTGTATGACCTTAAAGAACCTTATTCTATTCCTAATGTGATTAAGCTTATTAAAAAACAGGCAGAAACAGTGAGGAAATACGGGGTACGATTAGTTGCCTATGAAGGAGGACAACATTTAGTAGATTGGGAAAGTCGTGATATAAAACAAAATCCAACCCGTTTATTTATTGCCGCTAATCGAAATCGTCGTATGGGACAGGCTTATTATGATCTCTTATCAGGCTGGAAGAAGGCGGGAGGAACTTTATTTGTTGCCTTTTCAGCGCCGAGAACACCGCGTTGGTTTGGGAGCTGGGGAACCAAAGAATATATTAATCAACCCATTCATACCGCACCGAAGCATCGTGCTTTAATCACCTTTGCTTATCATAGCCCCTGTTGGTGGGGAGGTTGTGCTAGTAGCATGATTGCACGTTTTATTAAGCCTAAGAAAAACCCCGGTAAGGGTATTTTTGCGCGGGTGGCAAATGCAGGTGTTGATATTAAGGAGCGAAGAGATGCGGCTCTATTGAAAATAGAAACAAAGCGTCGTAAAGCTGCCCAAAAACGGATTGAAAATGCGATTAAACAAGAAATGGTACGTCGCGCCCATGCAATGCAAAAAATTAATGCCATTCGTAAACGGGAAGCCGCTAGAATCAAAGCTTTCAAAAAAGATAGAATCAAAAAAACGACTAAACAGCGTTTAGAAGCACGTCATCGTAAACAAGTACATCGAAGAAAAGAGGCGCAACGAAGGTAAACTTATTTTTTTGCCACTCCTGAGTCAATAGCGGCCTGTGCAATCGCTTGAGGGATGCGTTGGCGTAAACGTGGATCAAGTGGAGTGGGAATAATATAATCAGCACCAAATGCCATTGTCTCTTTATTGTAAGCTTTCAATACTTCTTCAGGTACTTCTTCTTTAGCAAGGTCTGCCAGTGCTTTGACGGCAGCGATTTGCATTTCACGGTTAATACAGGAGGCGCGTACATCTAATGCGCCTCGAAAGATAAAGGGAAAACCGAGTACATTATTGACTTGATTTGGATAATCACTACGACCTGTTGCCATAATAAGATCAGGACGCGCGGCTTTAGCAATTACGGGATCAATTTCAGGATCTGGGTTAGAAAGTGCGAAGATAATAGGGTTCGGCGCCATTGCTTTGACCGCTTCTTCGCTGAGTAAATTAGGCCCTGAGACACCGATAAAGACATCTGCATCCGTACAGGCTTCTAATAAAGTGCGTTTTTCCGTAGTAACTGCATATTCTGCTTTGTATGGGTTCAGATCATCACGTCCTGAATGAATAACACCACCACGGTCTAGCATATAAAGATTTTCTTTTTTTGCGCCTAACGCTTCTAGTAATTGCATCGAAGCAATACCCGCTGCACCTGCTCCGAGACAGACGATAACGGCTGTTTCAATATTTTTGTTTTGAATTTCTAAGGCATTGATTAATCCTGCCGCAATAATAATCGCTGTACCGTGTTGATCATCATGAAAGACAGGGATATCTAATAGATCACTTAATTTACGCTCAATTTCAAAACAATGAGGGGCTGCAATATCTTCAAGGTTAATTCCTCCAAAGGTTGGAGCAATACGTACCACGGTATCAATAAAGTCTTGCGGAGAGTTTACATTGATTTCAATATCAAATACATCCACATCCGCAAAGCGTTTAAAGAGTACCCCTTTGCCTTCCATTACAGGTTTTCCCGCTAACGAACCCACATTACCCAAGCCTAAAACGGCCGTTCCATCGGTAATCACACCGACTAAATTACCTTTAGCGGTATATTTATAAGCCGCTTCAGGGTCTTCGTAAATCTCTTTAACAGGTTCTGCAACACCTGGGGTATAAGCGAGTGATAAATCATGCTGTGTTTCGGTTGATTTAGTGATTTCAGTCGCAATCTTGCCTGCTTTTGGATATTGATGATATGCAAGTGCTTGTTCTTTTAATGTATTTGACATTGATTTTTTGCCTTTATTTTAGTTATCTAATAATTTTGATTAATTCGCCTTGATTCAATTGTCCGTTAGGGTATCGACCATTAAGCAGACGTAATTGTCCTGCTCCTACTGCACTTTTGTTAGCCAGTGTTTCAAAGGTTAGTCCTGCTGTTTTAACCGTTCCAACAATAATACGACCTGTTTTATTTTTGCTAATTTGAAATTTTAAGCCATTGATTTGTCTTAAATAAGCATTGCGATTAGGAGCGCGAGAACCTGCTGATGGAATATTTTTGGCCGCATTAACGACTTCTTGTAAGCGCTGGTCATTGCTAGGATGCGTTGCAAATAGACCATGATAAGAGCCACCGCTACGCCCCTGTTGATTTGATGCGTACATTTCTTGTGCTTTTAGAACCCCAATCACATCGATCATATTTTTAGGGCTATAGCCGACACGTGCTAAATATTCAGCACCTAAACGATCCGCTTGTAGTTCATGTTGGCGACCATAACCACTTAACATCGCATTACCTAACTGATTCAATACTTTACTATTACCACCTGCCTTTTTGCTGAGTAAACCAACTAACACATTGGCCGCCATCCCTGCACTTGTTTGCTGTACGCCGTGTCGTGCGGTGACATGCCCAATTTCATGCCCTAATACGCCTGCTAACTCACCTTCTGAATTTAAATATGCCATTAAGCCTGTTGTAATATAGACATAACCTCCGGGTAGTGCAAAAGCATTAACATTAGGATCATCTAATATCGTAAAGGTATAGTGAATGTTATTGCGATGGCTTTTGCTCGCTAATTCTTGCCCAATCTTACTCACATAGGTTTGTAAACGTGTATTATTATAAGGTTTTTGTTTTTTTAAAATAGCGTTATGTGCTTGTAGACCCATCTGTATTTCTTGATTTTCGGAGATTAAAGAAAAATCCTTTTTTCCCGAAACAGGATTAATAGAACAGGCCGTTAATGTCAATGCGGTACTTATTGCAAACACAGAGAATATGCGAGTAAATTTAAGACGAAAAGTCATTGAATCTTTCCTTTAGAAGTTTAATGCTGACCCTTGAGTTCTAACTGCACAGGATGATGAAGAGTAATGATGCGTTTGCCCCGAGACTTCTGCAATAGCCCACTGACAATGACTTCATCATGAAGTTGGTTTTTAGGGTCATAATGAGTGAAATAATGAATAAAACGTTTACTTAGTTTAATAAATATTTTCTTGTCTAGCTCCAGAAATATTGTCCTTTTTGTTATTTTAATACTTTTTATACCACTTTTTATGCAGACATAAAAAAAGCACTCTGATGGAGTGCCTTTTTGAGTGGATCTATTTTCTGCAAAACTAACATTAAAACATAATGATCACACTAATATAGATCAATACATTATTTTCTGCCGTAACGCTTATTGAACTTATCAATCGCACCCGCTGCAACGTTGGTATTTTGCTTGCCTGTATAAAATGGATGAGAATGACTAGAAACTTCCACTTTAATCAATGGATACTCATTACCATCTTCCCATTGAATCGTTTCTTTTGATGACATGGTTGAGCGTGTCAAAAATTTGAAATCACTTGATAAGTCTTGGAATACGACTTGCTTATATTCTGGATGTATATCGGCCTTCATGCTGAAGATCCTCAAAATGCTGTTGACAAAATTTAAAGAGCGAGGATTCTATCAAATCCTATCGTTTATGCAAGGGGCTAGACCTTTTTTCTGACTTATAATCTAATATGATTAGATAAATAATGCTGGTTAAAAACTAAAATAAATAGTAACGTAGATCTGCCCCCTCTCCAATAGAGCCTAACCCTTAATTTATTTTTTCAATATTATTCATCTTATGAATTACTGTTTTTCTTATACTCGCTTTTTACTATTATTTTTTTATTTCTGTTTTCAATTTATCCTTCAAAGTGCATTTGCATTGGATAATAAATACTCGCTTTCTTCATCCGTTGTAAAAATCCATCTAACCGCTAAATCATTTGATATGTCAGAGCCTTGGAATACGAGTACCATTAGCGGAACAGGGACAGGGTTTGTGATTGCAGGTAATCGAATTATTACAAATGCACATATTGTCGAAGATAATACCTTTATAGAGGTTCAACTCGATGGGGAATCAAAACGTTATAAAGCATCCATTAGTTTCGTTTCGCATGAAACGGATTTAGCGCTAATCACGCTTGATGATCAAAGTTTTTTTAATAAAGTAAAACCACTTGAGTTAGGAAAACTCCCTGATATTCATCAGAAAGTCTCTCTTTATGGTTATCCTGTTGGGGGCGATGCACTTAGCATTACAGAAGGTGTGATTTCAAGGATTGAATACCAAACCTATGTTCACAGTGATCTTTCCTATTTAGCCATTCAAGTGGATGCCGCCGTGAATTATGGCAATAGTGGTGGCCCTGCAATTGTTGACAAAAAAGTGGTTGGGGTTGTGATGCAATTCGATAATGATGATGATAATTCGGGTGGATATATTATTCCTGTTAATCTGCTCAAACGTTTCTTAAAAGACGTTGATGATGGACATTTTGATGGTATTCCTAACCTTCCTATCCGCACTCAATATTTAGAAAGTAGCGCATTACGCGAAGGTTATTATAAGCTTTCTGCTGATAAATCAGGTATTTTAATTACTAAAGTTTGCGCTAATACCGAAGCTGAAGATGTCTTGCAACAAGGGGATATAATAACAGCCCTTGACGGCAAGAAAATTGAAAACAATGGTAAAATTTTTGATACAGATAATACTCGTTTTGTGTTCTTGCATTATATTGATATGCATCAAATGAATGATACTCTAAAACTAGAGATTGTTAGAAAGGGTAAAAACAAACAAATTAATCTTCCTCTAAAAGATATAACCATAGCCGATCAAGAATTTGATCAAGACCCTCGTTACTTTATTTACGGTGGTTATGTCTTTGTGGCTAGCAAATATACCGAGGACTGTGTAACGGCTAAAGAATATAAAATATCAGAGGATAAAGATAAAATTGATACACTTACATTGGTTAATGTCTTATCTACTTCATATAATACGGGTACACATGACCTTGCCCCTATGAATATTACGACTGTTAACGAGCAGCGATTCAACTCCTTTAAAGAGTTCTATTGTTTAATTTCAACTGCAAAAACACCTATTATTCTACTAAAAAATAGTGCAGGTATTTCATTAGCGATTGATCGGGAAATTGCAAATAAGACCAATGATGAGACTTTGGAGAAATATCAAATCCACAAAGCTCAATCTGCTGAAGTTGATCGCTGGGAAAAGAATAATAGCTGTATGAATTAAGGAAATTTCTCTATTTGGTACAGCTTTCTAAGCCTAAATTTTTCCATATCGTCATACTCGGTTCGACACGGTTCATGGTGTAAAAATGCAAACCTGCTATATCTTGTGCTAATAGTTTAGCGCACATTTGGGTTACAAATTCAGTCCCTAATTTCTGGATAGAATCCAAATCATCACCATAGCCTTCTAAACGAGTTCGTAACCAGCGCGGAATTTCTGCACCACAGGCATCAGAGAAACGGGCTAGATTAGTAAAATTGGTAATTGGCATAATGCCAGGGACAATCGGGGCATTAATTCCCAGTTTTCTACAGTCATCGACAAAATAATAATAAGCATCAATATTATAAAAATACTGGGTAATAGCACTATTACTCCCTGCTTGGATCTTTCTAGCAAAGTTTTTAAGATCCGTTTCATAGCTTACTGCTTGAGGGTGTTTTTCTGGATAGGCTGCTACTTCTAAATGAAAATAATCCCCTGTTTCTTGGCGAATAAAATCAACTAATTCATTCGCATAATGAAAGTCTCCGATATCTTGCATACCTGAGGGAATATCACCGCGTAATGCAACAATACGTGTTACCCCATTACTTTTATAGGTGTGTAAAATATCGCGTATTTGTTCTTTGCTTGAACCAATACAAGAGAGGTGTGGAGCGGTATCAATCCCCGATTCTTTTTGAATATTAATAACGGTCTCAAGGGTTGCCTCTTGTGTTGTACCGCCTGCACCATAGGTAACAGAAAAAAAGGCGGGATTTAATGTGGCTAATTCTTCTCTGACTGCCTTTAAGTTTTTAATTCCCTTCTCTGTTTTAGGAGGAAAAAACTCAAAGCTAAATTTTTGAGTGCTCATATCAATCTCTTATTTTTTAACAATATTTATAGGCATAAAAAACCACAAAGCACAGATCAAATAAATACAAATTATTTAACGTCCTTTGTGGTGATACCTTTGCTAATCGTGATTAGTAACGATAATGCTCAACTTTATAAGGGCCTGCTTTATTAACGCTAATATAATTGGCTTGATAATCTGTTAATTCGGTTAAGTTGGCACCAATTTTTTCAAGATGTAAACGCGCAACTTCTTCATCTAATGCCTTAGGTAACATATAAACTTGATTCTCGTACTGATCACCCTTTGTAAAAATTTCGATTTGAGCTAAGACTTGATTGGTAAAAGAGTTTGACATAACAAAGCTAGGATGCCCTGTTGCACAGCCTAAATTAACCAAACGACCTTGTGCTAATAATAAAATACTGTTGCCACTAGGGAGTTTAATATGATCAACTTGAGGCTTTACTTCATTCCACTCGTATTTTTCCATATCAGCCACGGCGATTTCATTATCGAAATGACCAATATTACAGACAATGGTTTCATGCTTCATTTTAAGCATGTGCTCTTCAGTAATAACATGGAAGTTACCTGTGGCAGTGACAAAAATATCGCCTTGATCAGCTACATCGTCCATTTTAACCACGCGATAGCCTTCCATTGCCGCTTGTAATGCACAGATAGGATCAATTTCAGTCACCCAAACGGTTGCGCCTAAGCCACGTAGAGATTGGGCGCAACCTTTACCAACATCACCATAACCGAGTACCACTGCAATTTTACCTGCAATCATGACATCCGTTGCACGTTTAATGCCATCCACTAACGACTCACGACAACCGTATAAATTATCAAATTTAGATTTAGTCACCGAATCATTGACATTAATCGCAGGGTAGATTAACTCGCCTGATTTCTCCATTTCATATAAACGATGTACGCCTGTTGTGGTTTCCTCAGTAACACCTTGAATATTTGGGCGAATATTTGAGTACCAGTTTGGCTCTACTTTTAGCATCGCTTTGATTGAGTTATACAGAGCAACTTCTTCTTCACTGCTTGGATCATCTAAAACAGAAAGATCAGACTCTGCTTTTGTGCCTAGTTCAATCAGCATGGTTGCATCGCCACCGTCATCTAAAATCATATTAGCGGTTTCGCCATTGGGCCACATAAAGATTTTATGAGCATAGTCCCAATATTCATCCAGTGTTTCGCCTTTAGTAGCAAAAACAGGCACACCAGAGGCGGCAATTGCCGCAGCCGCATGGTCTTGAGTTGAGAAAATATTACAAGATGCCCAACGCACCTCAGCACCTAATGCGGTTAAAGTCTCAATTAAGACTGCTGTTTGAATCGTCATGTGTAGAGAGCCTGCAATACGCGCACCTGCTAATGGCTTTTCTTTGCCATATTTTGCACGCAATGCCATTAAACCGGGCATTTCATTTTCTGCAATATCTAACTCTTTACGACCCCAATCAGCTAGATTGATGTCGGTTACAATATAGTCATTACTCATTCGTTTGTTTTTTCCTAATGTTTTTCAAAGACCCAAACTAAAGCGAATAAAGAATAATATCTTTATTCGCTTTATTCGTTTTAGGGTGAAATTATTTACGGGTTGAAATATTTAAAGCGCAGATTTTAACGCATCAACTTTGTCGGTTACTTCCCAAGGTAAGCCAATATTCTCACGTCCAAAATGACCGTAAGCGGCTGTTTGACGATAAATTGGTTTTAGAAGATCCAGCATTTTCAAAATACCATAAGGACGTAGATCAAAGACTTCGCGTACAATCGCTTCGATCTTGCCATTATTATGTATGCTAGTACCAAAGGTTTCGACTGAAATAGAAGTCGGTTCTGCCACACCAATAGCGTAGGAGACTTGAATCTCACAACGATCTGCTAGACCTGCCGCAACAATATTTTTAGCCACATAACGTCCTGCATAGGCGGCCGAACGATCAACTTTTGAAGGGTCTTTGCCAGAGAAAGCGCCTCCACCATGACGTGCCATACCACCGTAAGTATCTACAATAATCTTACGTCCTGTCAGACCGCAATCTCCCATAGGACCGCCAATGACAAAATTACCTGTTGGATTAATATGATAGGCAGTATTTTTATCTAACCATTGAGCAGGAAGCACAGGTTTGATAATTTCTTCCATTACGCCTTCGTGTAAATCACTCATACTAATCGGTTCATGTTGCGTTGAAAGCACCACTGCATCAATAGCAACAGGTTGATCATTTTCATAACGAAAGGTCACCTGGCTTTTTGCATCAGGTCGTAAAAAGCTTAATCTACCTGTTTTTAATAATTCAGCTTGTCTTTCTACCAAACGGTGAGCATAAGTAATGGGAGCGGGCATTAAAACATCGGTTTCATTGCTCGCATAACCAAACATTAAGCCTTGATCACCAGCTCCTTGTGCTTCTTTATCTTCACGATCAACGCCCATTGCAATATCAGGGGATTGAGTCCCCAAGGCATTTAAAACGGCACAAGATGCACCATCAAAGCCAATATCTGATGAGGTATAACCAATATCGGTGACTGTCTCTCTGACTATTTTTTCGTAATCAATCGTTGCTGAGGTGCTAATTTCACCTGCTAAAACAACCATACCCGTTTTAACCAGTGTTTCACAGGCAACACGCGCATTGGTATCTTGGGCAATAATAGCATCCAAAATGGCATCAGAAATTTGATCGCACATTTTATCGGGATGACCTGCTGAAACAGATTCGGAAGTGAATAAATGATTCCCAGCCATAATCTAAGTACTCCTTAAAGTGTGACTGAGCGCCGTTGCAAAATGATAAGCCTATTTGAGCCTAGCCTCAGTCGTTTACTGTTTTATTATTAGACATTTAAAACAGAGTGAAGGGGTTGCAACGCTCCTCAAATAGTTGTGGAGAGACAATCTACACTAAAAATATTCGATTGGGTAATAGAATAAGGAATGGAAGGATTAATTTTAATAATAGGCATAGAAAGATAGCTTTAACAGCAATAGAGTTTGATGCTAGGGCTATCTTTATTGCTTGAATTTTCGTTTCTAATTTCTAAGATAAACGACCATGACATTGTTTATATTTTTTTCCTGAGCCACAGAAACAAGGTTCATTACGACCCATTTTCTTTTGCTGTCGTTTAAAAGGTTTCATCGCTTCTGGTTTTAATTCTGTTGTTGAATCCTCTCCTAATGCACTGCTCCCTTCATGTAAAAGTTCTAAATTACCTGATTGTTGATTCGCTTGCTCATAGCTTTCTTCGAGTGCTTGTATTTCTTCAGGCATAGTGATTTGTAAACGAGCTAAATAAACAATCACATCATGTTTAATATTTGCGAGTAAATTTTCAAATAATTCAAACGCTTCTCGTTTGAACTCTTGTTTTGGGTTTTTCTGTGCATAACCGCGCAAGCCAACGCTTTGGCGCAGATAATCGATAGCAGCAAGATGTTCTTTCCATTGTGTATCTAGCACATGCAACATCACGTCACGTTCTAAACGGCGCATACTTTCTGAGCTAATAATATCTTCTTTCGCTTTTAAGGCTTTTGTTAGCTCCTCATAGATACGAGTTCCTAAGGTTTCATCATATAATTCATCATCCTTATCCAACCAGCCTTGGATATCTAAATCAAGATCTAGCTCTTCTTTTAAGGCCGCTGTTAAACCTTTGATATCCCATTGTTCATCAAGGCTTCCGGGTGGAACATATTTTTCTAAAATAGCGAATGAAACATCTTCTGCAAACGCTTCAATAGTTTCGCTGACATCATCAGACTCTAGTAATTCTGCGCGTTGTTCATAAATAACTTTACGCTGATCATTGGCAACATCGTCATATTCAAGTAGATTCTTACGAATATCAAAGTTATGCCCTTCTACTTTACGCTGTGCATTTTCAATCGACTTAGAGACAATTTTAGCTTCAATCGCCTGTCCTTTTTCCATCCCTAAACGTTGCATCAGCGCTTTGACTTTGTCAGAAGCGAAAATACGCATCAGATTATCTTCTAAAGAAAGGAAAAAGCGCGATGAACCCGGGTCACCTTGTCGTCCTGAACGCCCACGCAATTGATTGTCAACTCGGCGTGATTCATGGCGTTCAGTACCGATAATATGCAAACCACCCGCTTTAATTACAGCATCATGCCTTTTTTTCCAATCTGCTTTTACTTTCTCCACCGTTTTTGGATTAGGATTTTTACCCAAGGCATTAATCACTGCATCTAAAGAGCCTCCTAACACAATATCAGTACCACGACCCGCCATATTGGTTGCAATGGTCACAGCCCCCGGGCGACCTGCATTTTCTATAATATGGGCTTCACGCTCATGCTGTTTAGCATTGAGCACTTCGTGTTTAATATTGGCTTTTTTAAGTAGCTCTGATAGTAATTCAGAGGTTTCTATTGATGCCGTTCCTACTAAGGTAGGTTGTTGTTTCTTTAGGGCATGTTTTATATCCAGCACAATAGCATCGTATTTTTCTGCTTCGGAAAGATAAATCAGATCATTACCATCTTTACGAATCATTGGCTCATTGGTTGGGATTACAACCACCTCAAGCCCATAAATATCTTGTAATTCAAAGGCTTCCGTATCTGCTGTTCCTGTCATTCCAGATAGCTTTTTGTATAAACGGAAATAATTCTGGAAAGTAATCGATGCCATGGTCTGGTTTTCAGGCTTTATTTCAACCCCTTCTTTAGCTTCAATCGCTTGATGTAGGCCTTCTGACCAACGTCGCCCTGGCATGGTACGACCTGTAAATTCATCTACAATGACAATTTCGTTATTACTGACAATATAATCGACATTACGCTCAAATAAAGTATTAGCACGTAAGGCTGAATTTAGATGATGCAAGATTGAAATACTAGAAGTGTCGTATAACCCTTCATCTTGCTTTAATACCCCAATCTCACGTAATAAGTTTTCTGCATGTTCATGCCCATCATCGGTTAAATAAACTTGTTTGGACTTTTCATCAATACTGAAATCTCCAGGGGCTTCCTCATCATCAACGGGTTGTTGTTTTAAACGAGGAATAATACTGTTAATAGACGTATAAAGATCGGATGAATCTTCTGACTGTCCAGAAATAATCAACGGTGTTCTCGCTTCATCGATTAAAATAGAATCCACTTCATCCACAACTGCATAATTTAAGCCACGTTGTACCCTTTCCTCTAAAGTAAACGCCATATTATCGCGCAGATAATCAAAGCCAAACTCATTATTTGTTCCATAGGTAATATCAGCTGCATAAGCTTGCTGACGTTTACTATGTTCTAACTGACTAACAATAACACCTGTGCTTAAACCCAAAAAAGAATAGAGTTTTGACATACTCTTTGCATCACGCTGTGCCAGATAATCATTGACGGTGATAACATGAACACCCTTCTCAGGCAAAGCATTGAGATAAACAGCCAGTGTTGCTACTAGTGTTTTACCTTCACCTGTTTTCATTTCGGAGATTTTGCCATCGTGCAATACCATACCACCGACCATTTGCACATCGTAATGACGTAGACCTAATGTGCGCTTACTCGCCTCACGCACAACAGCAAAAGCTTCAGGTAACAACTTATCTAGGGTTTCACCCTTCGTTAAACGCTGTTTAAATTCTGTTGTTTTAGCCTTTAGTTGTTCATCACTTAATGCACTATATTGTTCTTCATAAGCATTAATTTTTGTGACTTTTTGTGTGTACGCTTTAACCAGACGGTCATTGCGACTGCCGAAGATTTTTTTGGCAATTGCTCCAATCATGATGTTTGTTTTCTCCCCGGAGTTACCGGTATATATTTATTTTACACAGAAATTAGTGAACCAAATAATCATTTAACCCCTGCAAGCATGGGGTTAACTTAGAAAAAAACAAGCTTCATCCCCGATAGGCAAGCAATACATTATAATACATTTTGCTTTCCATATTTAGGCTTAATATAGCCCTGAATCCGTGAAATCATACCATACGAGACTCAAATTATTGCTTTCATAGCAATGTTAAAAAACACCCGCTTAAGCTATTGAAAATATATCTATAATTTAGGATTATTTTTAAATTTTTTAGGAATCGAATACTTGCATAGTATATGATTTTCAGGAGCGGTTATTATTCTTAATCCCATTTTTTAACTCAGCATGACAAGTTTGAGAGAGTGTCTACGAGTAAAATCCAAAATTCCCATAAACACTAGCACCTGCTCCTTGATAATTTGTATAAATATGTTGATAAACCGATTGACTCAATTGCTCTAGCTCCTCATCAGGATAAGGATCTTGTGGCAAATATTGCAATGATTGTGTAATCGTAATTTTAATCTGTGCGCTTACCTGTGTGCTTTCACGCCAATGTTCTAGTTTTAACTTTTCAGCTTTTAATACATCTAAAGTAGTTTTAGCAACTTCTTTGACGGCTTTCTTTTCTTTTTTACTCAATTTGGGTTTTTTTAATAAATCATAAATAGCCAGTGTTTCTTCATCTAGCCCTTCCTGTATGGCACGATCAAGTTCAGGGTTTAGATCATTTTTCATAAAATGACTTAATTTATAAAAAGCTTCTTCAGTGGCTTTTGGATCTTTCCCTGCATCATCACATCACTTATATCAGCCTTTATTGTTTTTTGGTTTAGTTGTCTGTAAATCGCTTCTATTGCATTATATTCTGCTGTAAAGGGTTTTACTTCTGGCTCAGGGTATAAGGCTTTGTATTTACGAAAAACTTCACGAGCCGCTACTTCAAATTGAGTGCGTGTGGTTTCATTTAAGCAAACTGCATTGCTGGCTTCGGTGATTTTTGATAATTTAATTATGGCTGTCTCCGCATGAATTAATGAATCAAGTTCAAATCCGACTTCCTGTAAAAACTCAATAACAACGGTAATGGCTATTTGTATTTCATCAGCCATTTCTTGCAGTCGCTCAACAGGTCTTTGAGGTTCTACGGTATCACCTTTTGCCCTTTTACCACTGTTTGTATCACCTTCACCATAGACCGAATAAGCCTTTTCTAGCTGTTGATACACATTACCATAATCAACAATGAGTCCATTTTCTTTTTCATCATCATAAACCCGATTAGCACGGGCGATGGTTTGCATTAAGGTATGCTCTTGAATCGGTTTGTCTAAATAGACGGTTGAAACACAAGGCGCATCAAAGCCTGTTATCCACATCGCACAGACAAAGGCTAAACGAAACGGATGATTATCATCTTTAAATTCTTTTTCCAGATCACGATTGACCATTTTTTCGCGGTGTGTGGCAATATCTAGCCCTAGTTTTTTAAACTTTTTGACTTCGTTTTGTTCAGCACTGACCACCACGCATACTTCTGTTTGCTCAACTCGTTGTAGATGACGCTTTAAACCTAATGCTTGTTGTTCATCCTCGGCATTTTTAATGCGTTGTTTTAATTCATCACAATAATCGGGCCAATATTCCATAACATAATCGTACATTCGCACAGCGGTGGGTTTATCCAATACCACAAACATTGCCTTGCCCTGATAGCCACGTTCATTAAAATGCCAAACCAAGTCCTTAGCGATAGCCCGTAGCCGACTTTCTGACGTTAAAATAGGGTAATCACGTTTAAACTCACGCGCTAACTTACGGCGTTGATCATCATCTAACTCTTCATTATTGATAATTTCCGCCATGCGTTCATCAAGCTCAGGATTCTCAATATCCAGTTTTTCACCACGATTTAAATAGCGTAATGGCAAGGTAGAGCCATCATCAATGGAGCGTTTAAAATCATAAACAGAGACATAGCCACCAAAAATCTGTTCAGTTAAGTGTTTTTCTTCTTTAATTAGCGGTGTGCCCGTAAAGCCCAAATAAGTCGCATTCGGTATGCCATTAAAACGCATATTACGCGCAAATGTACCGCCCTGTGTGCGGTGAGCTTCATCAGAAATGACGATGATATTGTCGCGTTCGGTAATGAGCGGATATTCTTTTTCTTTTTTAGGATTAATCGAAAACTTATGAATCAAGGTAAAGACATAGCGATGATTTTCGCTTAATAATTGACGTAAATGCACACGGCTTTTAGCGCGTATATTTCTCTCTGTCACCGCTCCTACACCTGTAAAATCATCGTATAACTGATTTTCTAATTCAGAGCGGTCTACTACAATTAAAAAAGTCATTCCAGCCCCGTATTTTCGCAGAATTTTCTGGCATAGAAATACCATTGAATACGATTTACCAGACCCTTGCGTATGCCAAAAAACACCAAGTTTTTGTTTAAGATCATTTAAGTTTTTGGCTTTATCAACGACTTTATTCACCCCAATAAATTGATGATTTTTAGCCATTAATTTAACAATATCACCGCCTTCACCATTAAATAATAAAAAGTTTTCTAAAATATCCAGCAAACGGGTTTTATCACAGCTTCCGCGTAATAGTGTATCAAGGCTAACCACACCTTCATCATCTTCTTTAATCCGCTTCCATTCTAAAAAGAATTTATACGGGCTAGTCACCGTGCCAACCCGTGAATCCGTGCCATTACTTAAAATAATAAATGCATTATTGTGTAATAGCTCAGGAATGGTATCTTTATAATCACTTAAATTATCATCATAGGCATGGCGTAAATCCGTATGGTGAGCTTTAAGCTCAAAGAAAACCAGCGGAATACCATTTACAAAGCCAATAATATCAGGGCGACGGTTATAGAGTTTACCCACCACTTCTAATTGGCGAACCGCCCGAAAATCATTATTTTCTGGCTGTTTAAAATCAAAAACTCTCAGGGTTTTCTTCGTTAAAACCCCCTTATTATTTTGATAACTCACCTCGACACCATTGACCAATAGTGAATGTTTTTGCTTATTAATAGTAGCAAGTGTTTTATCCGCTACTTTTAGGGTGATTTGTTCAACAGCTTGCTGGTAGGCAGTTTCGGGTAAATTAGGGTTTAAATATCGCAAAGCAGCTAATAAATAACGGACTAACACCACTTCGGATTTATTCGCTCGCCCTAATAAGCCATCACTCCGATCAGGCAAGCTAGAAAAGCTTTCTTTGTGCCACGCATATTCTACCGTCCAGCCAAGATCTTCTAATACCTCCTGTGTGGCAGCCTCTACTAAACCATCTTCTGAATATTCATAACTCATCATTAAGCCCCTTAAATAGACCATGCTATATTAGCAATATTTTAGAGCTTATGTTTTATACATACACAAGAAAATCGTTTTTTAAGCTAAACGTGTGAACGGGTTT
>Ga0256832_1000615_pt1 | contig 23299 bp, 24 predicted proteins | sample 134614metaG_FD_190534 | JGI IMG/M metagenome (GOLD analysis project Ga0256832, IMG submission 190534) | Hydrothermal vent microbial communities from Lau Basin, Pacific Ocean - 134-614 | ecosystem: Environmental > Aquatic > Marine > Hydrothermal vents | place: Pacific Ocean: Lau Basin | collected... | reverse complement strand
CCCTGCATACCAACAGCGCGGTGGGCGCGGTAACACGTTTGCGCGATATGGGGGTTGAGCCATTCCTGCTGTCGTCCAGCCTGATCGGTGTCCTGGCGCAGCGTCTTGTGCGTGTCCTGTGTGGTCACTGCAAGGAACCCTACACGGCTTCGGACAGCGATTGTGAGTTGCTGGGTGTGGGGGTGGAGGAACCACCCACACTGTACCATCCCAAAGGCTGTTCCGAGTGTAATCATCTGGGCTATCGTGGCAGGACCGGTATCTATGAGCTGATTGAAATTGACGATGACATTCGTGCCGCCATACATGATGGTGCCGGTGAGCAGGAAATGGAGAAGCTGGCACGCCGTCACACCCCCGGTATTCGTGAGGATGGCTGGCGACGGGTGCTGGCCGGTACCACGTCCGTCGAGGAAGTCCTGCGCGTGAGCCGCGAAGGCTAGGCGAACAGAAATACGATGGGTGCCTTCGAATATATCGCGCTGGACAGCGGCGGCAAGGAAAAGAAAGGTGTACTGGAAGGCGACACCCCCCGACAGATTCGCCAGCAGTTACGCGACCAGGGCCTGACGCCGCTTGACGTGCAGGAAGCCAGTCAGCGGGAAAGCAAATCTTCTACAGGTCGGTCGAAGGGTGGTTTGCGCCGTGGTATCAGTGCAACGGACCTGTCACTGATTACCCGCCAGATGGCTACCCTGGTGAAATCGGGGCTGCCCCTGGAGGAGGCTTTGCAGGCCGCCGCCCAGCAGAATGAAAAGCCACGGCTGAAGAGCATGCTGCTTGCCGTGCGTGCACGCGTCATGGAAGGGCACACCCTGGCAACAGGGCTGGGTGATTTTCCGCATATTTTTCCGGAGCTGTATCGCACGACTGTCTCTGCCGGCGAGCAGTCCGGCCACCTCGATGTCGTCCTTGAACGGCTTGCTGACTACACCGAAAACCGTCAGCAGATGCAGCAGAAAATACAGCTGGCGTTGTTCTACCCGGCAATGCTGACGCTGGTTGCCGTATTTGTTGTGCTCGGCCTGATGACCTATGTGGTGCCACAGGTCGTGCAGGTATTCGAAAATATTGGCCAGGAATTACCTGCATTGACCCGCGGCCTGATTGCGGTCAGTGATTTCATGCGCAGTTATGGCATTGTTATTCTGCTGCTGGTGGCCGCGGGTATTGCCGCATTCAGCTGGATGCTGCGCAAGGAAGGGCCCAGACGACGTTTCCATAAAGCCTTGCTTAAACTGCCCCTCATTGGCCGGCTGGAGCGCGGTGTGAATGCAGGGCGTTTTGCACGGACTTTCAGTATTGTGACGGCCAGTGGCGTGCCGGTGCTGGAAGGTATGCGGATTGCCGCCGAGGTAATGTCCAACCTGCCCATGCGCGAAGCTGTCGAAGATGCAGCGCGCAAGGTGAGTGAAGGTGCCAGTATTTCTGCTGCACTGGAGAGCAGCGGTTATTTTCCTCCCATGACCGTGCACCTCATCGCCAGCGGTGAGGCCAGCGGCAAGCTGGAAGAAATGCTGGAGCGTGCAGCCATCAACCAGGAGCGCGAAATCGAAACCCTGATCTCGGCCGTGATGGGGCTGTTTGAGCCGGTGCTGATCCTGTTGATGGGGGGCGTAGTGCTGGTGATAGTGCTGGCTATTCTGTTGCCAATCTTCAATCTCAATGAACTTGTTTCCTGAATTATCTTCCTGTTACAGCAATATGGTTTGAAAACCTTGTGAATCCCTCGGGACATGTGTGATAGTGCGGCCTGTCAGCTGACATTCACAGGGACAGTCATGCAACCAACACCCCGTATCTGGTTGGGCGACGACGGTATCATGCGGATCGAGTTTCCGCAGGATTACCAGTTTACCCTGAAGGATGTTCAGGAGTTGAATCGACGACACCGGGAAATCAGAAGTGAGCGTGGTCCGCTGCTTGTTTATGCCATGTCGGTAGCTGAAGCAGAACACGAAGCGAAACAGTTTGCTTCAAGCGATGATGCGGTTGCAGTCGTCAATGCCATGGCCATACTGGTCAAGTCAGTCTTTACCCGCGCACTGGCTGAAATCTTCATGAAGTTTCACAAGCCCCCCTACCCGACACGAATCTTTACCAGTGAAGCCGATGCGCTGGCCTGGCTGGAGCCATTTTGTGACCGGTTGGGAGAAAATGACAGTGGGTCCGGAGAAAGTGCCTGAAAAACCTTCTGCCCGGCAGGGCAAACTCGACCGGTTGCTGGCAGAAGTGCGTGCCTGCAGGGCCTGTGAAGCCGTGCTGCCGTTCCAGCCGCGTCCGGTGTTGCGTGCCAGCCGTTCAGCACGTCTGTTGATTGTCGGGCAGGCACCCGGTACCCGCGTCCACGAAACCGGTATCCCCTGGAATGATCCCAGTGGTGAGCGGCTACGCCGCTGGCTGGGTATGGATCGTGAGCTGTTCTACGATGAACAACATATCGCAATTGTTCCCATGGGGTTCTGTTACCCCGGACGCGGCAAGTCGGGTGACCTGCCGCCCAGGCCGGAATGCGCCGCGCTCTGGCGGGAACAATTACTCGCCTGCCTGCCGAACATCGAGCTGACCCTGCTGATCGGCCGCTATGCACAGCAATACCATCTGCCTGATGCCGGTCGCAGCACCCTGACGGAAACCGTGCGGCGCTGGCGTGAGTTTTTGCCCGACGTTATACCGACCCCGCATCCTTCTCCCCGCAATCAGTTATGGTTGCGGCGCAACCCCTGGTTCGAAGCCGAACTGGTGCCGGCCCTGCAGCAGCGGATTCGAGGTATGTTTGCCCAGGGAAACTGATCAATTCGCCATTGTAAGGAATGAAGTGGTGCGGCAACCTGTAACAGACTGATTCCATTGTGTGAGATTGCCGTGCCTCGCTCACAATGGACGAATTGATCTGTGTCTCCCCGGATCAGGCGTTATTCCCCAACCAGCCGACGGGGTAAATTCCCGGCATATGCCTTATCATAGGCCTCATGCAACAGCGACAGACACTGCTGGAATTTCCCTGCGACTTCCCTGTCAAGGCGATGGGTAAGGCGACGTCCGGCTTCGAAGCCCGCGCGCTGGAGATTGTTCGACGCCATGCGACGGATTTTAAAGACGAAAATATGCGCATCGTGGCCAGTGGAAAGGGTAATTATTTGTCTGCAACATTTGTCGTGCACGCCACCAGCCAGGAACAGCTGGACGCCCTGTATCGTGAGCTGACAGCTTGCGAAGACATGTTGATGGTGCTCTAGGTCCCTGTCGTGACGATACCGGTTTCCGTGTCCGGCGCTGCGCATGAGCATTGCGAAACCAGGGGGGCTGCAATATCGGTCAGCCGGCTCGGGTTGTGTGACTACGAACCGGTATGGCGGAAGATGCAGGCGCATACTGAACACCGCAGCGGTGCGGGTGACGATGCGATCTGGCTGCTGGAGCACCGGCGGGTATTCACGCTGGGCATGAATGGCAAGCCGGAGCATCTGCTGGCACCGGGTGATATTCCGGTTGTCGAGGTGGATCGCGGCGGCCAGGTGACATACCACGGCCCGGGACAACTGGTGGCCTACCTGATGCTTGACCTGCGCGCGCGTAATCTGGGGATCCGTGGCCTGGTGGAATTGCTGGAGCAGTCGGTGATCGACTGGCTGGCAACAAAGGGAATCAGCGCCTGTGCACGCCGTGATGCACCGGGCGTGTACGTGGACGGTGCAAAGATTGCTGCACTCGGCCTGCGTGTCCGGCGCGGGTGCAGTTATCATGGACTGAGTTTCAATGTGGACATGGACCTGGAGCCTTTTTCACGCATCAACCCCTGTGGCTATGCAGGAATGGAAGTAACGCAATTGCGCGATCTCGGCGTTGCCGGCAGTGTCGAGACGGTAGCGCAGGACTGGCTGCCCGGCTTGCTGGCGCGGCTCGAGCAACAACAACCTGAATGAAGAGTTGATAAGCCATGTCAGAGCAAGTGCCCAAATACCAGCGTGGTGAAGCCAAGACCTCGCGCATCCCGATCAAGGTCGAGGTGACCGGGCAGCCGATGCGCAAGCCGGCCTGGATCCGTGCCAAATCACCGGCCGGGCCGGAAGTACAGCGTTTGAAGCGTGTATTACGTGAGCAGCGTTTGTTTACCGTATGCGAGGAAGCTTCCTGCCCGAACCTTGGCGAGTGTTTTACGCACGGCACGGCAACCTTCATGATCATGGGCGATATCTGCACACGGCGTTGTCCGTTCTGCGATGTCGCGCACGGGCGACCTGATCCGCTCAACCCCGAGGAGCCGCGTCACCTGGCGGAAACCATCGAGGCGATGGGGCTGCGCTACGTGGTGGTTACCTCGGTCGATCGCGACGACCTGCGCGACGGGGGTGCGGGGCATTTTGTGGATTGTATACAGTCGATTCGCGAGCGTAACCCGGATACGCGTATTGAAATCCTGGTGCCGGATTTCCGTGGCCGCATGGAACGGGCACTGGATATCTTTCGCCAGGCACCGCCGGATGTGTTCAACCACAACCTGGAAACAGTTCCTCGCCTTTACAAAAAAGCCCGTCCAGGCTCGGATTACCAGTGGTCACTGACACTGCTGAAAAACTTCACACAGGAACATCCCGCTGTGCCGACCAAGTCCGGCCTGATGCTGGGGCTGGGTGAGACGCTGGAGGAAGTCGAGCAGGTCATGCGTGACATGCGTGAGCACGATGTCAATATGCTCACGCTGGGACAGTATTTACAGCCCGGTAAGCATCATCTCCCGGTCGAGCGCTATGTCCATCCTGATGAATTCGAGCAGCTGCGCAAAACAGGTGAAGCCATGGGCTTCAGCCAGGTGGCCAGCGGTCCGATGGTGCGCTCTTCCTATCATGCCGACCAGCAGGCGGCCGGGGTACTCTGACACAGGCCCGGGACAGTATTCAACACCGTTCCATGACGCACCTGCTTGCCGCCATAACCCCGCATGGTTACGGACATGCGGCGCAACTTGCGCCGGTGCTGAATGCCTTGCGCCGACGTGTGCCGGATCTTTCGCTGAGCCTGGCGACGACCCTGCCCGAGTCGTTTCTTCGTGAACGGGTTGAAGGTGACTTCCGTTATATCAGGCGGGCTGCCGACTTTGGTCTTGTGATGCATAGCGCCTTGCAGATCGACCGGGATGCCAGTGCGGCACGTTATGCACAGTTACACGAAGACTGGGATGCACAGGTGACTGCCGAGGCAGCTTTTATTGAACAGCAACAGGCCGATGTGGTGCTCTCGGATGTACCCTGCCTGACCCTGGCGGGTGCTGAAAAGGCCGGCTTGCCCTCCTTTGCGCTGTGTTCACTGAACTGGGCGGATATTTACCGCTACTATTTTCAGGCAAGGCCGGAAGCTGCACACATCCTGACGCAGATGGAAACTGCCTATGCGTCGGCACAGATCTTTTTTTGCCCGCAGCCTTCCATGCCAATGGCCTTTCTCGATAACACGCTGGAGGTCGGGCCGATCGCAAGGCGGGGCAGAAACTGCCGCGAGCAGCTCGATGAACAACTCGGTGTATCCGGCCAGACTGCACTGATACTGGTCGCGCCCGGTGGGGTAGATACCCGTTTCAATATCGAATCCTGGCCAACCGGGCAGGGGATACACTGGCTGGTCAGTGACCACTGGCAGGTTGCACACCCGGACGTTACTTCCCTGTCGGAAACCGGTCTGACCTTCACCGACCTGCTGGCTTCCTGCGATGGTGTGCTGGGCAAATGCGGCTATGGTACGGTTGCGGAGTGTGTCGTAAATGCTACCCCATTGCTCTACATCCCCCGCCCCGACTGGCCGGAGGAGCAGAGCCTGCTGGACTGGCTGGAACAGCACAATGCAGCTGTTCGTATCGATCCGTCATGGCTGGAAACCGGCGAGCTGGGAGAGGCCGTCGAACGGGCGCGGAGTATGACGGTAATCGCCTGTGAAAATAGCGGTGCCCGACAGGTAGCCGATAGTCTTCTGGCCTGCATCAATAACAAGGAAACAGTCCATGATGGATAAGACCGCCTTTGATATGCTGTTTGCATCGGAGACAGCACTGCGCAGTCACTTCGAACGTGGACTGGAACGATTGCTGGCACACGGTGGTATGAACCTGTTCATCCTGGTGGCCGCCAATGCAAGCTTTGATGCACGCCTGTGGAGTGCGCTGGAGCCGGGCCTGTGTGTGCAATACAACGCCTTGCTGACCCGCCTGCAAGGTGCCCTGACGCAGGGGCAGCGTATCGAGGAAGCTGATGATGACCTGCTGGTGTTTCTCAAGATGGGCAGTATCGGTATGGAGGCGCTGAAACTGACAGAGCAGCGTAGCGCGGGACCCTGGGAGGTACAGTTCAACCAGTTGCGGTCCTTCCGCCCGCTTCGTAACAGCCAGCGTCCGATGACATCGATTCATGCACCATTCGATGCAGGTGCTTTTAACTTCAACAAGCCCTTCATGCAGCAGGAAACAATTGCATCCGGCGAACTGCTGGGGCATCACATCGACCTGTACTACAACAAATATCCGTTTGTTGAACTGCACAGTCTCCTGGTGCCGGACCGGGAACAGTGTCTGCCCCAATACCTGTTTGAAGGCATGCACCATTTTGTGTGGCGGCTGGTGGAGCGTTTATCTGAAACCCTGCCCGGTGTGCGTGTCGGATACAACGCGCTCGGTGCATTTGCCTCGGTGAATCACCTGCATCTGCAATTGTTTGCCCGTGACCAGTTGTTACCGGTTGAGCATCCACAATGGACGCACAACGGTGGTACACAAGCCTACCCCGTGGCGTGCCAGGTGTTCGACGATCCACAGGCTGCGTGGCAGCAGATTGCAGCGCTGCACAAACAGAACCAGGCCTATAATCTGCTCTACACACCCGGCCGGTTGTACTGCATGCCACGACGTAAACAGGGTGAGTTCGAACTGCCGGACTGGTCCAGCGGGTTTTCATGGTATGAAATGTGTGGCGGGATGATTACCTTTAACCACCAGGACTGGGTGGCACTGGATGATGCGGGTATCGCGGCGGATCTGGCGCGTACAAGATTCTGAGCTGCGCAGTTTGTATTCACCCGCACGAGGCGGGTAGCTCCGGGGTGATGTGATGGCAGCTGTGCGATTCAGGTTTTACGAGGAACTCAATGATTTCCTGCCGCCCGCACAGCGCAAGGTCGAGTTCGAGCATAGTTTCGACCGGCGCACCTCGATCAAGGACATGATTGAATCACTCGGCGTACCACACCCCGAAGTTGAGCTGATCCTGGTTAATGGCCAGCCGGTAGATTTTTCCCGGATTGTCGAAGACGGCGACCGCATCAGTGTCTACCCGGTATTCGAAAGTCTGGATATCACCCCGCTGGTACGCCTGCGCCCGACGCCGTTGCGCAACCCGAAGTTTGTCGTCGATTGCAATCTCGGGCGCCTGGCCCGCTACCTGCGCCTGCTGGGATTTGACTGCCTGTACCGTAATGATTACCGGGATGCCGATGTGGCGATGCTCAGCCAGCAGCAACAACGTATTGTACTGACCCGTGACCGCAGGCTGCTGCAGTATAAAATTATCGACCACGGCTTGTTTGTGCGAAGTACCGACCCAAAGGCCCAGGTCAGGGAAGTATTGAAGCGCCTGGACCTGTACCGGCTGGCGAAGCCATTTACCCGCTGTACCCGTTGTAACGGAGTGCTCGAAACGGTACCCAAAGCATTGGTTGAAGCACAGCTGCAACCCAAAACACGCCGTTACTATAAGGTGTTTCGGCAGTGCCGGGACTGTCGCCAGGTCTACTGGCAAGGCAGCCACTATGACCGCACGCTCAGGCTGGTCGACGAGTTTCTGGAGGTACCCGGTAAAAATCCGGATAATGCTGCACCATGAGCGAAGCGATGGTCATACAGTGTGTGGTGTACAAGAGTCTGAAACAGTTCGACTACTATCTGTTTGTCAAAAAAGATGAAGACATGGCGCGCGTGCCGGATACCCTGAAGATCTTGCTGGGCAATCTTGAGGTCGTTACAGAGGTGGAGCTGCACGAGCGGCGCAAGCTGGCGCAGGCCGATGTGATCGAAGTCATGGCGCAGATTGAAACTGAAGGCTATTACCTGCAAATGCCGCCGCGCCAGGGACTTGATCCGGAAGTATCCTGATATCCAGGCAACCGCTGATTAATCCAGAAGTTACGTCATTGCGAGCGCGTTAATCAGAGGCGCCCTTGGACTCTGTGGAGCCTGTCTTGTCCTTGAAAGGTGCCGCAACCGATGCAGGCAGTTCGACATCACCGTTACGGTTGCGCTCTTCCAGCTGTGCAATGAGGCTGTCGATTCCTTCACGCCGGATTGTTTCCCCAAAGCTTGTGCGGTAGGTAATAGCCAGGCTGATACCTTCGATACGGATGTCGTAAATCTTCCACTTCCCGTCCTTGAGGTACACCTGGTACTGCACGTCCACGGTCTTGCCCTTGTCAATCTCGATGGATGCACGCACCGAAGCCTTGCGGTCCCCCGGTTTGTAACGCGAAGGCTGGTAGTGGATGCTGTTTTTGTGGTCGATGATTTCATCGACGTAGCTGGTCATTGCCGTAACATAGGAACGGGTCAGCAGGGTTTTGATTTCTTTAATGAGGCGCTGGCGCTGTGTTTCTGTCGCGTTGCGCCAGTATTTGCCGACCACGAGGCGGGCGATACGCGGGAAATCAATATGCGGTGCAATCAGCTCATCGCTGATGCGGTAGGCGATGGAATCGTCCTGTTTGATCTTGTCCCGGTTTTCTTCCAGGCGATCGATGAGTTCGCTGATGGTATCTGCGATAACCGGTTGCGGGTCGTTGGCTGCTTCGGGTTCCGGGATAGCCTGGGCCAGGGAGGCTGTGCCGGCAAACAGCAGGGTCGTCAAAAACATCCATGTGGTGTACAGCGTTGTTTTCATGATACGCATTGTATGTTTCCCGTCAGTCGTAACAAGGCCTTCATTGATTGTTATGCAAGGTCGAATCGTGCCCAGACAGGGCAGTGATCCGAGGGTTTTGTCATGGTGCGGATATCATATGAGATGCCTGCGTCGGTTGAACGTTCCATCAGCGGGCGGGTTGCCATGATCAGGTCGATGCGCAGGCCTCGTTTCGGTTCACGCTCAAAACCACGGCTACGGTAGTCAAACCAGCTGAATTTGTCATCAACATCCGGGTAATGGTGGCGAAAGGTGTCCGCCAGGCCCCAGTCGGCCAGCTTTTGCAGCCATTCGCGTTCTTCCGGCAGAAAACTGCATTTTCCGGTTTTCAGCCAGCGTTTGGCGTTGTCCGGGCCGATACCGATATCCTGGTCGAGAGGTGCCACGTTCATGTCGCCCATCACGACAACGGCTTGCTCCGGGTCATAATCAGATTGCAGGAGGGCCAGCAGGTCCCGGTAGAATTTCTTCTTGGCCGGGAACTTGGTTTCATGATCACGGCTTTCACCTTGCGGGAAATAGCCGTTGATGACGGTCAGGATATTCCCGTCATCAAGTTTGAAATCGGCGCTGATCAGGCGCCGCTGGGTATCGTTGCCGTCGTGGGTAAAACCTTTGCGCACTTCCACGGGGGGCTGCCTGGACAGGATCGCGACCCCGTAGTGGGTTTTTTGTCCATGGAAAGTTGCGTGATACCCCAACTCCTCGACCATTGACAGCGGGAAGTCCACGTCCTGAACCTTGGTCTCCTGGATACCGATAATGTCGGGTGAGTGCACTTCGACCAGTTTTTCCAGTTGGTGCCGGCGGGTCCGGATACTGTTGGTGTTGAATGAGACGAGTTTCATTGGCATGGTATTTTTGGGGGAATCTGGCGCATTCTACTGGGCTGCCTGCATTCGGGCAATGCGTCGTGGCGTTGTGCTTGCCCGGCGCGTTACAATCATTCCATTCCCGGTGATCAACAAACAGGACATAGGTTCATATGAGCAGTGTAGTGGCCGACAATTCCGGCGTTTTGTCCGGACAAGCCCCCTCCCGTGTACATGACGCATTTGAGTGGGTTCGCAGTGAGCGTATTGAATCCCTGAACCTGATCATTGAAGAGTACCGGCACCGTGTCACCGGTGCGGTACATTACCACATGGCGGCAGACACCCCCGAGAATGTCTTCCTGGTGGCGCTGCGCACAGTGCCGATGGATTCCACCGGCGTGGCACATATTCTTGAACATACGGCGCTGTGCGGAAGTGAGCACTACCCGGTACGCGATCCTTTCTTCATGATGATCCGCCGTTCATTGAATACCTTTATGAATGCCTTTACCAGCAGCGACTGGACGGCCTACCCGTTTGCCAGCCAGAACCGCAAGGATTTCTACAATCTCATGGACGTGTACCTGGATGCGGTGTTTTTCTCGCGTCTGCATGAGCTGGACTTTGCGCAGGAAGGACATCGCGTGGAGTTCGTGGAGCCGGATAACCCTGATACCGAACTGGTTTTCAAGGGCGTTGTTTTCAATGAAATGAAAGGCGCCATGAGTTCACCGGCCAGTACACTGTGGCAGACCCTCACCAAATACCTGTTTCCAACCACGACTTACCATTACAACAGTGGTGGTGACCCGGAGTGTATACCGGACCTGGCTTATGAAGACCTCAAGGCTTTTTACCGTACCCACTACCACCCTTCCAATGCGGTGTTCATGACGTTCGGGGACATCCCGGTCCATGAACATCATGCACGCATTCACGACAGGGCCCTGTCACATTTCGAGAAGCTGGATGTGCATATCGCGGTTGCTGATGAAAAACGCTACCACGCGCCTGTCTATGTGCAGGAGAGCTATGCATTTGACGAGCCGGGAGAAGTGGGGGACAAGACGCACCTGGTGATGGGCTGGTTGCTTGGGCCCAGTATTAACCTGAAAGAGCAGCTGGAAGCCCAGTTACTGGAAGGTATCCTGCTGGATGACAGTGCGTCACCCTTGCGCCGTGCACTGGAGACCACCGACCTCGGGAGTGCACCATCTCCACTGTGCGGGCTGGAAGCCTCCAATCGTGAGATGAGTTTTGTGTGTGGCCTGGAAGGCAGTCGTCCGGAACACACGCATGCCATGGAACAACTGGTGCTGGATGTACTCCGGGAGGTTGCCGACAAGGGTATCGAGAAATCACGTATCGAGGCCGTGTTGCACCAGTTGGAACTGGCCCAGCGCGAAATCTCCGGTGATGGCTACCCGTATGGCCTGCAGCTGATCCTGGAGGGCCTGTCCTGTGCCACGCACCGCGGTGATCCGGTCGCCTTGATGAATCTTGACCCGGTACTCGATGAGCTGCGCGAGTTGATCCAGGATCCTGATTATATTCCACGGCTGGTGCGTGAGCTGTTACTGGATAACTGTCACCGGGTACATGTGACGCTGGTACCGGATACGGCATTGTCGGCACGCCGTGATGCCGCCGAAGCAAAGCGCCTTGCCGCGATGAAGGCGCAGATGGATGATGCGCAGAAACAGGCTGTCATTGCCCAGGCAAAGGCGCTGGCCGAGCGTCAGTCGCAGGAAGATGATCCTTCTGTCCTGCCCAAAGTCGGCCTGGAAGACATCCCGAAAGAAATGCATATTGCCCGTGGGGAACAGGAGCAGGTTGCCGGTCTGCCGGTCAGCTTCTATCCACAGGGGACGAACGGCCTGGTCTACCAGCAGGTCGTCACCGATTTGCCACAGCTGGATGAGGGACTGCTCGATACCTTTCCGGTCTACACGTACAGCCTTGCGCAGCTGGGTTGCGGGGGGCGTGATTACCTCGAAACACAGGCACTGCAGACCAGTGTATCGGGTGGTGTGAATGCCAGCAGCAGCATGCGGGGCGAAGTGGATGACGAACAGTCGCTGAAAGGTTTCTTTGTACTGTCCGGCAAGGCACTGGCACGCAATCATGCCGCACTGGGTAAATTGATGCGCGACACGCTGGAATCCCCGCGTTTCGACGAGTACGAGCGCATTCGTGACCTGGTTGCCCAGCAACGCGCACAGCGTGAACAGAGTGTTACCGGTAACGGTCACGGGCTTGCCATGCTGGCGGCGTCTTCCGGGATGAGTCCCGGCGCTGCGCTTTCACATCGCTTGCGCGGCCTGGCAGGTATTCGTTCATTGAAGCAACTGGATGATTCCTTTACCGATACAGACCAGGTGAAAAGTTTTGCCGAGCACCTGGCGGCGTTACACGAGCAGGTTCGTGGTGCCCCTCGTCAGTTCCTGTTGATCAGTGAAGCGGAACGGCATGCACAGGTGCGTGAAGAACTGGAACAGGCCTGGTCGGACAGACAACCCGAAGGAAAAAGCTTTGCGCCTTTTGCACCGGGTGGTGTGGATACACGGGTTCGTGAAGCCTGGATTGCCAATACCCAGGTAAATTTCTGTGCCAAGGCCTACAAGACCGTGCCGACAGAGCACGCCGATGCGGCTGCACTTGCCGTGTTGCCGGGCTTCCTGCGGAATGGTTACCTGCACCGGGCAATTCGCGAGCAGGGCGGTGCCTACGGTGGTGGTGCAAGCCACGATGCCGATAACGCGGCATTCCGCTTCTTCTCTTATCGCGATCCTCGACTGGCAGAGACGCTGGATGATTTTGATCGTGCGATCGACTGGCTGTTGAGTGAAACACACGAGTGGCGGTTGCTCGAAGAGGCCATTCTTGGTGTGATCGGCAGCATCGACAAGCCTGCATCCCCGGCAGGGGAAGCGCGTGATGCTTTCTTCAGCGCATTGCACGGACGTACACCGGAACGCCGTCAGGCAGTGCGCAGGCGTATCCTGGATGTCACGCTGGATGATCTCAGGCGGGTCGGTGAAACCTATCTCAGGCCGGAGCAGGCAAGCATTGCCGTCGTCACCAGCCAGGCAAGTGAAGACGATTGCAGGGCGCTGGGCCTGGATATTCAGCTTTTGTGAGCCAGTGACTGCCGCCTTGCCGGACACTTCAATGGCGCCGCGTGAGCACTACCGGGCAGCCCTGGCCACCCCGGGGTTTCGTTCAGACGCAGGCCAGGCCAGGGTTGTCGAGTATTTGCAGACCCTGTACGAGGCGCTGCTTGCCCCACCCCCACGCATCAGATTCTGGCAACGCCTGTCGGGTTATCGCCTGCCGCCCGTCCGTGGCCTGTACCTGTGGGGTGGCCCCGGGCGAGGCAAAACCTGGCTGGTCGATGCTTTCTTTGACAGCCTGCCAGTCAGGGAAAAACGCCGTGTGCATTTTCACCGTTTTATGCTGGAGATCCACACGGCACTTGATGCGTTGCCAAAAACACCGGACCCTCTGCTTGTCGTGGCGGACCAGCTGGCGGAACGCGTTCGCGTGTTGTGTATTGATGAATTTCATGTCACCGATGTGGCCGATGCGATGTTGCTTGCCGGCCTGTTCGAGGCACTCTTCGAACGGCAGGTTACGCTGGTGGCGACTTCCAATACCGAGCCATGCAGGCTTTACCACGAAGGTTTGCAGCGAACACGCTTTGTTCCTGCGATTGAACTGATCGAGCAGCATACCGAAGTCATCCAGCTGGACGGAAATGAAGATTACCGCCTGGCCCTGTTACAGCAGAGTGGTACCAGCCTTGTTGGCAGCGATATGGAACAGGCCCGTGTATGGTTGCGGCAGCACCTCGATGCACTGGCCGGGGTTCCGCCCATGGAAGATGGCGTGTTGACGCTGGCAGGACGTGATTTGCATAGCGTGGCACTGGCGGATGGCATCGCCTGGTTCACTTTTGCCGAGCTGTGTCTGCGACCCCGTTCGGCGCGTGATTATCTTGAGCTCGCGTGCGAGTTTCATACGCTACTGCTGGAGGCCGTGCCGGTCATGTCGGCGGAAATGGATGAAGGCGCCAGGCGCTTCATGCACCTGATCGATGCACTCTATGATCACGGGGTCAAGCTGGTGATGACTGCAGGGGCAGTGCCTGGCCAGTTATACACAGGGCGACAGCTTGTACAGCCTTTCCAGCGTACTGCCAGCCGGCTGACGGAGATGGCCAGTGAAAGTTATCTGTCACGGCCACACCAACCGGGATAGAATGCCGGAACTGAGAGGGTTTTATATGCGATACGGGGTTCGAAATTGCTGGATGCTGGCGTTGTCCCTGATGATACCCGTGCACCTGGGCGCTGAAGAAGCACCGCTTGCCGGGGGCAGTGTGGCGCGTGCTGCATTCACCACCCGTATTGAGAACCGCGAACCGGTCGACCGGGTGCTGGTTCTGAACCCGCCCGCAACAGAAGTCTACTTTTTTACGGATTTGCGTAATCTGGAAGGTCATACTGTGACCCATCGCTGGGAGTACCAGGGCAGGGCTGTATCGAATGTGCCTTTTGTCGTCGGTGGTAATCGCTGGCGGGTATTCTCAAAAAAAGTCTTTCCGCCTGACAGCTTCGGGGAGTGGTCTGTGACAGTGCTTGATGACAACGGCTGGCCGCTGTATGTCGAGTTGTTTCGTTATGAGCCTGTTGCTGTAGAACAGGAGCGTCTGCAAACCGGTCAGCCGGGTGATGCCGCCATACCGGCCGACGTAACACCGGCTACAGCCGGGGTTACGTCAGAATAACGCCTCACCGGGGTTTCCGTTGTCAACCGTGCTTGCTTCCTCTTCCGGAGAGGGTGTTACAGGTTGCTGGTAAGCCGGTTCCTGTGTGGCAGCGTCGTCAGTCGTTTGCTCAAGGTCTGTATTAACCGGTATTGCTGCCGGCTCCTGCACCGGCGATAACATCACATCATCCTTGAGAGGTTCCGCTTTCGGCGTTGCCTCTATGACGGTTACCGCTGGTGCCGGTGATTGCAATTCCGGAGCACTTGCCGGGACAGGATCCCTCGCTAACGTTTCAGCCGGTTCGCTGGCCAGCTCCGGACTCACTACGCTGGCAGAAGCAGGGCTGGTCGTCAGGACTTCACGGTCGTGGCGAATTTCCTCCTGCAGCATCCGTTCGGCAAAACGGTTTTCAGCCTCGTCGCGCAGACGTGCCTGCTCGATTTCAATGTCAGCCTGTGGAAGGAGGTTCTCCCGGATAACCGTACCCTGCACGGAGGATTCCACAGTTGCCGGGGCCGCCTCTGTTATGGCAGGTGTGGCGGCCACTGTGGGAGCTTTCACCGGCGGTGCGGCAGACGATGCAGCCGCTGGCGGCACCATGGCGGGTTTCATCGCCTTGTTGGTGGCAGGTGACGGGTGCAGACTTTTTTCAGTACGGTGAGGCGGCGTTTTTTGGGTGGCGGTTACCGTGACTTCACCGGGGTTGCCCCAGAACAGGTAGAGGGAAAGTCCTATCCCCGCGACCACGCCTGCTGCCAGCGAAGCGACCACCAGGTTCCGGCGTGGTTTTTCATCGAAGGGGGTGGAGGCCATATCCTTTTCGCGTTCGGCACTGGCCGGTGGTGTTGCCGGCAGTGACAGTTTGACCGGTTTGTCCTTTGTTGCCGGGCCGGCTGATTTTTGCTTTACGGACGGTGTGGCTGTAGAGGCCGGACGTTTTTTGCGGCGCTTGGGTTTGTTCTCAAGGCCCAGTAGACGAATCAGGTGTTCAGGTGGCAACTCCATCGAAGGATGCAGGGGATTGAAACTGAGCTGGCTACCCGTTGAATGCGGAGTATCGGTTTCCCGACGTGTCATACGCTGTGCATGCCCCGGGTCAGAAATCGTGCTACTCATGATGCGACCCTTTTGCTGCACATTTGCGGGCTGGTGCAGGTTTTCAATGTGTGAAGCAAGGCGCCGTGCCTGTACGGCTTCCGCGCGCAAGGCAGCCATTTCCCTTTCAGCCTGTTCGCGTTGTTGACTCGCCCTGTGTCGATCATTGCACTGTTTCCCGGTTTGTTCGGAGAGGTTGGTGTAATGCTGTGCCTTGCGCCGGATCGTTTCGGCGCGCTGGATACATGCCGGGTTTGCGGGCGGCACTGTGTCTGGTGTCCTGGCCGTGTGCTGTTTTTTCCGGATGCCCATTTCAAATAACCTTTTACCCACCCGTGGATAGCGTCAGATCGGCTGGTTTATTAAGGTTTTCTGTTGGTTCGTAGCCCGGGTCTGTGCATAAACAGGAACCCTGTCACATTGCCAGGCTGCATGGCGGTAGTGTGGCTCTGCGCTGTTTGATACGACAAAGCAGCTACAATTGGGTTGTCAGGGAAAATAATCCAGCCACGGAGGGCGGTATTACGGAGGCGGGATATGCGTAGTTTTATACGCCATCCATCTGATATTCCTATTGAATATCAGATGGATGATTACGGTTCAGGAGCCGGGCATGAGCACCTTCACGATATTGGCCATGGCGGTTTGTCATTTTCTTCCTCACAGGAACTGGCCGCAGGGGCGCCCATTACCATCCGGATTTCCCACTTGCAGCCGGCTTTCGAGGTGGAAGGCCGCGTTGCATGGTGCAGGAAGGAGGGCAGCGGGTTTGTGATTGGCGTATCTTTTTTACAGGCAGGTGATCGTTTCCGCGTGCGTATGGTGGAACAGATCTGCCATATCGAGCACTACAAGTCGGAGGTGCTGGAAAACGAGGGCCGGGTTATCAGCGGTGAACAGGCGGCTTGTGAATGGATTGACCGTTACGCGGGCAGTTTCCCGATACTTGACGACGATGAGGCTGGCTGACGGGCGGTTCTTGTCGGGGTACGCGCTACGGGGATACACTGGTGCCCTGTTGTATCGCATGAACAATAATGACAAGTAGGTGTAATACCATGAATACATTTAAAAAAACGGGGATTCTTGCAAGCGTCGCATGGTTGTTGGCCTCATTTACCTGGTCAGTGGCCCATGCGAGTAACTGGCTTGAGGTCAGGGTGGTCGACAGGCAAACCGGCACACCTGTTGCCAGGGCTTCGGTATGTCTCGGCACTACGGCGCGGCCGGATCAGTTCGGTGCCCTTCGTGCAGCGGCTGATGGCAGGGTACGTTTTGACGATCTTCCCGTGAACAGCATGGTGCTCACCGCTTCGAGGCGGGGTTACCAGGGCAAACAACAGGGCCTGGAGCCGCTGGCAGGTAACCGCGTGGTAGTGGTGAGTCTGGCTCCTGGTGGTGGTGGCCCCGTGTGCGCAGCGGCCACTAGCGCGGATGTTCCGCCCCAGGCGGCTACGGAGCTTGAAATTACGGCAGTCAGGGTCAGTCCGGATGCCGCCCTGTCTTCCGGTGCCCAGGTTGTTGTGACAGTCAGTACCTCGGGCAAGGCCGATCAGGTGCGTATCGCTGAAAGTGCAGATTTTAGTGGTGCGAAGTGGATGGATCTGGAGCCACAGAACCGGTTTATGCTGAGCAAGGGCAAGGGTGTGAAGCGGCTTTATGTGCAGGTGCGGCGTCTGGTGAAGGCCAAAGGTGCCACGATCGAGTCGCTGTCGCCCGTGAAAGTTGTACCCTACCGGCGTTATTAACCCGGGTCAGACCGTTTCTGTCAGGCATCGAGATCAGGAATCAGCCGGCTTTGAATGATCTCAATGGAATCCCGCAGTCGAAGCTTGCGTTTTTTCAGACGCTTGAGCTGAAGCTGGTCAGGGTAGTCGGACTCGATCAGGTGATGAATCACATCGTCGAGGTCACGGTGCTCAAGGCGCAATTCCTCCAGCTTGTCCTGCAGGGCCTTGATTTCTTCTTCGGAAAGCGGGTTGTTGATGTCGGGGACTCCCTTTCTGCTGGCTGAATAATATACCGCTCATTGGAACCGAGTTCATCCTTGCCCGCGGGGTGCACTTATCGGGAATGCGGGCGACGGCGTCCTTCAAAGCGGGTGATTGACTTGATGATGTCCTGGAAGGGGAATTGCCGGATCGAGCCAAAAGTCCGGGTACCCTGAACCACAAGCGCCGCAATATCCACGACAGTATCGACGGGCGCATCGGGTTGAAGAATGCCCTGCAGGCCCAGCAGGCCGCCATTCTGTACCTTGATTTCCTTGGCGTGTGGCAGTTCATCACCGGTGCCGGTCAATTTGAGTGCAAAACGTGCGTTTTCCCTCATGAGTGGCAGCAATTGCTGGCAGCGCGCGTGTGCCTGTTCTGCGTTACAGGAGATGCCTTCGCGGTCCGCGAGGTAGAAACGTGTCGAACAGCTGCAGTGACAGCGGCGGGTCAGGACCGCCTTTTCAAAGATGCAGCGTCGCTGATTGACAGCATTGTAGGTTGAACGGTACGCGTCTTCTTCAACCATCGGCGGGGATTATTTTTCCCACTCGCGCAATATGGGGGCTTCGCGCTTCTCCATAAGTTGTTCTTCTGCTTCCAGTTCGGATTCGGCGAACATGACCTTGATCTGGCAATTATCAGCGTCGGACAGTTCAGTGCGCAGGCTGCGGGCATGCTGCCTGGCTTCCTTGAAACTGTCGTACTGTTCCAGTTTTTCCAGTGCACTGACCAGCTTCGTCGGGCTGGGTGAAATTTTATATACGTAATAGGGCATGGCTCGGGTTCGCAATGTTTACAGCTGTGAATGAAGTGGTTCCCGGCAGGTCAATCCCTGTGGGAAAGCGGAAGTATAGCAAGCCGGAGAGTGATCCTCACAAGCCCACTTGTTCGATGTGGTTTCCCGACATGATAACAAAGCCGGTCTTACGTTCCAGGCCATCTTCACTGTAGCTGAACAGAAAGGTCCGGCGCAGTGACAGCCGGCCGTTCCCCTGGCGCCCGGGTCTGAAACGTTGCAGGACTACACTGCCGTCGAGCAACTGGAACTGTTGCTGCTGGCAGGCGTCACGGGCGGCGCGAATGGCGGATTCCCGTGCCCGCAGGCTGTTCTGCCACAGCCAGACCAGTAGTCCGAGCAGCACGAGCAGCAGCAGGCCGGATGAGTTGCCCAAGGTTACCAGTCGTAGGCGACACCGAGCAGGTAGGTATGATCCGTGCTCCTGGTGTTGTCAGGTGGTGAGCGGTCCCAGTCCAGGTCGTATTCGGCCGATGCACTCAGGCCGGCCGCAATCGGAAACTTCACACCGGTCTGTGCTTTGATGATCAGGTTGTCTGTACTGTCCAGACCCTGGTTGCCACGGTGTCGGTGAAAGAACTTCAGCTTGTCTCCAGGCAGGGATTGCTCCCAGTTGAGGCCCCAGTTAAAACCGGCATAGTCATCGTCCTGATCGACGATGAAGCGGGTATCGGTGTAACTGAAACCGGCTTCCAGTGACAGCCTCAGCTCGTCTGAATCGAAGAACTGATAACCGGAGCCAGCCGAGAACACGCTACGAAGATCGATGTCCCTGAAGGGATCCTGTTCAAATGACGTGGCAAGAAAGCCGTACCACCTGTCGTGGAAAAAATGGTCATATTTTCCATCCAGCCGGTATTGCTCCTTGGTCAGCCGGTCGTCCACGTGTTCACGAGCCAGTATGGCGCTAACGGTAAAGCGGTTGTCTTTTTTCTTTTCCGCGACGACACGTGTGCTCAGGTTCAGCTTGTCGGTATCTGTGTTGCCTGATCGCGCCTCGCCGGACAGGACGATATTGCCGCGCCATTCATATTCAGCAGGCTTGTCAGAAGGAATTGCGCCAATTACGGCAATGGTATCGAGACCACCCAGCGGGATTCGTTGTCCATCGAGTGTCTCGATTCTCAGGCTGGCCGGTTGTTCGGCTTTCAGTACGCCATCCAGCTGACGGCCATCGTGCAGCTGTACGCGTAATGGGTGGTCAGTTGACAGATTTATGATTTCACTGCGTTTTATTTTTATTTTCCCCGCATATGCGGTATCAATGACCAGCTGGTCTGTCGTTTGTTCGATCAGAGTGCCGGTAATCCGGTCACCATTGGATAACGTTACCTGGTCGGCCAGAGAAAGGATACTGAACAGCCCGGTGGTCAGGCATAGCAGGTATCGAAATGGAAAACTCATGGTACGTTTATTCCTGTTTATATTGTTGGTTCGTGCCGGCTGTTATTTTCGAGCGCGGAGATTAACACAGGCGGAGCTGCTGGTGCGCCAGTAGCCTCCGGGCGGGTTTTGCCATGGACGAATGGCCAGTCTGTTTTGTCTCCATTCCGGTCAGTACCACAGGGTGTTCAGCAAAAACGATCCGTGAGGTTTCCCTGCTTTTCGCAAGGGTAAGGGCAGGGATCAGAGGGCGACCCCATGCTACACTTGCACCCGTTAACAGAACCGGGGCGATACAATGTCGGAGATGACGGAAGAGGAGCGAGTACAGCTCACCAGGGGTATATTGGGAATGCTGGACGAATGGGGTATCAGTGGTAAGGACCAGTTGCTTCTGTTGGGCCTGGCCGATGCGCCTGCTCGTGAAATCAGACAGTTGCGCGAGAACCGCCCCCTCCCGGACAGCCCCGAAGTGATGCAGCGGGTGGAACACCTGATCTGTATTGCCGATGCCTTGCGTACCACCTATCCGTTCAGTAAGCGTATGGGCAAGCTATGGATGAACAGGCCCAACCGTAAGTTCCGCCAGCGCACACCACTGGCGACCATGGTCGAGGACGGTATCGTCGGCCTGGTTTCAGTGCGTTCTTATCTCGATTGCTCCTATAGTTGGGAAATCACCACCACCCACGGTTCCTGAGAGCCGCACCCGCTGACGGTTTTTCCGGTGCATTCACTCGTTCTGTACTGTGATGAGCCGTTGTGGCGCCCTGCATCCCTGGTCCGGCTGGCGGGCGTACTCCAGGATACTGGCCTGGCCGGGTCGCAAAAGGACGGCGAAGGGCTGGTATTTGCAGCAGGGGAGCACTTCCTTTCACTGGTGACCTTTCTGGGCTGCGCTCCGCAGATTTCCCTGACCGAGGATGATGCCGTGCACGGCCAGCCTGTGTGCCGTATCCGGCTGCACGACTACAGGGCCGTACAACTGCTGGAATCACAATCTGCACCAGCCCTGCGCTGTAGCAGGTGCCGATCACCGCAGTTGCGTCCTTCGGAGCCGGACTACAGTCAGCAACTGAGTTGCCCGGCATGTGGTGAATCGTCTCCATTGTTCCGTTTCGACTGGCGGCGTAGTGCGGCGTTCGGACGCTGCTTCGTGGAGATAGAAAATGTATTTCCTCACGAGGCGGTGCCTGCCGACAGGTTGATGGCGGCACTGGAATTGCTGTCGGGTTGTTCCTGGGACTACTTTTACCTGAGTCACTAGTCGCGGCGTAACCGGTCCGATACGCCCATGGGGGTGGGGTAGCGCATCACAATATAATAGGACGACACGATGAAGGTAATCAGTGTCGCGAGCTGAATCAGGTAGGATGCCTGCATGCTGATAATGGTGTGTTGTGCAGCCAGCACGGCAATCAATAATGAGAACTCACTGATCTGACCGAGCCGGGCCCCGACTTCTGCCGAAGTCGCCGCATTTTCCCCCTGCCGAACCCACAGGAATTTGAACACAGGGGGTTTCAGCACCAGGCTGATGAGTGCCAGTACCAGGGCCGCAGGCAGGACTGTCTGTATGGCATTGAACTCCATGCCTGCCCCAAGACTGAAGAAAAACACCACCAGAAAGAAGTCCCGCAGAGGTTTGAGTCGTTCGGCGATAAAACGCGAAATGGGTTCGGTTGCGACGGCGATGCCGGCGATAAAGGCGCCGATCTCAGCCGACAGACCAAGTGCCTGGGCCAGTTCCGCCATACCCAGGCACCAGCCGATAGCGAGCAGGAAAATATATTCCTGGATGGTGTCAAAGCGTGCCAGCAGCCGGGTCAGGACATAGCGTGAGAAGGCAAAGGCGAAGATCAGCACACCGGGCAGGGCGAGCGTGATCAGGGTCGTGTGTTCCCAGCCATCCGAAGCGCCGGCCATACCATGCAGGACCAGCATGATCAGGATGGCGATCAGGTCCTGCAGTAACAAAACACTGATGATGATTTCACCGGTGTGCTGATGGTGAAGTACCGTGCTGGGTAACAGTTTCAGGCCGATGATGGTGCTGGAAAACATCAGTGCCGCACCAATGACAACCGAGTCGACCGGGTTATAGCCAAACAACAGCGCCGTGATGCCGCCGAGCAGAGCAAACAGCAGCGAACTGCCAAGGGTTACAAAGGTTGCCTTGCCAAGCAGGTGCCAGAGATCCTGCGGGTGCAGGTTCAGGCCAAGCAGGAACAGCAGGAAAACAATACCCACATGCGACAGATCGCGCAGCAATTCGACGTCATTGACCAGTCCCAGTGCCGCCGGCCCCATCAACATGCCGAGCAGAATATACGCCACCAGCATTGACTGTCGGGCATACAGTGCGGCGGTTGCCAGTACGGCTGCACCGGTAAAGATCAGGAATACCGAGAAAACGATGGATTGATCCAAGGCTGCTACGTCCCGTCTGAAATCAGTCTGAAGCCTAGCATACTTGTGCTGCTGCGTTTTTTGAGTCGTCGGGTGCGAAGCGGTATGCTGACCGGCACTTTGACAGGGAATAGCGCAAATCCATGAGATCCGTAACAGACAGTGTACGCCTTGTATCTACCGCTTCACTGGCCTTCACTCTGGTGTGGTGTCTGGTAGCCGGCCCCGTGCAGGCGCGCAGCATGGAAAAGCCCGTTGTGGTGGCCGAGGCGGCCATGCGCATGCTGGCACCCGTCGACTATTACACGGGCACAGTGATCAGCCGTGAGCAGGCAAAACTTGCCGCGGAAGTCAGTGGCAGGTTGCTGTGGGTAGCGGAAGTCGGGGCCACTATAGACGAAGGCGGTATCGTTGCACGTATCGACGATGTGCTGTTGCGCGAGGAGCACGCCGAACGCGAGGCGGATGTGGCACGCATCAAGGCCAGGCTGGGGTTCCTCAAACTGGAAGTGGCGCGTTTGCAGAAGCTTGCCCGCAGTAACAATGCTGCACAGAGTCAGCTGGAGCAGGTGGAGTCTGACCGGCTGGGTGCCAAAAGTGAACTCAAGGCCGCCCAGGCACGCGAGCGCCGCAGTGCCGCACTGCTGGAACGCACGCAATTGCGGGCTCCCTTTACCGGCATTGTGACGGAACGCATTCTGAACGCGGGAGAGTGGGCCGATGAGGGTGCTGCCGTTGTCGCCATGACCGACCCCCTGCATCTTGAAATTCAGGGCTGGGTGTCTGTGTCGGCATTGCCTTTCCTGGAGCCGGGTGCAGCAGTAAATTTTGAACGCGAAGGCAGGGTATACACGGGCAAGGTGCGTGCACGAGTGCCGGTTGGCGATACACGTTCGCGGCTTTACGAATTACGCGTCAGTTTGCCGGACGGGGACTGGAAGGTTGGTGAAAGTGTACGGATTGCAGTACCGGCGGCCATCGCCCGCAAGGTCCTGTCTGTTCCTCGCGATGCTCTGGTATTGCGCCGCAGTGCTATCAGCGTATTTGTTATCGATGACGCATCGGTAGCCCACCGTATTCCTGTTGTTCCCGGTATTGCCAGT
>Ga0256832_1000614_pt1 | contig 23351 bp, 24 predicted proteins | sample 134614metaG_FD_190534 | JGI IMG/M metagenome (GOLD analysis project Ga0256832, IMG submission 190534) | Hydrothermal vent microbial communities from Lau Basin, Pacific Ocean - 134-614 | ecosystem: Environmental > Aquatic > Marine > Hydrothermal vents | place: Pacific Ocean: Lau Basin | collected... | reverse complement strand
ACCCTCACCTTCAACCCGAACCCGGTCACGCCGCCTGGCAGCAGCACGATGACCGTGGGCAACACGGGCTCGGCTTCGCCCGGAACTTACACCATGACCATCGAGGGAACCAGCGGCGCCATCACCCACACCACCACCGCCGATCTGTCCATCTTCGACGGCGCGCCGTCGGGCGCGCCCACCCTGGTCGATCCCCCTGATGGCGCCGCGAACGTCTCTCTCACCCCCACCTTCACCTGGAACGCAGTCGCCAATGCCGACGCCTACCGCCTGGAGGTTGCCACCGACGCCGGGTTCAACAGCATCGTCCACACGGCCACGGGCATCGCGGGCACGAGCTACACCATGCCCACGCCCCTGGAGATGGACACGACTTACTACTGGCGCGTGGCCGCGGAAAACCCCTGCGGCGTCGGCGCTTTCTCCACGCCCTTCAGCTTCACCACCGAAAGCCGCATCTGCATCCAGCCCAACCTTGCCATTCCCGACAACGACGCCACGGGCGTGAGCAGCACCCTGACCATCTCCAACGATAAAACCATCGCCGACCTCAACGTCTATCTCAATATCCCCCACACCCTGGTGGGCGATCTGGTCGTTTCTCTCACCCATAACGACACGGGCACATCGGTGACCATGCTGGATCGGCCCGGCACGGACAATCCCGGCTTCCTCAATCGCGGATGCCGCAATCCTGATGTGGACGCCGCCATCGACGACGAGGGCGCGGATGGCAACGCCGAGGACATGTGCAACAGCGGCCCCGCCATCTCTGGCAATGTCGTGGGCGGCGACCCGCCCGACGCCACCCTGCTCGCCGCATTCGACACGGAAAGCCTTGATGGCGACTGGACTTTGACCGTCTCCGACGAAGGCTGGACCGAGACGGGCACGCTGGTAGAGTGGTGTCTGGAGCCCGCGCTGAACTGTGCCGGACAGACCAACGACGTCACCGGGCTCACCATCACTGCCGTGAGCTCCAACGTCCAGCTGGACTGGCAGGACACCAACGCCACCAGCTACAAGATTTACCGGGCCGCGGACGATCCCTACTTCACGCCCGACGACGCCACGAACTTGCTGGACACCGTCACCACGAACACTTACACCGACAACAACGCCCTGGGCGACGCCAACGCGAACTACTACTACAAAGTGCGCGGCGTGGACAACTGCCCACCTCCCTCGGGTTCCGTCACCCGCGTGGCCGAATTCGACTTCACCCTGGTCCCAGGCAATTAGCGTAAAGCCCACTCGGATATCGCAGGCCCGCGGGAATGCCTCCCGCGGGCTTTTTATTGTCCCGGCGTCAGCGCGAAATCGAACTCGCCCGTGCGGTTGGAGGGACTGGCGTGGGTGTCGGTACAGCCGATGGCCTGGACGAGGTAGAAGTGATTTTCGGCGGGGTCGCCCGCGTCGTTGGAGAAGGTGTAGGACGCATCGGGCGGAGTGAGCGTGGCCGCGGGCGTCAGTGCGTTGGGGTCGAAGTAAGGCGCGGGGTCGCGATACACGTCGTACTCGCACGCCGCGCTGTGATCCTGCCATGACAGGGTGACGTCGCTGCCGTTGGTGAGCGTGATCGACACGTTCATGGGAATGGCCCGCCAGCCCGTGTCGGAGGCGCTGAAGCGGCTCTCGCCCTGGTCGTTCACGCCCGTCACCCAGTAAACATACGTGCGGTCGAAATCCGGGGTGGCGTCATCGAAAGTCGTGGATGAAGTCGACCCCAGCAGGGTTTTGGGTCCAGTTTCACTTTCCGCCCGATAGACCTGATACGACGCGGCCGTACTCACCCCATCCCACGACAGCGTCACCCGGTCGCTGAATGCGCCATCGCTGGCCTGAAGATTCTTGGGGATTTCGGGGGGCGCGTCCAGATCGTGGATGATGATCTCCACTTCCTGGCCGTCGGTGGGCGGCAGCCCGTTCATCAGCCACAGGTTGATGTGAATGCTCATGTCATCTTCAGGGAGGGGGATGGCGTTGGGATTCGATGTGGACCATTGGGCGATGATGTAGCTGGCATCGGGCGGTTGGGCGTAGAACCCGTGCAGGCTTTCGAAGTCCACCTGGCTGGGCTGCCAATCGATGGCGTGGGTGGTGTAGGTTCCGTTGAGGGAAACGTCGAAGCTGTACTGATCCGCAATGGCGTTCTGATACCAGGTGGTGTACCATCCGTCATTCGCCGATGGATCGGAATCGCCCCAGGTGGCGAATTCCACGTCCAGCTCCTCGATATCGTTATCGTCGATATCCGAGTAGAGGAACAGGCCCAACACCACGTTCGGGTCCAGCTTGTCGATGGGGCCATCCACGTAAAACCGGTGCTCGCCGAAATTGGTGTTGTCTTTCGAGACGACTTCGGAGGCGTACCATTGCCCGTCGATGAAGCGAATGGTGAGGTGGAGCGCGCCGTTGCCATCCACCCAGACGCAGTCGGGCGTGTCGCACCACAGGTTGGGGCCCGGGCCGCCGGGCCAGGGCCGCACCGTCCAGGTCCGCCCGACCCACTGGATGGTGCGGGTGGTCGGCGCAGCGTGATTGCTCGGGGTAGCCAGCGAGGTGGGCCCGAGGGCCAGAAGAAGACACACCAGCAGGAGCAACAGCAGAATGGTTCGGGGTTGGTTCATGGCGCTCGTTTGAAGGATGAGGGAGCACGGACAGGATGAGACGCGGATGAAGTCTTCAGATCGTCATGTTTTCGTGGTTTTATTGGTAACTGCTAACATACTTGACTTTAGGCCGCCAAAAGCCACGAAGGCTCGAAGTTTTTCGAAGACACGAAGGAAAAATCAAGGAAAATACGTCGTGCCTTGGCTTTTCTTCGTGTCTTCGTGGCAAAAAGTGGTGGCGATACCTTAGTAGTTACTTTTATTGTGACATGGATGTTGGCAGTTCGGCAATGTCACATTCTGTCATTTCGAGGGCGTCATTGAGGTGAACTCCGGGCTAGAAACGACGCCCCTAATGGGAGTCCTTTGGGGAGCCCCTCCTCAAAAGGTGCATTCTAATTTGGAGGCAAAAAATCGTCGTCGATTCGTCGCCAGGCACTGGCCGAGTAAACTCGGGCTTTTTGGGCGCTTCGCGCCAGTGGTCGACCTTCGTCGACCTGTTGCATACGGTGAAAATGGACGGCGGAGGCCGTCCACTGGCCACAGGCCTGAAGCGCCCGACTTGAGTCGGCCAGTGCGCCTCAGTTTTGGAACGCCCTCCTCCTCAGAAAGCGATTTGACAGCGCCCAATCGATATGCTATCCTCTTGTCAATCCAGTTCCAAACGTCTGCCGATGTCCAACCAACGCCCGCTTTTCACCCTTTCGATGACCGCTTCTCTGGCGGAGAAGGGTGCGCGCGCGGCGGCTTTTGGCGGGGCTTTCTTCTTTGGCTTTTATTTTGGCTACTTTTTTGGCTTTAGAAGGTCGCTCCCCGCCGGAAAAGGCATCGGATAGGCGTTTACTCGTAGAACCGTTTTTTCCGAGCGTGGAGCGACAAGCCCACGCTCTTTTCTATTGTCCAGCCTTCTGGCGTTTCCAAGGCAGCGTGGGCGATGCTCCTCCATCCCATCGCAGGAGGTTTCTCATGCTGCAAGTCGGACTTTGGTACGCTCAGCCCATTACTCAGCCCGTTTGGGCCCACATTTATCCTCCCAAGGAGGCCCCCGTTATGGTCTGTCGAGGCGTGCGCGGCGCCACCACCGTCACCAGCAACTCCCGCGAGGAGATTCTGCGGGAGACCCGTCGTCTGCTGGCCCTCATGATCCGGCTCAACGGCATCGAGCCCGAAGACGTGGCCAGCGCCATCTTCACCACCACCCGCGATCTCAACGCCGAATTCCCGGCCCTGGCCGCCCGGCAGTTGGGCTGGTGGGATGCAGCCCTGTTGTGCGGGCATGAGATGGAGGTTCCCAACAGCCTGCCTCGCTGCATCCGCATCCTCGTCCACTGGAACACGGATAAGAAACCGTCGGAGATCCATCATGTGTATGTGGGCGAGGCCAAGGTGTTGCGGCCCGATAAGGCCATGCTGCCGCCGGTGGATGAGGATGATTTGGACGCCTGGATCGAGCAGCAACTCGTCAGTTGGGAGCGGAAGAGCGGGAGGTCGAGATGAGCGAACGGATTTTGGTGGCTTTTCAGGGGGAGCGCGGGGCCTTCAGCGAAGAGGCCATTCGTCAGCATTTCGGGGAAACGGTCGAGACGTTGCCGTGCCACGCCTTCGAGGATATCTTTCGGGCGGTGGATGAGGGTCGGGCGACTTATGGCGCGGTGCCGGTGGAAAATTCCATGGCCGGGTCCATCAACAAAGCGTACGATCTGCTGCTGGAGCATGATCTGAAGATATGGGGCGAGATCTTTCTGCGCGTGCGGCACAATCTCATGGCCCCGCCCGGCACGCGGCTGGAAGATATCCGCGAGGTGCGATCCCATCCCCAGGCTTTGGCCCAGTGCGAACGTTTCCTCAACCGCCACGGCTGGCGGGCCAGGCCCTGGTATGACACCGCGGGCAGCGCCAAGGATCTGGCCCAGAACCCAGAGCCGGGCGTGGCGGTCATCGCCAGCAAACTGGCCGCGCAGATCTACGGGCTCGATATCCTGGCGCCGGGCATCGAGGACCTGGCGTTCAACTACACCCGCTTTTTCGTCATTGGTCGGGGCGAGCCGCCCTATATGGAAAACGCCAAGACCTCTCTGGTCTTCGCCACGGCCCATAGTCCGGGCGCGTTGGTCGCCTGCCTCAACGAATTCGCCTCCCGCGGCATCAATCTCACCAAGCTGGAAAGCCGTCCCCGGCGCAATCGCCCCTGGCATTACGTCTTCTATCTCGATTTCGAGGGCCACTGGCAGGATGAACCGCAGCGAGAGGCGCTGGTAGCCTTATTGGCCCGGGCCGCATTCGTCAAACTCCTGGGCTCCTATCCCGCGGCGAAGATGCCCGAGACCAGCAACGGCGGGCAGGCGGAGCTGTTGCAGATATAGCTTTGTTCTCCAGTTTGGTGGGCCGGGAGTCCCGTAAACCAGGAAACTAAACTGGAAGCAAAATGAAAGCCAGGTTTTTGGCTCGACTTCCATGCGAATATGATGCTGTTCTAAAACCACCCGCAGGTTCACCTGCGGGCTAAGAACGACGCCCCATGAATGGGGCTTTTCCGCCGTGGCCGCCATCAAGCCGGGTTCACCCGGCGTCGTTCCGTAGCCCGGCGGCTTCAGCGCCGGGCGGGCGTGGCCCCAAAAATACCGGGTTTCACAATGACTTCAGTTTAGTAGACCCGTAGACCTGGGAGACTCCTTTCGCCGGTTTTCTGGTCTCCGGGCTACCAGGTTCCACTTTCACCTATCTCAGTAAGCAATCATCACTGCTAACGTCGTCCTGTTGACTTGACACGGATAGGAAGAAACACGGATAAAATCTTTTTGAATTGAAAGACTTCGTGTCTTCATTTCCTTCGTGCCTTCGTGGCAAAAGAGGTTAATCGAGGCCAACGACCTTAGCAGTTACGAGTAGTCCCTTGTAATCTCCTCTCTACCTTTCCCTTATTTGAATTGGATATCGACTTATGATCATCGTGATGCAACCCAATTCCACCGCGGCGGAGATCGGCGCGGTCATCGCCATGGTGCAGAAAGCGGGCGCAACGCCCCATCCCATCTACGGCACGGAGCGCACCGTGGTGGCCGTGGTGGGCGAAACCAGCCGCGTCAAACCGGAAGATTTCAATCGCATGCCCGGCGTGGAGAAAGTCACCACCATCAGCGCCCCTTTCAAGCTGGCCAGCCGTGAATCCCACCCCGATGACACCGTCTTTCGCGTGGGCGGCTATCGCATCGGCGGACCGGAGATCGTGATCATGGCCGGACCGTGCTCGGTGGAGAGTCGGAGTCAGCTTTTGGAGACCGCGCACGCGGTCAAGGAAGCAGGCGCGCATATCCTGCGCGGTGGCGCGTTCAAACCCCGATCCTCGCCCTATTCCTTCCAGGGCCTGGGTCTGAAAGGGCTAGAGATCCTGGCCGAAGCCCGGGAGATCTACAACATGCCCATCATCACCGAGGTGATGTCGCCCGACGCCGTGCCCATGGTGGCCGAATACGCGGACATCCTCCAGATCGGCGCCCGCAACATGCAGAATTTCGGCCTGTTGCACGCGGTGGGACGCATCCAAAGGCCCGTGCTGTTGAAGCGGGGCATGATGAGCAGCATGGAGGAGCTCCTCATGTCCACGGAATACATTTTGTCGGGCGGGAACTACCGGGTGATGCTGTGCGAGCGGGGCATCCGCACCTTCGAGAAATACACCCGCAACACCTTCGACCTCAACGCCGTGCCCATTCTCAAGCAGCTCAGCCATCTTCCCATCATCGCAGACCCCAGCCACGCCACCGGGCGATGGGACGCAGTCATTCCCATGGCCCGAGCAGCTATCGCCGCCGGTGCGGATGGCCTCATCGTGGAAGTGCATCCCCGGCCCGAGGAAGCTCTTTCCGACGGGCCGCAATCCCTCAAGCCCGAGCGTTTCGTCGAGCTGGTGCAACAGGTCAAACGCATCGCCGAGGCCATGGATCGCACCGTGCCCGAGCCTGAACCCTGGCAGGTGGTCGTTTAGTCGCGCGGTCGGACGGTCGTGCGGTCGTTTAGTCGTGCGGTCGTCTGGTCGCTTGGCCGCGCAGTTGCCCGGTTTTCCTGGTCTACTGGTTTACCGGTTTCCTGGTTTTCTGGCTTCCTGGTTCACCGGTTTCCCGACCCATCTACCTATCACCACACAAGGAGTCCCTTTGCCATGATCGTCGTTATGAAACCCACAGCCACCGAGGAAGAGTTGCAGCGCGTGCTGGAGCGCGTGGATGCCTTGGGGCTGGAAGCCCATCTCTCTCCTGGCGAATCCCACACCATCATCGGCCTCATCGGTGATACCGGGCGCATCAGTCGCAACGCCTTCGAGGTCATGCCCGGCGTCGAGCGCGTCGTGCGCATCGCCGAACCCTTCAAGCTGGCCAACCGCGAATTCCACCCCAAAGACACCATCATCCAGGTGGGGGATGTGACCATCGGCGGGGATCAGATCGTGATCATGGCCGGTCCCTGCTCCGTCGAGAGCCGCAGCCAGCTTCTGGAAATCGCTCACGCGGTCAAAGAAGCGGGCGCGCACATTTTGCGCGGGGGCGCGTTCAAGCCTCGATCCTCCCCTTACTCCTTCCAGGGATTGGGCGAAGAGGGGCTGAAATATCTGGCCGAGGCCCGCGAGATCTACGGCATGCCCATCATCACCGAAGTGATGGCCCCGGAAGAAGTCGATCTTGTGGCCAGCTACGCGGATATCCTCCAGATCGGCGCCCGTAACATGCAAAACTATCGGCTGTTGCAGGCGGTGGGGAAGCAGGACAAGCCTGTGTTCCTCAAGCGCGGCCTCAGCGGCACGCTGCAAGAGCTCCTCATGTCCGCCGAATATGTCATGGCCAACGGCAACCCCAACGTCATGGTCGTGGAGCGGGGCATCCGCACCTACGAGACCTACACCCGCAACACCTTCGACATCAACGCCATCCCCGCGCTGAAGCAGCTCACCCACCTTCCCGTCATCGGCGATCCCAGCCACGGCACGGGCAAATGGCGATTGGTGGCGCCAGTGGCCAAGGCCGCCATCGCCGCGGGCGCGGACGGCCTCATGATCGAAGTGCATCCCCGCCCGGCCGAAGCTTTCTCCGACGGCGCGCAGTCCCTCAAACCCAAACGCTTTCAGGCCCTGATGGATGACTTACGCATTCTGACCGCAGCCCTGGGCCGCAGCCTGTAGGCCATGGATTGGTGATGAATCTCGATGCGCCTTCCTGTCTCGTCCCCTTTCCTTTGGCGCGGAAAGCCGAGAGCGTATTCTCGCGCCCGGCCGAATTGCAATCAAAAAGACGCGAATAAAAAGAAACGCGACAAATTTTTTATCTTATTCGTGTTTTTTCCATTCGTGTCATCAGTGTGACAATGAATGATGAATGCGGAGCAACACGCTGTGAACCACGAACTCCCCTCTTCCCCACCCCCGGCGCTTTCTGACGCCCACGTCGTCATCATCGGCATGGGGCTGATGGGCGCATCGCTGGGGTATGACCTGCGGGGACATGTCCGTCGGGTGACGGGCGTGGTGCGCCGCCCGGAAGCCGTGGCCGAGACCGAGGCCAGCGGTTGCGTGGATGACGCCACCCTGGACGCCCGCGCCGCGGTCGCCGAAGCCGACATGGTAATCCTGGCCACGCCCGTGCGCACCATCCTTCGGCAGATTCAGGAGCTGGGACCGTCGATGAAGCCCGGCGCGGCGCTCATCGACATGGGCAGCACGAAGACCGAGATCTGCCGGGCCATGGCCGCTCTGCCCGAGCATGTGCAGCCGGTGGGCGGGCATCCCATGTGCGGCAAAGAGACCGCGGGCCTGGCCGCGGCGGAGCCGGGCCTTTATCGCGATTGCACCTTCGTCCTCTGCCCCCTGCCCCGCACCTCGCCCCAGGCCCTGAAGCTGGCCCACGCCCTGGTGGCGCACATCCACGCCCGGCCTCTGGTGCTGGAACCGGAACGCCACGATCGCCTCGTCGCGGCCATCAGCCATCTGCCCTACCTGGCCGCATCGGGCCTGGTGGCCCACGTCATGGCTGTGGCGGAAGAGGATGATCGGGTGTGGCGGGTTGCGGCCAGCGGCTTTCGCGACGCCTCTCGCGTCGCCGCCTCCGACATCCGCATGATGCTGGATATCCTCCTCACCAACCAGGAAGCCGTGTTGGCCGCGGTGGATGACTTTATCGGCCAGATCGGCGATCTGCGTCAGGCCCTGACCTCGGGCGACGAGGATCGCCTGCGATCGCGACTGGAAGCCATCGCCCAGGCCCGGCGAACCTGGGAGAAAAATCGCAAAACCCATTGACACCGGGTTAGCCGCGTGCTATGCTAGACAAAACACATCCATTATGGAACATAGCCATGGCTGACTTGCAATTTCGACTTACCGATGAACTCTGGCAGGACCTGGTAACGCTGGAGGGCGCGCCCATCTCCGCCATCGTGGTATGGGATCAATCCATGCTCGACGAGGCTCTGGATGAGCCCGTCACCCCGGCCACTCGCCCCTTCGTGGATATCGATCTCTATCTGGCAAACCAGACCAAACTGGAGTTGTATGGGGCGTCTATCGCTATCGACGAGGAAAGCGACCCCATCATCGGACTGGATGATATCGGAGAGACCCTGGCCCGGCATTCACGCGACGGAACCATCATCGATGAGATCGCATCGGGCCCGGAGGAGATGCTGGTGCTCGTGTTGAGCAACGACAGGAATGAATCCCTGCTCGTCGCAGTCTCGGCCTGGATGGAGGATGTGTGGGAAACCCTGCCGGAAGACGCCATCTAGAGCCTGCTATGAACTTATCGCCAATTTGATGCGAGTTTGTGGATGACGTGCGTTTCAATTCGCCGCGGATGAGGCTGATGCGACGGCTCGACACGGACTTTTACTGAAAAGATGCCATCCTTTTTGAAAAAATCCGCGAAAATCCGCTTCATCCGCGTTATCTGCGGCGAATTCCAACGTCCGATACGGCGCTCCTGACCTTTGAGGGAAGCAAATTGCATAACAGCCCTTAGGGGAACATGCGTTCGTAGCGTTTTGACATTTACGGGCCCTCAGGCTATACTTCTTCAAAGCAACCAATCGTTCGCCTGGAACGAAGCTATCATCCCCTGGAGGAACTATGTATCAACACACTGTCATCGTCGGCAGATTGGGCCGAGACCCCGAAATGCGTTACACCCCCAGCGGCGTGCCCGTAACCAGCTTTTCGGTGGCGGTCAGCCGCAAGTGGAAGAACCAGAATGGCGAGCTTCAGGAAAAAACCACCTGGTTCCGGGTCACCGCCTGGCGCAAGCTGGCGGAATTGTGCAACGAATACCTTTCCAAAGGCCGCCTCGTGCTGGTGGAAGGCGAGATCGACGCCAGCGCCTGGGTCGGGCAGGATGGCGATCCCCGGGCCACGCTGGAACTGACCGCTCAGAACGTGCGTTTTCTGGGAAGCCGGAGCGCCGGCGAATTTGGCGAGGGGGGAGCCGCGTTCAAAGAAGGCCCCGGTCCCAGCGAAGAAGACCTCCCCTTCTAACCCAACACCTCTTCATACACCTGCTCCACCCGCTTCACCAACACAGGCAGATTAAATTCAGCTCGGGCCCGAGCCTGCGCCCGAGCTCCCATCTCGCGCCGTAGCGATTCATCTTCCAAAAGCCGCCGAATAGCTCCCGCCAGCGCGTTCGAATCGCGCGGCGGGACGACGATCCCGGTGACGCCATCCTGATTCACCCACGACGTGCCCGTTCCCAGCTCGGTGGAGACGAGGGGCGTTCCTGCGGCCATGGCCTCCAGCAGCACGATGCCGAAGGCCTCGGAGCGATGGCTGGAAGGAAGGATGAAGACGTCCGCGGCCTGATAGTAGGCGGGGATCAGGGCGTCGCTGATATCGCCCAGGAAGTGCACCTTGTGGGCCACGCCCAATTCATAGCTCATCGCGCCCAGCCGGGCGGCTTCGGGCCCGCTGCCGACGATGAGCAGCGTGGCATCGACGTTTTTCATGGCCTGAATGAGATAGTCCAGGCCTTTGTAATAGCGCAAGCGCCCCACAAACAGCAGAATGGGGCCGGAAAAGCGCTGGCGGATGGATGCCACTTCCGCCCGCCGGGGCGCGCTGAACCGGCTGACATCGATGGCCAGGGGAACGACCGTGCATTTGTGGGCCAGCGGGCGCAGCCAGGGAGAGCTTTGAATGTAGTTGGGGCTGGAGGTCAGGATGCGGGCGGCCTGTTTCAGCACCCGTTTCAGTAGAGGTGTGTAAAGCCGCAAGATGGCGGCCTGGCGCACCACGTCGCTGTGGTAGGTCATCACCGCGGCCCGACCGCGACGCAAGAACCACTCACTGAGCTCTCCCAGGGGATAGGGAAAGTGGAGATGGACGATATCGGGTCCTTCCCGGGCCAGAATCAACGGCAGGGACAGGCTCAGAGGGGTCGAAGCCACCGTCGCGAGCCGCGCCGCCCGGATCACCCGCACCCCATTCTCTTCCCTCACCGTGGTCTCCAGCCCCGCGGGGTTGGTCACCAGGACGGTGACGTCATGCCCGCGCGCGGCCTGGGCCTCCGCCAGCCAGCGCAGATGGTTCTCGATGCCGCCCATGACCGGGTGGTAATCTTTGTAAATGTGAAGAATGCGCATGGGGATCGGTCGTGCGGTCGCGCGGTCGTGTAGTCGCGTAGTCGCGCAGTCGAGTGGTCGGCGGATTATTCGGCGTGCAAGCGGATGCCCCGCGCCTTGCGTGGGCGGTTCGCCGCCGCTTCGATCAAGGCATGGAAGAGTCGACGATGCTCCGGCCCCAGTTCATAGAGCCGCTCTGGATGCCACTGGACCCCGACGAAGTAAGGATGCCCCGGCATTTCCAGCCCCTCGACCACGCCATCCTCGGCCCAGGCGACGACCTTCAAGCCCGCGCCCAGTGCATCTTCGGGCACGGCCTGATGATGGTAGGTGTTGACCATGAGGCCCGGATTCACGTTCAGCGTGCGGGCCAGCAGGCTGCCCGGCTCCACGCGCACGGGATGCCGGGTGGGCGGGCCGTCGAAGGTGTTGGCCACCTGCGCGTGCCCTTCGATATGCTGGATGAGTCCTCCGCCCAGGGCGATGTTCATCACCTGGATGCCGCGACACACCCCCAGCAGGGGCAGACCATGCTCTGCGGCGTAGCGGGCGGCCGCGAGCTCCATGGCGTCGCGGGCCTCGTCCACCGTGTCCATCTGGGTTCCCCGGTTCTCCTGCCCGAAAAAACGTGGGTGCACATCCCCGCCGCCGGTGAGGATGACGCCGTCCAGCGTGGGCAGCAACGCATCCAGGTCGTCATCGGGATAGATGGGGACGGGCTCGCCGCCGAACAGGGCGATGGCGAACCAGTAGTCTTTTTGCCATTTGAGGAAGTATTCGCGTTTGCGCGTTCGGAATGTGTAGCCGATGCGAGGTGTGGGCATGGAAGGTGATTAAAGGTGTGGGGTGATGGAGGTTAACCGAGGGTGAGCGTCGATACTGATGTCAATGCCTCGCGGCCAGGGCGGCGCGGGAAGCCGGCCCGTGAAACGTGCTGCGTAAAGCATAAGGTCGTCACGTTTCACGTTTTCACGCATCACGTCGGTTGCAGACTCGATCAACGTGGACCTGGCGATCCTTAATCCTAAACTAAACGCATTTTGAAATCAGGTGTTTTCGGCCTCGGCCACCCGGAGCTGAAGCTCCGGGCTACGAAACGACGCCGGGTGAACCCGGCTTCCTGCGGCGAGCGACCTGCGCCGTAGCCCCATTCATGGGGCGTCGTTTTTAGCCCGCGGGTGAACCTGCGGGCGGCAGCGCGGCCAGAGAATCGCCTTTCATGGATGATCCAATGCGAACCAAAAGCCTTGGTTTCAATTTGCTTTCAGTTTAATCCTGATCCGAATCCTATTTTCAAAGCAATCCGTCTAATCGAAAAGCGTTGGTTGGTCGCTGGCCGAAGCTTGCTCCGAAGGATAGGGGATGCCCAGGTGGTCGTAGGCCCGGCGGGTGGCGATGCGCCCGCGCGGGGTGCGCTCCAGAAAGCCCAGTTGGAGCAAATAAGGCTCCACCACATCCATGATGGTGTCCGACTCCTCGCTGACGGATGCGGCCAGGGTGTCCAGGCCCACGGGCCCGCCGCCGAACTTGACGATGATGGCTTCCAGCACGGTGCGATCCAGGCTGTCCAGGCCCAGAGAGTCGACCTCCAGCAGGGCGAGGGCTTCCTCGGCCACGGGCCGGGTGATAACGCCCTCGGCCCGCACCTGAGCATAGTCTCTCACGCGGCGGAAGAGGCGCAGGGCGACGCGGGGCGTGCCGCGAGCGCGTTGGGCGATGACCCGCACGCCTTCGTCGGTGAAAGGCGTTTGGGTGAGGTCGCACGCTCGGCGGATGATCCGCTCCAGGGAAGGGACATCGTAGAAATCGAAGCGGAGCACAACGCCGAACCGGGCCCGCAGGGGCGAAGTCAGCAGGGCCAGCCGGGTGGTCGCGCCGATGACGGTGAACCGGGGCAGCTTCAGGCGGATGTTTCGGGCGCTGGGCCCCTTGCCGATGACGATATCCAGGGCGAAGTCCTCCATGGCCGGATAGAGGATCTCCTCGACGGCCCGGCCCAGTCGATGAATCTCGTCGATGAAGAGGATGTCGCCCCGGCGCAGATTCGTAAGGATCGCGGCCAGGTCCCCCGCGCGTTCGATGGCCGGGCCCGCGGTGACCTTGAGATTCACGCCCATTTCGTTGGCGACGATGTGGGCGATGGTGGTCTTGCCCAGGCCGGGCGGGCCGTAGAGCAGAATGTGATCCAGGGTCTCTTCCCGCTTGCGCGCCGCTTCGATCAGAATCTCGAGGTTGTTGCGGACTTTGTCCTGGCCGTAGAGCTCATCCAAACGCTTGATGCGCAGGGCTGCATCCAGGCTGTCTGCAGGTTGAAGTTTGGGATCAATCGGGCGTTCGGACATGCGTCCATTATACCCGGTCGTTTGTTCTACAACAAGTCAATTGCCTGTTTTTGAACAAGAAAAGTTTGCAAAAATTTTGAATTTATGGTAAAAAATCGCGCCAACCTTACACCACTTTGTAAGTTCTCACACATTGCATTCGTCTCACAAGGGAATCCTCATCCTCAGAAACAATGGCATAGGCAGATATCGAAATTGTGATGAGGCTGGCATAGGGTTCAGTTATCATTTTGGAGGTCAACATGCTGGACGCCCAATTCATCGAACACAACAAGCAACAATTGCTTGCCGAGCGAGAGAAGCTGCTGGAAGATATGGAGCTGCTGAAACAGACGTTGCAAGGCGAAGTGGATATGGACCTGGAAGAAGCTGATCCCGACATCATCGAACGCGAAAAAAGCGCGACCTTGCTCGAAGCCATGGAGGCCAAGCTGGCCGACGTGGAGCATGCGCTCAAGATCATCGAGGCGGGCCAATATGGCATCTGCGAACGCTGCGGCGCCGAGATTCCCAAAGAGCGCCTGGAAGTCAAGCCCGAAGCCACGCTGTGCATCAAATGTCAGAGCGAGGTCGAACGCATGCTTCGCCGAGGCATGAGTCCACAACGCTCACGATGGCATTTCCCAGTGGCTTGAAGAAGCCGTTCATGTCAATTGACCTTTCAGCAGGCTGGCGTTACAATCAGGTAGCGTCAGCCTTTTTGTTGCATTGAAAATAACGTTGCCTTCGTTTACAAAAGTAACTCGAAGCTCTCATTGGGCGAGGTTGCCACGGGCGTGATGCGTGAAAACGTGATACGTGAGGTCGTTACGCATCACGGATTACGCATTACGGCATTGGCTTCCCGCGCCAACCTGGCTGAGTTAGATTTTTAGTAACTGCTAACGTACTTGACTTTAGGCCGCCAAAAGCCACGAAGGCTCGAAGTTTTTCGAAGACACGAAGGAAAAATCAAGGAAAATACGTCGTGCCTTGGCTTTTCTTCGTGTCTTCGTGGCAAAAAGTGGTGGCGATACCTTAGCAGTTACGATTTTTATCTTTTCTCGAAAGCATGGAGCGTCTCTCATGGCAAAAGTGCATGTTTCCACCCATCCTCTCATCCAACACAAGGTCACTATCCTCCGAAACAAGGACACCGATTCCCTGCAATTCCGGAATCTGATTCGGGAGATCACGATTTTGCTGGCCTACGAGGCCACCGCAGACCTGAAATTGAAGCCGATCAAGGTGCAGACGCCTCTGGCCGAGGCCGATGGTTTTGAGCTGGAGGAGCGCATCGGACTGGTGCCCATCTTGCGAGCCGGATTGGGCATGGTCAACGGCATTTGGGAGCTCATGCCCCAGGCTGAAGTGTGGCATATCGGTCTCTACCGGGATGAGCGCACTCTGAAGCCGGTGGAGTACTACAACAAACTGCCCATCGCTCCCACGGTGCAGGTCGTGCTCGTCCTGGACCCCATGCTGGCGACGGGCGGCTCCGCCGTGGCCACGGTGGATATCCTCAAACGCTGGGGCGCGCAACGCATCAAATACATGGGCATCATCGGCGCGCCCGAGGGCGTCAAGCATCTGGCCGAGTCCCACCCCGACGTGGATATCTACCTGGCCGCATTGGACAAACACCTCACGCCCGAGCCTCAAAAGCCCGGCGATCCCCCGCCAGGGTTCATCGTCCCCGGCCTGGGCGACGCAGGCGACCGCCAGTTCGGCACCGGGTGAGGTGAGCGCCATGAGCAAGCGTCCAAGCTGGGATGCCTATTTCATGGGCATCGCCCTGAAGGTGGCCGAGCGCAGCACCTGCGACCGGGCCCATGTGGGCGCCATCATCGTGCGTGACCGCCGCATTCTCACCACAGGATACAATGGCTCCCCCTCGGGCCTGCCCCACTGCGATGACGTGGGGCATCTGATCGTGGACGGGCATTGCGTGCGCACTCTTCATGCGGAGCAGAACGCCATTATCCAGGCGGCTTATCATGGCGTCTCGGTCAAAGATGGCACCATCTACGTCACCCATCAACCCTGCCTCACCTGCGCCAAGATGATCATTAACGCCGGCATCAAGCGCGTCGTCTATGCGGGCGAGTATCCCGACAATCTCGCCCGCCAATTCCTGGCCGAAGCGGGCGTTAGTCTGCAACGATTCATTCTGCCCGACGAAAAGCAGGAAGCGGTCAGGCACAATCCCCTCGCGGGCTGTGACGATCCCGCTACATGCGACTGAAACATCACACACCGACATTGCTGTCTCATTCGACATCCCACGTGACTGCTAACGTAGCCTGTTAGCTCTGCTGGCTCAACACGGATACGAGGAAACACGGATAAAATCTTTTTGAACGTCTTCGTGTCTTCGTGACAAAAAGGATATTTGGGCCAAGGACCTTAACAGTCACCATCCCACGGAGAAATCGCTATGCACCTGGAAGATCAATACGAGGAATGGCAAAAGAACAGCCTGATCCATATGAAAACCTCTGAGGACTGGAAGCCCGTCTGGCTGGGGCTGGGACTTCTGGCCTTCATCTTTGGGCTCGTTTTTCTGAAGTTCTACATGCAGCAAAAACATACATCACGACCTTTGTGATCACGGGCGTTGTGGTCATCTTCAACGTCTGGCTGAAACGATTGGAGGTGACCAAGAAGGAGTCCATCGCCCAAACCATCGACAAATACAGCATCTGGCTCTACCCCGTCATGTATTTCGCGGCCTTTGCGCTGGTCGCGTTCCTCTTTGTGCGATAAGCGATGTGAGAGATTGAAAGTCTGGAGCAACTATACACGTATCCCCTCATAGCGAAGCAAAAACCACGAAGGCACGACGACACCAAGGCACGAAGGGGAAAATATAAAGTTTTCTTCGTTCCTTCGAGCCGGGTGCGTCCCAAATTATTGGCGCGTTGCGCCGGGCGCCCCGGAGGTGAACCTCCGGGCTAGAAACGACGCCCCCTCAAGGGGGCTTTCAGAGCTAGCCCGCGTCAAAAGCCGGGTTCACCCGGCGTGGTTTTGTAGCCCGGCGCTTCAGCGCCGGGTGTAGGGGCAATGCCCGCGCGACGGCTTTCCCGATGACAACGCAATTTGCCAAAAAATTGGGACGCACCCCTTCGAAGACACGAAGGGGAAAATAAAGAAAAATACGTCGTGCCTTCGTTTTCTTCGTGTCTTCGTGGCAAAAAGCGGCGGTGCGACCTTAGCAGTTACGTATAATTACAGTTTGGAGGGACTTTCAGCGCCTTGCGGAGCGCAGCCCGCGCCCTTGCCCGCTCGGGCGAAATGCTGTAAGATGCCCGCATGATGAAAACCCTAAACGCCTCACGCCATCGCCCGGTCCTCCTGGCGATTTTGTTTTTGTTGGGGATTTTGTTGCTGGCTGGGTGTGGCAAAAAGGCCAAACCCTCGCCCACCGCACAACCCACCTGGACCCCCACCGCAGCCATCATTGCGGCGTCCACAGCCACGACCGCACCTGCGGCCACAGCTTCCCCGACATCCGCCAACACCCTGTATCTGCCCATCCTCAGGCATCCAGGCCGGACAGAGATGGCTTCTCCCCTGCCCTCGCCCACGCCCGAAATCAAGCCCTCCCCCACGCCAACGCCTACGGCTACGCCCTTCCCCCCGGGCCCGCCCAGCAAATTGGGCGTCTTCGTGGGCCGCAACGATCCCCAGCTCTTCGATCTGCTGCGCACGGGCAACCTGGCCCTGGTCAAAACCCTGGAATACGACCCCAACTTCGTCGCCGAGATCAAACGCACCGATCCCGACGTCTTTCTGGTCGCCCGCTACACGCCCCTGCCCCACCCCGATTTCAACAACTGGGACCCCATCGCCGAGGCCCGCAAGTTCGCCGACCTCATCCTGCCCATCGCCACCGAACCCCGCCGCCTGGCTTCCATCGATTGCTGGGAAGCCTACAACGAGCCGGTCGTCTCGAATGAGGCGCAGATGGCCAGCCTGGCCCAATTCGAGGCGGAGCGGGTGCGCCTGCTGGCCGAAGCGGGCGTGCGATCCTGTGTGGGCAATTTCGGCGTAGGCCAGCCCGCGTTGGAACTCTGGCCCGCATTCTTCCCCGCACTGGAGGCTGCGAAGCAACACGGCGGCTATCTCGCCCTGCACGAATACTCCGCGCCCTACCTGTGGTTCGGCGCCGGAACGAATCAACTCAATCCGGAAGCGGATGAGCGGGATGAGGGCTGGTTGACCCTCCGCTACCGCAAAGTCTACCGCCGGTATCTCCAGCCTGCGAACCTGATCATCCCTCTGGTCATCACCGAGGCGGGCATCGACGGGCTGGTGGGGAATCGACCGGGGCCCGGAGATGCTCGCGGCTGGCAGGATTTCGGACCATTCTGGCAGGCCCAGGGCGCAGTCAAGAGCTCCGTCTTCGGGTTTTATATGGAGCAACTGGCCTGGTATGACGCGGAATTACAGAAGGATGACTACGTCATCGGCGCGGCCATTTTCGCGTTGGCTGGGCCCACGGGCTGGCCCAGCTATGAGATCGGCGGGCCGTGGCTGGCTATCTTCGAACAGTATCTCTCCGTCCATCCCCCGAGATGAGCCCCGCTTCAAGCACAAAAAGCCAGGCCCGCGGGGGTGCGGACCTGGCTTGAAGCAGGAGGCCTCGAAAAAAGCTAGGGTTTACTGCGCCTGCGCAGCAGCCGCCTGATTGACCAGACGGGTGAGCCGGGACTTGCGACGAGCGGCGTTATTCTTGTGAATGACGCCCTTCTCCGCGGCCTTGTCCAACCGCTTGATGGTGATGGCAAGCCATTCCTGGGCGAGCTCGATATCGCCCGCTTCCACGGCCATGCGCACGCGCTTCGCGCCTTTGCGAATGCCGCCTTTGACCTGGCGGTTGCGCTCGCGGCGCTTGAGATTTTGACGATGACGTTTCAGTGCAGATTTGTGCGTAGCCAACCTAAAATCCTCCGGTTTTCTGGCAAAGAAATACCCGCCGAGATACACCCGGTCGGGCGCGTTTTTCAGTGACAACAGCTAATTATACGTCACAAGTACGAATTCGCCAAATTGAAAAGCCTGCTATGAAAATAAGATTAGGGAACGCAGATGACGCAGATTGCAGCAGATGAACGCAGATAAAAATCAAAAAATGATCTGCGTTGCAAAGCATCCGCGTTATCAGCGTTCTCATTTTCGTCCGTATCGGCGCGGGCTTGCCCGCCATCGGACTGCTATGAAAATAGGATTCGGACCAGGATTAGGATTGAGATCTCCAGGCCGACGTTGGGCGAGACGACAACGGGCGTGATGCGTGAAAACGTGAAACGTGAGATCGTTACGCATCACGCATTACGCATTACGTGCTTGGCTTCCCGCGCCCACGTGGCCGCGGGGCGTTTTCATCGGTATCGGCGCGGGTTGGCCCGCCGTGGGACTGCATGGAAAATCGATCTCACGCAGAGCCGCAAAGACCGCCAAGAATTCTTTGCTTCTTTTTTCCTTTGCGACTTAGCGCCTTTGCGTGAGATACCGGTTTACGGGGCTGCCGCCCGCCATTTTATTCCTTCCGGATGACCGTTTTCTTCATCGACTCCTCGATATAGGGATAGGCGAACCACACCAGGCCGATGCCGAACAGCCCGCCCGTGATCACGCGCAAAGCCCAGGAGCTTTCTCGCAGCCCCACCAGTTGGGTGAGGCCGTCCAGGGCCATGGGCAGGGCGAAAAGCAGCACATAGCGGGCCTTGAGCCTGGGCAGATGCCCGCGCGCGAGGGCGAAGATCAGCCCCATCAGGAACATGCTGCCGTAAATGGCCACGTCTCTTTCGCAGATTGCGACCTTGTAGCCGTATTCCGGGTCGCCGATGTAATTGCGGCGCACGAAGATATTGTCGCTGTCGGCCACGCCGTTGGCGGGCAATTCTGCGCGGGAATAGACGGGTTGCTCACCAAAGAGGAAGAAAGAACGTTCGGGAAGTTGATGGCAGGCCGGGCGATAGATGGTGTAAATGACCCTCGCCGGTGCCTCCGCGCCCAATTCCATGAGAACGGGCGCGAGCAGGGGCAGACCCACATACACCAAGAAGAGCAGGTTGAAGAAGGCCAGCCAGTGCCTGACGAACCCCTCGACCCCGCGATTGACCCATCTCTCCAGCTTCAGCGTGAAGGATGGCTGGATCGCCTGCACGCGTTGGTCGAGGGGTTGATCATCCATTTCAGGGCATGATTTTCTGCAGATTCAGCGCCAACTGCTCCTCGGGCAGATACCCCACCCATCGCACTTGAATCACGCCATCCTTATCGATGAAGAATGACGTGGGGAAGGAGTCGGTGCGATAGAGCCGGGTAACCTCCTGACGCTGGTCCAAAATGACGGGCATGGTCATGTTGTATTCCTGGACGAACTGCTCAACCGCCTCTGCGGGTTCGGCCACGTCCACCTCCAGGATCATCAGCCCATCATCCTTGTGGGTCTCATACGCTTTCACCAGGCCCGGCATCTCCCGGCGGCAGGGCGGGCACCAGGTGGCCCAGAAATTGACGATCACCGGCTGGCCCTTGAAATCGGCCAGGGTGTATGTCGAGCCGTCGGGATAACGGAAGGCGAAATTGGGCGCGGGCCTGCCCTGGGCGGGCTGAGCACCGCTATTTTTCACGCCCGCCAGGGTGGCCACAGCCAGGTCCTTGGGGATGTTCGCGGTATCGGCTGACGAACCTCCGGACGTGGAGCCGTTCCGAACGAGCAGGATGCCTGCAACCACCGCCAGGATCACGCCCACGACCAACAAGCCGATGAAAAGTTGACGATTGCTGCTTGATTTCTTTTTGTGGGTTTTGGATTTGTATTGTTTCGGTTTTTTGGCCATTTTCGACACTACCTTAATCGAGGTCGATTATGAATCCAGCCGCGATGAAGAAGTTGCGCTTACACCCATCGCAAGCCGTGTGAACTCAGGCAGAGAATGCCGCGACGTCGCACTACTCCTCCTCCATAGCCACATTGGCGGCGCCCACGACCGTACCGCTGAGATAACCCAGATAGGCCGGCACCAGCGGCAGCACGCAGGGCGAGAGGAAGGAGACGAGGCCGCCCAAAAAGGCCAGGAGAAGCGTGATATTCGTCGTGCCGCCCTCACCCACCAGGGTGTTCTCGAAGCTGAGAAAGGAGCCATACTGGGAAAGACGGGCCAGCGTGTCGGTGTAGAGGAGCAGGGCGATGAGAATGAGCAAGACGCCGCTGATGATGCTGATGGTAGGCAGCCATTTGTAAAAGCGGGGGAGATAGACGGTGAGTTTGGAGAAAAACGCGCCCGCAATCAGGAAAGGCACGCCCAGGCCCAGCGAATAGGCCGCCAGCATCAGACCGCCCTGCACCCAGGTTTGTTCCTGCGCGGCCAGCAGCAAGATGGCGGAGAGAATGGGCCCCACGCAGGGCGTCCACCCTGCAGCGAAGATGACGCCCACCAGTCCGCTGCGCCAATAGCTGGCCTCGCTCCCGAATTTATCCCCCATATCCATGCGGAATTCCCGGTCGAACACGTCCGTGAGGTTGCCGAAATAGATGGTGGCGGCAATGAGGACGGATTCGATCGCTTTGAGCGGGAGCGTGAAGGCGTCGCTGGTGAGAAAGCTGAGCCCGGCCAGCAGCACCGCGAAGATGGCCAATACGAATTTGTCCCAACCAGCGCCCGAGAACACAGCCAGGGCGATGATCAGGGCGTCGAGCAAGCGGATGGCCGGATCGAACTGATACTGGTCCAACCAATAAGCGATGCCGCCAAACACGACCGCGGTAATGGCCCATCCCACGTAACTCATCCGCACATGGGCCACCTTGATGGAGAACACGATCAGGAGGATGGCGCCCGCGCGGGTGATGACCGGCATCAGGTCATAGAGCACCCGATTGCCCAGCAACCCCACCGAGGCCCCCAACAGGGTGAAGATGATGGAGAATCCCAGCACCAGGGCAACCGCGTGGAAAAAGGTGGTGCGGGGACTGACAATCGGTTTTTGGGAGACGGCTGTCTGCATAAGGACTCCTGCTATGAAATAGGATTCGGACCAGGATTAGGATTGAGATCGCCAGGCCGACGTGGGGCGAGGCGACAGCGGGCGTGATGCGTGAAAACGTGAAACGTGAGATCGTTACGCATCACGCATTACGCATTACATGCTTGGCTTCCCGCGCCAACCTGGCCGCGAGGCGTTTTCATCGGTATCGGCGAGCTATCGCTCGGGCCGCCTGCTGTGAAAATAGATTTGGAGGACGCAGATGATGAAGAAAAAATCTGCGAAAATCAGCATCACATCCGCGTTATCAGCGTTCTCATTTTCATCCGGATCGGCGAGCTGTGGCCCGCGTCGCCTCTATCGTAGATGCAATAAATGACGAAAAGATTACATCATTTCCGTTCCAGACGCTCCAACGCATCTTCCAGCGCATCGATCTCGGCGTCGATTCGGGTTTGGCGACGAAAGATGCTGAAGACGAACAGGAAAAGAGCGAGCCAGATAACGCCGTAGGCGGCGGCAAGATAGGTCATGATAAAACTCCTATGCTCAAGAGTTGAGGTTGTATGCAAAAGATATTGAAAGTCAACGTTAAGCGAGTTGGAACCGACATCAAACGTCAAACGCAAAACATCAAGACCTTTCGCATCACGTATTACGTTTCACGGGATTGGCTTCCCGTGTCCGGTTGGCATGAATCATTTTCGTTGTCTGGCGGGGATGAGTTCAGAAGTTCAACCGCTCCTTCAATGCGTCCATGCGCTCCTCAGCCCACCCCAGAGAGATGCGGTTGGCCAGCAACGTGACGAAGAGGATGACGAACGCGGCATTGGTGACCATGAACGCGGTGAGCATGTTCGGGCTCAGCCCGAATTTACTGGTGTTTTCGGGAGCGTCCACGATGACCGGGTGGATGGTGTTCCACCAGCGGATGGACATGAAGGTGAGGGGGACGCTGAGAAAGGCAAAGATGCCATACACCGCGGCCAATCGGGCGCGACGGCTGGGCTCGTCGATGGCCCCGCGCAGCATGAAGTAGGCGATGTAAAGGAGAAGGACGATGGTGTAGGTGGTCAGACGCGGGTCCCATGTCCAATAGGTGTTCCAGGCGGGCTTGGCCCACAGCGAACCGCTGATGATGGCGGCCACGGTGAAGGCGATGCCCAACTCCGCCGCGGACCGGGCCCAGATATCCCAGCGCACGTGTTTGGTGACGAGGTAGAGGATGCTGGCGACGAAGGCCACGAAAAAGGCCAGCATACTGGACCAGGCCGATGGCACGTGGAAGTAGATGATGCGCTGGGCGGGCCGTATGGAGGGATCCACGTTGATGGCGTCGGGCGCCTGGATCAGGGCCATGTAGAGCGCGATGAGCATGGCGATGAGGGCCACAAAATTCAGGATTTGCAATAAACGGCGAGATAAACTCATAGGCGTGACCTCTGCTTTGAAAATAGATATCTCACGCAAAGACGCAGAGCCGCAAAGGGAAAAAGAGGCAAAGAAAAACTTTGCGCCTTGGCGACTTTGCGTGAGATTTTCGTCCGTATCGGCGAGCTTTTGCTTGTGTCGCCTGTTCCGAAAATAGCATTGCGTTGGTTTGCAAAAAATGACTCGAAGCCTGCATTGGGCGAGTCTGCCACAGGCGTGATGCGTAATGCGTCACCCGTGAGGTCATTACGCATCACGCATTACGCATTACGGAATTGGCTTCCCGCGCTGACACAGCCTCATGATGCTTCGCTTTCTACTCTTCAACCACATAATCAAAAGTGAGGTAGGCGACGACGATGTAAAGGATATCGAAAAAGATGATGAGATTGAA
>Ga0256832_1000613_pt1 | contig 23353 bp, 19 predicted proteins | sample 134614metaG_FD_190534 | JGI IMG/M metagenome (GOLD analysis project Ga0256832, IMG submission 190534) | Hydrothermal vent microbial communities from Lau Basin, Pacific Ocean - 134-614 | ecosystem: Environmental > Aquatic > Marine > Hydrothermal vents | place: Pacific Ocean: Lau Basin | collected... | reverse complement strand
TAGAATTTGATAATGGTGAAGTGGTAATAATCAGATTTTACAAGCAGCCGGAAGGTAAGGTGTTGCCTTACAAAGATTTTATCAAACAAAAACGGTTTTTTAAAGGCTTTAATTGGCGTGGCGATGAGCAAATTACACGCAAAGAAGACATTATCGGTGAGAAAAAACTATTTTACGAAGCCGAAACCAAACAATTACCTACTTATCAACCCGACGATGTGAATTATGTTGACCCAAATAAAAAAAGAAAAGCTATTCAAATACATGAATAGCTTAACTCAATTAACAACACAAATAAAACAATGAAATATGAAAAAACTACTTTCCTCTTATTTCTAATACAAATATACGGCAACATTTCATGTAAAAATTATTTTTTTCATGAAATGCCGGTTTTAATATATAAACGACCAATAATTGTATATAAACGACAATTTCAAATTCATATATAAGTTAAATTAAATGGATTTCATCGATAGGCATTAAAAAAATTTAAACACTTTTAATCAAGCTTAAGTTTTAAAATTTAATATCCTTAAAACCCTTTCTTAATGTTGTTAAGAAAATAAAACCTTTAAGAAATTAGGCTCTATGCTGAAAATAATAGGTAACATGCATTTGTGAAAATTTATATTCTATAAAGATATCCCCGAGGTTCGTCAGGGCTCAATATAATTCTCCTATCGTTATATCTACAAAGATGTCGCACCTACGGCGCTTAATGTTTTTCCTGACCTAGTAGGTTTCTAAAACCTGCTAGGTCTTTTAAACATCAATTTATCAGTTGTTTGTAATTTTGAACATTACAAAGATATCGCCTCTATGAGGCTCATGTTCAATTTTCTATTATACAATAATCCCGTAGGGACGAAACCTTGGTAGCCATTAGATAATAATGCCAAAGAAAAGCTACGTAGGAGCGACACTTAAATCCTAAAATTAGAAATTCACCGATGTACACAACGAACCTAATTTATTATGACCCACACAAAATAACATAGCCCCGGAAATTAAGATATATTACTGATCAGATTATTAGAACTTAATGCCTTAATGTTGAAAAAAGTGAAGCATTAAGATTATTACCAACTTCCCGTGGCACCGCCACCGCCGAAACCGCCACCGCCAAAGCCACCACTAAAGCCGCCGCCCCATGAGCCGCCACCACCAAAACTACCACCGCCCCAAGAACTGGCGCCACTGTCGGTAAAAATAATGGGACCGCCACCTGATGACCGCCAAGAACCACCACCGGAATGGCCGCCATTGGAAAAAATAGATAAGAGAAAAATGAAAAATATAATCCCTAAAATAATCCAAAAAACATAATTTCCCGAATCTTGATTTTTGGCCAAATCATTTTTGTATTCTCCTGCTAAGACTTTGATAATGGCATCAATGGCATTGGACAAACCCTTGTAAAAATTACCTTGTCTGAAATAAGGAATTATTTCGTTTTCAATAATGCGACGTGATAAAGCATCGGTTAATAAATGTTCTACTCCGTAACCGGTGCGAATGGTGATTTTATGGTCGTCTTTTGAGACCAAAATAAAAACGCCGTTGCCTTTATCTTTTTGCCCGATACCCCATTTGTGTGCCCATTCGGTGGCGTATAATGAGATATCATCATTGAGTTTTTTGACAGTGGCTACAACAATCTGCGTCGAAGTAGAATCGTAATATTTACTGATTTTGGTTTCGAGCATCCGGCGTTCTTCCGGTGATAAGAGTTTGGCATAATCATAAACCGAATGGGCTTTTTGCGTTGCGAAAGATGGCTTGGCAGGCAAACCATCCGCTTCTATTTTTAATGGCTTTATATCTTGCGATACAATATTTTGTATACCAAGTCCGAAGATAAGCGTCAGTAATAGTAATCTAAAAAATTTAAAGCCCATTGGTTTCACGAAAATAGTTTAATGTTTAGAAATTTCATCCGGTAATTCATTGATATCATCGGCTTGATAAGGAAAATATTGTTTGAGTTGTTCCCCGACTTTTAAGATGCCTTGTTCCAGCGCATCGGCATATTTACCTTGTTTAAAACCATCGGTAACAATTTTGGTGATGGCTTCCCAAAAATTTTCGGGTACCACTTTGTTGATGCCTTCATCTGCAACGATGCTAAACGTCCGGTGTTTGAGGTCAATATAAAACAATACACCGTTTGATTGTTGGGTTTGGCGCATACCGATTGCTTCAAAGACCTGCCATACATAATCTAATGTCGGCTTGTCTTTGTTTTTAGATTCCAGATGCACACGAATTTCTCCCGAAGTGTTTTTCTCGGCTTGTCTGATGGCATTAACAATCCGCTGTTCTTCTTCGGGGGTAAAAAAATCTTCCGGATTCATATTAAAATTGCACTTTCGGAGCTTTTTCAGCACCTTTTTCGCTTTGGAATCTAGCCATTTCTTTAAAACCGAACATACCGGCTAACATATTACCGGGAAATTTTTTGATATGTTTATTAAACTTATTGACAGCATCATTATAGCGGTCTCTTTCCACTTTTATACGGTTTTCGGTGCCTTCCAATTGGCTTTGTAATTCCAAGAAATGTTTATCGGCTTTAAGGTCCGGATATTTTTCAACCGTAACCAATAAACGACTGAGCGCCCCGCTCAAACCTTGTTGGGCTTGTTGAAATTTAGCGAGTTGTTCCGGGGTGATGTTGGAGGGGTCGATTTTGGTTTGCGTAGCAGAAGCTCTGGCTTTGATAACCGCTTCCAAAGTTTCTTTTTCGTGAGCGGCATAACCTTTGACGGTATTGACCAAATTGGGAATCAAATCAGCCCGTCGTTGGTAGGCACTTTCTACTTTTGACCAAGCGGTTTTGGCATTTTCTTGATATTCAATACCTGTGTTGTAAAAACCGACAAAAAACCGGTATAAAAGTAAACCGATAATAAATAAAAAACCTAAAATTCCTAATAACTTTTTCATATAAAAAAATTTAATTGTTGGGTAAAAATACTAAAAAAAATGATATAGTTAAACAGCTTTTTATTTCGTAACGATTGTTAAGTAGTTTTGTTACCATAAACTTTAAAAGAAAGCAATGGTATGCCAATACTAATAAAATAGTTAAAAAAATAGGGTGCAAGAACCGAATTATGACAAGGTGCAGATTTTCTGGCAAAGTAATATCTTTCTGCTTTCAACAAAATCAAAGATTTTCCTTAATTTTTTGAAGTGCTGCTTTGACTTTTTCCAAGCGTTCTATGACACTTATATTTTTATTGATTTTTTGTCGTCCGGTTCTAATCTTTTTTTTGGCACCATCAAGCGTATAGCCGTTTTCTTTGACTAGATTGTAAATCAATTTGAAATTTTCAACATCTTTTTTAGAATATAGCCGTTCGCCTTTGGCATTGACTTTGGGTTTTAAGATAAAAGCAAATTCTTTTCCCCAGAAACGAATTAATGAAGCATTAACTCCGAAAGCTTTGGCTAATTCAGCAGTTCTATAATATAATTTATCAGGCAGGTCAAGCATTAATCAAGAGATTGGTTTTCTTCTTTGGCCATTTTGCGCAAACGCGTATACATTTCCGGTGTTAAATCGTTATAATAAAAATTGATGGGGTTTACCTTTTTACCATTTACATGCACTTCATAATGACAGTGTGGTCCGGCTGATAAACCGGTATTACCAACATATCCGATTACTTGTCCGCGTTTAACTTTCTGCCCGTTTTTGACAGCCACTTTACTCATGTGTCCGTAAAGGGTTTCATAACCAAACCCATGATTAATCACCACATGTTTGCCATAACCATTGGCTTTCCAACCGGCATGTTTGACAACACCGTCGGCTGTGGCATAAATAGGTGTGCCGGTTTTAGCCGTAAAATCCATACCATAATGAAAACGACGGGTTTTTAATATCGGGTGAATACGCCAACCGTAACCGGAAGCCATTCTTTTTAAATCTTTATTTTCAACGGGTTGAATAGCCGGCAAATGTGCTAACATTTTTTCTTTACTTTTGGCTAATTTGACGACTTCATCAAAGGACTTGGATTGCACTACCAATTGTTTCTCAATCTTATCGGCTTCTGCCATTGATTTTTTGATTAAATCGGCATTAGGTTTGCCTTCCAAATTTTTATACAAATCAACCCCACCAAAGCCGGCTTGTCTTATTTCATCAGAGATAGGATCCGCTTCAAAGATAGTCCGGTAAATATTATTATCACGCTGCTTAATATCGTTTAAGACCAACTGAATTTTTTGCAATTTCTTGTCTAAAATAGCATAATTGAGCTTTAAATTCTCATTTTCACGTATTAAATTCTTTTCTCTGGGCGTTTGAAAATAGGCATTAGGTGAAGATAACAAAATAATGACGGCAAGCACTCCCACAATCAAACCTGCCATGAAAACCATAATCCAAGCTTTGGACGAGGTTTCAACTTGTTTGTAAGAAAGTGTTTCCGGATCGTAAATAAATTTCCGTTTAGCCATATTTTGTTTTATTTTTGTTGCTCTAAAAAAATTACGTTCAATTACGTATAGTTTTGCAAATTTAAAAAAAATATTGAAATGAATAAACTTAGTTCGAAAGAGATTCGTCAAACTTTTTTAGATTTTTTTGCTTCAAAAGGACATAAAATTGTTCCTTCGGCACCCATTGTTTTAAAAAATGATCCGACATTAATGTTTACTAATGCCGGAATGAATCAATTTAAAGAATATTTTTTAGGATATAAAAAACCGGAACATAAACGGATTGCAGACACACAAAAATGTCTCCGCGTATCGGGCAAACATAATGATTTGGAAGAAGTTGGTTTGGATACATATCATCATACGATGTTTGAAATGTTGGGCAATTGGAGTTTTGGAGATTATTTTAAAAAAGAAGCCATTGCTTGGGCTTGGGAACTTTTGACAGAGGTTTATAAAATTGATCCTAATAATTTATATGTAACGATTTTTGAAGGCGCTGAACAAGAAGGACTGGAAAAAGATACGGAAGCCTATAATTTTTGGAAGGCACACATTCCTGAAGAACGCATTTTACTCGGCAACAAAAAAGATAATTTTTGGGAAATGGGCGCAACCGGACCTTGTGGACCTTCATCCGAGATTCATGTTGACTTGCGTTCTGAGGCAGAAAAAGCCAAAATTCCCGGTAAGGACTTAGTCAATAAAGACCATCCGGAAGTGATTGAAATATGGAATTTAGTTTTTATCGAATTTAATCGCAAAGCCGACGGCAGCTTGGAACGTTTACCGGACAGACATATCGATACGGGTATGGGATTTGAACGTCTGACTATGGTTTTACAAGGTAAAAAATCGAATTACGATACAGATATTTTTGTGCCGATTATCAAAGAAATTGAGAATCTTTCAGGAAAAATTTATGGAAAAAACGAAGCGGTTGACATAGCTATGCGTGTCGTTGCCGACCATATTAGAGCGGTTGCATTTTCAATAGCAGACGGACAATTGCCTTCCAATACCGGAGCAGGCTACGTTATTCGCCGTATTTTGAGACGTGCCATCCGTTACGGCTTTACGTTTTTAGATTTAAAACAGGCATTTATTTACAAATTGATTCCTACTTTGGTTAATACAATGGGTGAAGCATTTCCCGAACTCAAAAAGCAGGAAAACCTTATAACCAATGTTATCCGTGAAGAAGAACAGTCGTTTTTAAGAACATTGGAACAAGGTTTGGTATTGCTCAACCGGATGATTGAAACAGCCAAAGACAAAACAATTCCGGGAGCCAAAGTTTTTGAACTCTATGATACCTTTGGATTTCCAAAAGATTTGACTGCCTTGATTTTACGAGAAAAAGGCTTTGACTTTGACGAAAAAGAGTTTGAAGTTGAAATGGACAAACAAAAAAAACGTTCTAAATCGGCAGCCGGTATCACCACTGACGATTGGGTCATTATCAGAGAAGATGACGAAGAAGAATTTGTGGGATATGATACCTTGGAAACACCGGTTAAAATTACCAAATACAGAAAAGTCAGTAGTAAAAAAGATGGTGATTTATACCAATTGGTCTTTAATTTGACGCCTTTTTACCCCGAAGGTGGCGGACAAGTTGGCGACCGCGGGTATTTGGAAGCTGAAAACGGCGAAATTGTTCATATTCTTGACACCAAAAAGGAAAACAACCTGATTGTTCATATTGCCAAAACTTTACCTAAACATCCCGAAGGCACTTTTAAAGCGGTAGTTGATAAAGACAGTCGGGCAAAGACAGCTGCTAACCACTCGGCTACCCACTTGTTGCATCAAGCTTTGCGGGAAGTTTTAGGAACTCATGTCGAGCAAAAAGGTTCGTTGGTAGCACCGACACATTTGCGTTTTGACTTTTCGCATTTTAGCAAAATGACCGATGAAGAAATCAAGAAAGTAGAAGATTTGGTCAATGCCCGTATCAAAGAAAAATTGGCGTTGGTCGAAAAAAGAAATATTCCTATTACACAAGCGCTTGAAGAAGGTGCTATGGCTTTGTTCGGTGAAAAATACGGTGATACGGTTAGAATGATAAAATTTGGCAAGCATGCGGAACTATGTGGCGGGACACATGTTGAAAACACTAATGATATTTGGCAATTTAAAATATTAAGTGAAAGTGCTATTGCTTCCGGCGTGCGTCGTATTGAAGCTATTACCGGAGATGCCGTTAAAGATTACTTTAAAAAACAGGATGCACAGTTGACGGCTATTAAAAAAATGTTGAAACACCCGACTGATTTGCGGCAAACCATTGAAAATATGCAAGCTGACAATCAGAAAATGCGCAAAGAAATAGAGCAACTGAAAAAGGAAAAAGCGTACTTCTTGCAAGAAAAATTACAAAATGAATTTGAAACTGTGGGTGACATTCAATTTTTGGGTAAAAAACTGGATTTGGATAGTGCCACTATCAAAGATTTATTATTTTCTCTAGGTAAGAATAAAGACAATATTGTAGCAGTTATCGGTTCGGCACAAAACGGTAAAGCTATTATCAGTGTTTATGTTTCAAAAAATTTAGTGGCTAAAAAAGATTTGAACGCCGGTAAAATAGTACGAGAGATTGCCAAAGAGATTCAAGGTAGTGGGGGCGGTCAGCCGTTTTTTGCTACGGCAGGCGGTAAAAATCCCGGAGGATTGGATAAAGCTATTGCCAAAGCTAAAACATTGATTGAGAGTTGATACTTATCAGATAGTTCAGCAGGAATGTCCTATTGAGAGATTTGTCCCTAATAGAAATGAAAACTGTCAATATATTTGTATTTTTATAAATTACTGCCCAAAGCGTTGTAAAAATAGAAATTTTTATCGGTTAATAATAAAGTAAATACTTGATCTTTTGTGTATTTTTTCAGTCAAAACAGGGCAAACGCACCATATTTTTTATGGCTCTATTTCTAATACCTCAAATGATAATACCCCGACAGTCATCGGTATTATTTTAATAATATATGATTCTTGAACCTAATTGTTATCTTGTTGATCTGAATTGTTATCTTGTTGATCTGATTTTTTTTGAGATTTAGTATTAAATTTATTCATGGTGCGTTGCAGCCCTTCTTGGGCAAAATTGATAACAGCCTCAGCGGCTTTATCGGTTAATTCCGGTAGTTGTTCCATTTGTTCGGATGTCCATTTGCCCAATACGTAATCTACTTGACCGCCTTTGGGATAGTCTTTCCCGATACCGAAACGCAAGCGTGGGTATTGATTGCTTCCAATTAATTCCTGGATACTTTTTAACCCGTTATGCCCGCCATCGCTACCTTTGGGGCGGATACGAATGGTGCCGAAATCCAGATTGACATCGTCAGTTAATACCATCAAGTTATTTTTGTCAATTTTTTCTTTTTCTAACCAATACCGGACGGCTTTGCCGCTTAAATTCATATAAGTTGACGGCTTTACAATAATAAAACGTTTACCGCGATAATTGGCTTTTGCCACCTCGCCATAGCGTTCGGTTTTAAAATCAGTTTTCAATTTGTCAACTAACCTGTCAGCTATCAAAAAACCGATATTATGGCGGGTGTATTTGTATTCGGGACCGGGGTTACCCAACCCGACTATGAGGAATTTTTTCATATCAGAATTTGTTTCGTTTTGCGTAGCTTTACCGGTTGTTTTAGTGTATTGATTTTTATGAAAAAATGAAAGAATCTTTTTGATGAGCATAAAATTTCTACTTGTAGATAAGACTTTTAAAGAAATTAGGCAGGGATTTTAGACATCGGTAACAAGGTTAATGTGATGTTATGATGTTCAATATTTTATAAAACCCAATATTTGTATTTCTCTTTCATTAAAGTTTCTACACCACCGGTTTAAACTGTTCCAAAAACTTCATATCATTTTCATAAAACATACGAATATCGGGGATTTGATACAGAAGCATAGCGATACGTTCAATACCCATACCGAAAGCGAAGCCTGTATATTCTTCGGGATCTATATTCATGTTTTTCAACACGTTAGGATCCACCATACCGGCGCCCATAATTTCCAGCCAACCGGTACCTTTGGTGATACGATAATCAGTTTCGGTTTCCAAGCCCCAATAAATATCCACTTCGGCGCTGGGTTCGGTAAAGGGGAAGTAGGAGGGACGCAAGCGGATTTTGCTCTTGCCAAACATCTCTTTGGTAAAATAGAGCAAAGTTTGTTTCAGGTCGGCAAAGCTAACCCCTTTATCAATGTATAAACCTTCTACTTGATGAAAAATACAATGCGAACGCGCGGAAATATCCTCGTTGCGATACACCCGTCCGGGTGAAATGGTGCGAATCGGCGGTTGATGCGCCTCCATATATCGTGTTTGTACCGACGAGGTATGTGTACGCAATAGCCAATCCGGATTTTGTTGCAAAAAGAAGGTGTCTTGCATATCGCGCGCCGGGTGATATTCCGGCAAATTTAAGGCGGTAAAATTATGCCAATCATCTTCTATTTCGGGTCCTTCGGATACATTAAACCCGATGCGTTTAAAAATATCTATAATTTGGTTTTTAACAATAGATATAGGATGTCTGCTACCAATTTCAACCGGATAGCCCGGGCGGGTCAAGTCCAATGCCGAGGTGCTTTCTTCAACGCTATTTTCAAGCTGTTCTTTTAATTGCTTAACTTTTTCGGTCGCGGCTTGTTTCAGTTGATTGATTTTCTGACCGTAAATCCTTTTTTCTTCATTTGGTACATTTTTAAATTCTGCAAACAATTGATTTAAAATGCCTTTTTTACCCAAAAATTTAATACGAAAGTCCTCTACTGCTTTGAGGTCTTTTGCCGTAAAACCGGCTACTTCTTTGAGATATTTATCTATTTCTTGTATCATTGGTGATATGTTTATCTGGTTATTTGAAAAATTGATGATATTGATGAACTGATGAATTAATACTACTTCATAGAATCCTAGTTTTTTTGAAGTTCTATTGCTGCTTCATATTTTGTTTCTGCATGTAATTTAAGGAATTGTGGTATGAATGAGTTGCTTTTTTGAACCACATAAGGCATATAAGTCATATAAGATTTATCTTTTGTGTCCTTATGTGTCTTATGTGGTTTATTTTCAATTATCTCTTATCTAATTTGCACTTTCCACTACTGTTCTCCGGTAAACTTATCCAATTCCAGTTTCTCATGAAAATAATCTACAAAATCTAACATGGTATCCGCCATTTTGTCATCGTTGGTTGCTCTGCGATATACATCAGCCATTGATTTCAAAGTTTGGTAAAAAAAGACTTGCATTTCTTTGAGTTTCATCTCTTTGGTCCACAAATCCATGCGCAAGGTTTCTTTTTTATCGTCGTTCCAAACCGAAATCATTAACGCTTCCGCCGGTTCGTTTGTAATACCGGCATCATCGGCAGACCAACTCATCTTTTCAGGGATTCGATTTTCATCCAAACTAACTTCAAATATCACTTTACTTTGGTGTTTAATTGCCATTATTTTCTTGGTTTATATTTTGATTTTTTAAAAATATCTTCTTCCGGTGTGTGAATCATTTTTTGCAAAGATACTTTATTTTTTTGCATAAACGAACGAACAATTTGCCAACCGATATACCGCCCTATGTATCCGGGACTTTCCATGTCTTGTTCGCTGTAAAATTTGCTGTAAGGCGCCAAATTTAAAAAGCGCATATCCAGATTTGACAAAGTGCTGTATAACAACTCTCTATCAATAAAATATTGCCATACACCTTCTTCATTGTCTTTTGCCCATTGCATTTTCTTAGCAGAATAGCCGATTTTTAAGCTATCCGGGGTTTCCGGCAAATAAGCATCGAGTAAATATAATTGTTTACCATAATTGATCATTTTTGCCAAAAAACTTTTACTTCGAGAGGGAGGCACTTGACTTTCGGCAATACTCTCGGCAATGGCAACCGGCATATTTTCCGGATTCATATTTTGTTTGATATACTGCGGAATACCTTTGTAAATACGATTATTTGTCCCCAGAAAATTATCCAACGATAACAATTGTAAACTATCAACATAGACGGCTTTCTTTAAGTAATTCCAATCGGAATAAAGCGTGATGATTTTAGGGGTTATAAATTTAGGAAAATAATATTTGATGTGTTTATAAACATCTGTTATGGCCGGTTTATAAGGTTTTAAATTGGGGAATACACTATCCACTTGCGTTTTTAAATCCAACAATAACGAATCTTGCATTTTCTTGGTCCAGATACTATCCGGAACACGCGGCGGAAACATAAAAGGATATTTTTGCTTGATTTCCGGTAGTTTTGAAGGCGATTGTCCGTAAAAATCACGGTCAAAGCGCAAAATAGATACTTGCACCGGAATTTTTGACACATCTACTTTCAGCGGATTTTTGTTTTGACATGCCGTCAAAAATGTTAAAATGGCTAAAATACTTAAAATCAATTTCTTACAAATCCTTTTCATAAAACTTATTTTGACGACAAAATTACAAAATGATTGGCGCCCTGCAAAAAATTATTATCTTGCAATAATTTAGCACCACTAATCGTTTATAGTGAACTATGAAAAAAATATTTTTCTACATTTTTATTGTAGCCACCCTTAATGTTTGGAGTCAGTCCAAGCATTTTGACATTAATTGGCAATTGGATTCTCAACAAATGAAACGGAATATTCAACCGGATGAAATGATATTGTTTCAGTCAAAAAACTATCAATACTCCCCCGAGAATATCATGTTTTCGCAAGTTTGGCATACGCCAGCTATGATTGACAGTAAATCCGTTAAATTGCACAATGTAAAATTTAGTCCAATTGATGCCGGACTGGTCAGAAAACTTAAATTGAAGGCGTTAAAAGCTGAGTTTCAACCGATATTAAAAACCTCTTATGCCCGTGATGATATTTATGCTACTTTTGAAATCAATGCCATTATCAAAAAAAACGGACGTTACTACAAACTCGATGCTTTTGACGTGCAATTTGCCTATTCAAACCAAAGCCGTCGCACGCAAACGCAAAATATATATGATAGCCGTTGGGCAACCGGCAAATGGTATAAATTTAAGATTGACCAATCCGGGGTTTATAAGTTGAGCAAATCTTTTTTAAAGAGTTTAGGTCTTGATGTCAACAATTTAGATCCTCGTAAACTCAAAATTTTTGGTAACGGCGGCAAAGTCATGCCCCTGAAAAACAGCACACCATATCCCGAAGATATTGCCGAATTAGCCATTGAAGTTGTAGGAGAACAAGACGGTAGTTTTGACGATAGCGATTATATTCTTTTTTATGCCCAAAGTGATAAAGAATGGTCGGATGAATACGATTCAAACCTCAATATTTATACGGAAAACACCTATTATTTCATCCAGATTGACGATCAAAACGGCAAGCGTATACAAGCCTATCAAGCTCCTTCGGGAACGCCGGTTGAAACTTTTGACCAATACCGCGCCTACAAATTTTACGAACGCGATAAATACATATTTACCAATATGGGACGCAAAGTTTTTGACGAACCATTAGACCTTAATGACAATAATAACAAAACAGTTGAATTTAATTTTAATAACAGAGATACTTCCAAACCCATTTATTACAAAGTAAAAGCGGCAACAAATAAAGGAAGCACGGTCTTTTCGGTTAAGGTTAACGGACAAAATGTGGGACAAAAAGTGTTTAGCACCATTGGCACGTATTCATTAGGAACTGATGCTGAGGTGTTCGGTTATGTAACAACTCCCAATGAACCTGTCAGTGTTAATGTAACCTATAATAATAATGGTTTTTTTGATGCGCATCTGTATATGGAATATATTATCCTTAAAGCATATTGCCGTTTGGAACAAAGTGGAAAACAATTCCGCTTTCATCATCCCGATGCCGATACAGGATCCGGTGTTGCCGCCTATCATTTTAACAATGCTGCCAATATAACCCGCGTTTGGGATATAACCGATATTTACAATCCGGCTTATGTTAACAATACGCAAAATAGCTTTGATATCAAATTTTTAAAACAAGACCGGAAACGCTTTGTTGCTGTTGATAAAAATGATTATTATACGCCCGAAAAAGTGGACAATCCGCTACAACCTAATCAAAATTTACATCGTGATTTGTTTTATCACACCGGACAGTTTCAAGATTTAGACTATATCATTGTAACCCCTTCATTTTTATATGACGAAGCTAAAAAATTTGCCGACATGCACCGGCAAAGAGGTATGAATGTTTATGTTGCCAAATTAAAACAAATTTATAATGAATTCGGCAACAGTCAACAAGATGTGGCGGCTATTCGAAATATGGTAAAATATGTCTACAATAATGCCTCAGCGCCCGATAAAAAATTGAAATTTTTGATGTTATTCGGTGACGCTTCCAATGATTTTAAAAATGTCATACCCGAAAATCTTTTAACTAATGGTCAAAACAGCAATATTGTGCCAATTTTTGAAAGTTTAAAGAGTTTTGATTTGGTGAACACCGTCGGTTCCGACGATTTTTTTGTAATGATGGATGATAATGAAGGCTTGCTGACCAGTGCAGCAGAAAAACCCGATATTGCGGTAGGAAGATTGTTGGTTCGTGACAGGCGTGAAGCCGAGATTTTATATCATAAATACCAACATTATTTGTCAGAAGACACGAAACGTAACTGGCGCACCTTTATCACACTTTGGTCAGATGATGCCGACCCCGGTCATGCGGGAGACACGTCTTTTGTGACCAATACGGAAGCTATTGCGCAAAAATTAAAACAAACACATCCGGAGTTTAACGTATTAAAAATTTATCAAGATGCTTATTTGCAGATAAATACGCCGGGAGGCGCAAGGTATCCGGACGCTAAGCGTGATTTGTTTAACCAATTTGAAAAAGGCACTTTGATATTAGCCTATATCGGACATGGCAATCAAGTAGCATTGAGCCACGAACGCATGCTGACTATGGAAGATGTTGTAAAATTACACAATTTTGACAGATTGCCTTTAATGACGACCATGACTTGCGAATTTGCCCGTTTTGATGACCCTACCCGTGAAACAGCAGCCGAACATTTATTGTGGAATGACAAAGGTGGTGTGTTGGAAATGGTGTCAACTATCAGAGAAATATGGACGTCCAATGCCAAAAGTATGAATACCGACTTTTATGATGCTTTGTTCGGACTGGGAAATAATATGAACGGCGAAATTATCAGAAATCCGGCAGAAGCCCTCCGTATGGCTAAAATATATACCGGTGCCGGTACGGGAAAATTTAATATTGCTTTTTTGGGTGATCCGGGTTTCGAGCTGGGTTTTGGTAAACCAAAAATAGTATTAAATTCGGTCAACAACAAACCAACTGATACGCTTAAAGCCTTAAAACATATCATTATCAAGGGCGAAATTCAAGACGCTTCCGGCAATTTAATGTCAGGGTTTAATGGTATTGTCAATCCCATAGTTTTTGATAAATATCAAATGGATGAAGTGCTCGATAATGATAATAACGATTTTAGCTTGCAATTTGAAAAGTTAGGGCCAAAACTATTTCAAGGTAAAGCCGATGTAACTAATGGTAGATTTACGTTTGAATTTGTAGTCCCCAAAGATATTGATTTGGCTTATGGCAAAGGACGAATAAGTTTTTATGCCGTCAATGATACCGAAGAAAAAATAGGCTATGACGAATCTATTATTGTCGGTGGGGTTGATGAAAATGCCGCAGAAGACCATAAGCCGCCGGTTATCAAAGCTTTTATGAATGACCGTAATTTTGTCTCCGGTGGCATAACCGATGCCAATCCGTATTTATTACTTGATTTGTATGATGAAAACGGTATCAATACCATTGGTGGAATTGGGCATGATATTACCGCTTATTTGGATGATAATCAAACCGATGTGTATGTGTTAAACGATTTTTACGAAACCGAAAACAATACCTACCAACGGGGCAATGTGCGTTACCGCTTGTTTAACCTCAAACCAGGTTGGCATACTTTACATATTAAAGCTTGGGATGTTTATAACAATTCCGGAACGGCTGAATTGACGTTCCAAGTTGTAGAAAATACAGATATTCAATTAGAACATGTTTTAAATTACCCCAATCCCTTCACCGATTATACAGAATTCTGGTTTAACCACAATCATCCTTTTGAAAATCTGGATGTTATGGTACAAGTCTATACCATTAGTGGTAAGCTGGTTTGGCAACACCGGCAAACGGTCATCTCTGATGGTTTTTTATCAAGAGATATTACATGGGACGGACGCGATAATTTCGGTAACAAATTGGCAAAAGGCGTTTATGTTTATAAATTAAGTGTCCGAACACCATCGGGTAAAACCGCACAAAAAATTGAAAAATTAGTCATCTTATAATAAATAATTGTAAATTTGTAATCCTTTAAATTTTAAACAGAATGAAACACAATCATATACTTTTCTTACTCTTACTGATTGGCTTTAAATTAACCGCACAAACCAATGATTCACGTGTCATAACAACTGCTGTCCCCTTTATGTTGATATCCAGTGATGCCCGCGGGTCTGGTATGGGCGATATGGGGGTGGCTACCACACCCGATGCTTTTTCGCAGTTTTGGAATCCTTCCAAATACGTTTTAATAGACAGTAAAATGGGTTTTGCATTTAGTTACACACCTTACTTGAGTCAGTTAGTCAACGATATTAAAATTATCAATGGAACCTATTATAACAAACTCAATGATAGGAGCGCATTTGGGGTTAGTGTCAAATATTTCGGATTGGGTGATATTGACCTGACCGATTTTGCCGGTAATTACACCGGAACCGTTTCGCCCAATGAGTTTTATGTCGATGGCTCTTACGCCTTGAAACTATCCAAAGCCTTTTCAATGGGGGTTACCATGCGATTTATCTTATCCGATTTAAAACTCGGAACCGGCAACGATGATGCAACAGCCGCTAAAAGTTTTGCCGTAGACCTTTCCGGATATTACCAATCTGACCCCATTGATTTTAAAGACTTTGAAGGACGTTACCGGTTTGGTTTCAACCTACAAAATTTGGGACCTAAAATCAAATATTACAGAAGTGATGAAGGAGACTTTTTACCGACCAATTTAAAACTGGGCGCCGGATTTGATTTTATCATGGATGAATATAATACCGTCGGTGTAACCTTTGAAACCAACAAGTTATTAGTGCCAACGCCTCCTGTTCGTGACGCTAATGGTAATATTATCAAAGGGAAAGATGACAATGTTAATTGGATGACCGGTATTTTTCAATCCTTTGGGGATGCCCCCGGTGGTTTTAGCGAAGAATTAAAAGAATTCCAATGGTCATTAGGAACCGAATATACCTATTTGGACGCATTCTCTATGCGAGCCGGTTATTTTCATGAAAGCGAAATTAAAGGAAAAAGGAAATATTTTACCGTAGGTGCCGGTTTCAAATATAATTATATGATTATTGACTTATCTTACTTGTTTTCAATGGGCAAATTACGTTCGCCTTTGGATAATACCATGCGTTTTTCATTAACTTTTAATATTGATGAATTTGCCAAAAAAGGCAATACGGAAAAGACAGATAAATAATCATCAAGTTGAGCCGATATCAACTAAACTTAAAACAGTGGAAAAAATTAAATTATATTCGGAAATTACGGTGTATAATGACCTAAACGAATTGCCGGAAAACATACAAAAATTAATGGCGCAAGCCGTAGCCATCAGAGAAATGGCTTATGCGCCATATTCTCATTTTAGAGTGGGGGCTGCTTTGATGCTGGAAAATGATATAGTTGTAACCGGCAATAATCAAGAAAATGCCGCTTATCCTTCCGGTATGTGTGCCGAACGAGTGGCTATTTGGGCAGCCGGCTCACAATATCCGGATCAAAAAATATTGCAAATGGCGATTACCGCCCGGTCTGAAAATCACCAATTAGACCAACCTATTCCGCCTTGTGGTGCTTGCCGGCAAGCCATAGCCGAATATGAAATAAAACAAGATCAAAATATCGAAATCTACTTTATGGGAGAAGTCGGAAAAATCTATAAATCAGATTCTTTACACGATTTGTTGCCTTTGATTTTTGATAGTTCCAATTTGTAAAATATATTTAGACCTACTAGGTTTCGAAAACCTAGTAGGTCTTGTAAAAAAACTTGATCTGGTAGGTTTTTATAACCTGCTAGGCAGGTCTTATAAAATTTTAATTTACAAATTATAAGAAAAAGTTTTTAATATCCGTCCCACTTTCAACTTCTCTGATATCTTCCAAAGAGAAATAAATCCTAGCCGGCAGTTTACCTTTAAGTAACCATTGATTATCAATTGTTTGTATATAACTACCTTCACGCAAAGCAATAACCGGAATCGTATTGAAATGCAAGTATTCCTTCAATCGCGTATCTCTGGTTTCGCCCATATGTTTGAGTAAATCCGGTGCCGGGTCCAAGTAATGCGGATTGATATTAAACGGAAAAATACCCAAAGTTTGGTAGCTTGGGACACGGACTATGGGCATATCATTAGTGGTCTGCATGCTTTGTCCGGTGATATTAGAGCCTGCACTGGTGCCTAAATATGGCATGCCGTCTAATATTCTTTGACGCAAAACAGGAAACAAATCTTGTTCATACAATTCATTAACCAATACAAATGTATTACCGCCACCGGTAAAAACAGCTTGTGCTTGTTTAATAGCAATAGTGGGATTTTCATATTCATGAATACCTTTGACTTTGATGTTCAGTTTTTCAAAATAACGACGGGCCACATCGGTATATGCCTCATGCGTTAAACCGCTAGGACGTGCATAAGGAATAAACAACAATTCATCAACATCTTTAAAATGTTCTGTTAGTTCATCAGTAAGATAATCCAAATAGCTGCCGCCGTAAACCGTTGAAGTGCTGGCAATGATTATTTGAGGAAATGAAGATTGATCGTGATTCATAAAATACCTGTCAATTTAATGTTTATTTGTTGCTACATATAATATCGCTACTTTTAATTTGATGAAATGAGGATTTATTGCTCGGAAGCGATGTGCTGAGCCTATTTAATCATAAGTTTTTTTATAACCTGATTATTATTAGTACTGTTTATTATCTTAACCAAATATAGCCCCTTATTTAGATTGGAAATGTCAATAATATTGCTTGAATGATTTTTTTTGTTCTAACAAAAGTAAACCGTTAATTGAAAAAAGTTGAATGACATCATAAGATATATTTTTATTTTCAATCATTGTTGTCCGGTAAAACTATAAATTTTTAGAAAAAGCGAGGTTTGAAAAAATCGCCCCTCGCTATTATCTTTTATCTTTGCATTAGCAAATTCATAAATTGCAAAGATATGAGCAAAAATAAGAATTTTATAGGATAACAATGATTAAAAATGTGTTCATAATTTTGTTTCTTTGCAATGAAAACAAATCTTATTGATGAAAAAAATTTGGCAAACACTCCCCGATAAAACCAAAGGCTATTTCTTTACTTTGATTGGTGTATTAGCTATGTCCAATGTCTATATTTTCAGTAAAGCGGCTTTACAAGAGCTAAAACTGCCTCAATTTGGTTTTTATTGGTTTGCTACCGGTTTGATATTGAGTTTGTTATTGGCGTTGCGCCAAAAGTCTTTTCATAAGGTAAAAGAATTTTCAAAACGAGATTTTTTACTACTGATTTTGTTTGGTTTTATCGAAATAGCTTCGACCACTTTCTTTTTTAAAGCTATCAATGCTATGCCCAATCCGGCAATTGTCGCTTTTATGGGTAATTTAACACCGGTTTTTGTTTTGATGCTCGGTTTTTTTATTCTCAAAGAACGTTTTAACAAAATGGAAATTACCGGAATTATCCTTACCTTAGCAGCTGCTTTTTTGTTGAGTTATAACCCCAAATGGATTAAGCCGGAAGATATGTTTATTGATGGAAGTATTTATATCTTGCTGTTTGCTTTATTTGGAGCGACTAGTGCTATTCTGATGAAATTAAACGTTTCAAAATTTTCGCCTATCTTACTGACTATCAACCGGACCACTTTCTTGTTTTTATTTTCTTTATTGATGATGACATGGCAAGATTTGTCTTTTCACATTTCAGAATCTGCTTTAAAAAATGTATTGATAGGCGCTTTTTTAGGCCCGTTTTTGACAGCAACTGCTGGCTTGTATGCCATAAAATATATAGAAGTCAGCCGCAAAGTCATTTTATCCTCAACCAAAGGGCTTTTTGTGCTGATTGGAAGTTATTTATATTTCAAAAAAATTCCCGGACAAATACAAATTATCGGTGGTGTTTTATCGATTTTTGGGGTTATGCTAATCATTACCGGTAAACAAATATTGCAGCGAAAAAAAACCGAAAATTAAAACTTGTAACACAAATTACCCAATTATTCGACAAAAATTTTTACTTTTGCATAGTTTATGCATTGACATGACTGCAAAACAACAAAGAATAAAATTGGTAACAGATGAAAAATAATCCTAAGATTGTTGACAATGTGCTGGAACTGATAGGCGATACGCCTTTGGTCAGATTAAACAAAGTTACGGAAGGTTTAACCGGTCATTTTTACGGCAAACTGGAATCTTTTAATCCCGGTGATTCGGTCAAAGACAGAATTGCCAAATATATCATAGATAAAGCAGAAGAAGAAGGACTTATCAAGCCCGGTGATACCATTATCGAAACGACTTCGGGAAACACCGGTTTCAGTTTGGCGATGCTTGGAGCGGTTCGCGGTTACAAAGTTATGTTAGCCGTAAAAGACAAAGCTACCGAAGACAAAATTAACATGCTTAGAACCATGGGTGCCGAAGTCTATGTGTGTCCTTCCGAAGTGCCTGCCGAAGATCCGCGTTCTTACTATTCCGTAGCCCAACGTTTGCATGAAGAAAATCCCGGTTCGCTTTATGTTAATCAATATTTTAATGAGCTAAACATTAAAGCACATTATTTTTCATCCGGTGTTGAAATATGGGAACAAACCGAAGGTAAAGTAACGCATGTTATTGCCTGTGCCGCTACCGGAGGGACTATTTCGGGTATTGCCCGTTATTTGAAAGAAAAAAATCCGGATATTCAAATTCTTGGTGTTGATGCTTACGGTTCCGCTTTAAAAAAGTATCATGAAACCGGTGTGTTCGACCCCAATGAAATTTATTCGTATCGAATAGAAGGCTTAGGTAAAAATTTAATCCCGACGGCAACCGATTTTGACTTAATTGATGCATTTATGAAAGTTACCGATGAAAATGCCGCTTATAAAGCTAGACAATTAGCGCTTATGGAAGGCATTTTTGCCGGCTATACCAGTGGCGCCGCTTTGGAAGCTGCTCATTTGTACGACAAAGCCGGTTTTTTTGATGAAGATAGTCATGTTGTCATTATTTTCCCCGATCATGGCTCTAGATACATGGGTAAAATATATAGCGATAAATGGATGATTGCTCAAGGTTTTACCAAATTTTTAACTACCGAAAAAAAGAAAGAAGTAGAATATATTAAATAGGTTTGCTTTTAAAATTGTAAAAATAACCGCTTGAAAATTTCAGGTGGTTTTTTATGTCCTGTGTTTTTTTGAACGTTTTGCTGTTATTTCCCCCATACGAAAGTAGGGAGAGAAATCTCCATTTCGATATTAAGATTTCTCAGTCGTTCCTCCTTCAAAAAGACAATCGTATCATTCTAAAGCCTAACGAGGCATCTTTATTCCTTCTTACTACCTAATATCGTCAGATGAAGCCTCGCCATAGCCAATAACTTTTGTATAACGCGCTCCTGGGGCTTTGTAGTAAACCAAAACTTTGTAAATGTTTTCTGTTTGGGCAAAACTGCCTTCAATAGCTGTCCGGTCAATTTGCCCGCCGGCATCTTTTGTCACAAACATATAGTCATAATAACCTTGTTTGAGTAATTGCACATTCTCATAAACACGGGTTTCGTCATTATAATTTAGCTTCGATGACTCATCAGCCGAAAAATCATTAAAACGCCCGATAACATAAATATTTTCGGATTCATTCAAATCGCCTTGATAGATAAAATGCACTTTGACATATTCTGCTTCGGCATTAACATCGTCATAGGCTTGAACGGAATTTAAAATATAACAGCCGTCAATATCTTTATAATAAGAATAATGGGTTCGAGGCAAGGCGGCATAAGTGTAAAAATCATAGAGTTTATCGGTTAATTCCTTGTATGCGATGCCGTAATTATAGCCGCGAACATCTTTACATTCAAAACGCCGGAATTCATTTATGCCTTCAAACAAAGCTTTATGCGGATAATGATAAACCCATTCGGCGCCTTTGTAAAAAGTGGGTTGCCTAAAATTCACACTACGGTTAATATCATTGTTTTGAAAAATTTTGACCAAGAGGTTTTCACTTTCATTTTGTATCGTATAACCGGAAACATACAAAGAAAAATCAATAAATTGCATCCGGTCTTTTATAGACACATCGGTTGGCCATTTGACCTGCACACCAACATTGATGTCTTTTTGATACAAAATAAACGGCTTACTAAATACCACATTTTCATCATCATCCAAAACTTGTAAAAGATAATTACCGGATAATAAAATCCGTGTATCCTCATTGGGCAATATCAAATGATAATGGGTATAAGATTGCAGCGTGCCGGTTGAACTGGTAATATCGGTAATGATGCTTGAAGCAAATCCGTCAATATATTCCGACTCGTTTAAAATGCTCGATTGCCAGTTTTCGTCAAATCGCAGAATTTTATAGGAATATTCCTTTTCGTCGGCTTGCAAATCGTCAAAAGAAAAGTCAATTCGGTGTCCCAATTCAATGATGGGTGATGAAACCGGTTGTTTACCGTCATCCAGTTTGACGGTTTTGATATAATACGGCGGTTTGACAAGAAGTTTATGTAATTGCGCTCCGGTGAATTGCCAAATTAACAGGCTAACAATGATTATTGTGTTTTTCATAAGAGAATTTTTCAAATATTTTGTTCCAATTAAAACGGATAACTGATACCGATATTTAAAACGCCATCAGTTAATTTGGTATTTTTCAAGTCTATCCAACGGTCTTGACCGGTTTTAGACGGATCATAGATTTTATATGCCAAATCAAACCGGATGATAAAATAGGTAAAATCTATTCGTAAACCAAAACCACTGGCAATAGCAATATCTTTTAACGATTGCAAGCCTGCAAACCTGCTTTTAGGGTCGGTTTCGCCATTGTTTATATTCCAAATGTTGCCGGCATCTGCAAATAAAGCGCCTTTGAAATAGCCGGCTATTGGAAAGCGGTATTCCAGATTGGTGGTTAATTTAAAATTTGCTTCGTTAAATTCATTTGGTCCACCCGTTGAACCGGGCCCCAATGAATAAGCCCGCCACCCTCTGATATCATTAGAACCACCTGCAAAGTAGCTCGACACAAATGGCACACTTTCAGAGTTGCCGTAAGGAGCGGCATAACCTATAAAAGCTCTGTAAGCCAAAATATGCTCTTTGTGCAATTGCCAGTGTTTGATAAAGCTCAAATCGGTTCTAATATATTCGGCATAGGGCACATTATTGACGGTATATTGTCCGTATTCATTTTGGTTTAAGGTGCTTTTTAAAGTGCTCAACAAACCGCCTGCTAACTCAAAAGTTGAATTGAATAAATAAAAATCGGGTTGAAGAGGATGCTTACGACTATCATAATAGAAATCAAATTTATGACTCAAAATAAAAATGTTTTGCGTAATACGTTTTTCGCGTTCTTTAATGGTTTTAAGTTGCCGGAAAATATCGGGGTGGGTTGTGGCAAAATTGGCATCTTGTAGCAATGAATTGATGTAAGCATCAGCAGCTTCCGGCGCATTAAGTGTTTGTCCCAATTGCCGGGCAATGTCTTGCACTTGTTTAAAAGCCAGCGTATAAATTTCAAAATATTTGTAGGCTTTCTTATTGGTAATAAACATATAGTTGAGCAGGTCAACCTTAAACTTTCGCTCTTTGATAGGACGCCATTCAAAGCCGAAAATACCCGCATACTTACTTCTGTCCAAACCGATATTGGTCTGTGAATTGGACAAAAAGGTCAAATAAGTTTTGGGCATCATATATTTGGGAATATATTTGCTCAATCCGAAGGGCAATAGCAAACGTGGAAATTTTAAGGTGACATCGGCGCCAAATTCATTGACGTCAAAAAGTTGTTCGGACGTGTTTAGACCTTTTGATGAAGCTGTCATAAAATATAATGAAGTATTAAGCACTTCGGCTCCTTTAAACAGATTTTTGGCACTGAACGACATACTGCCTTTGATGCCGAAATCGTGAATATTGGAATGCGTAAAATCAACCGAACCTTTCCAACTAAAACGTTTTTCGGGAATCAGATAAATATTGGCGGTCAAAGTGGTATCTTGCTTATTTTCATCATATTGAATATAAGCTTGTTTAAAATTTTGCAAACTCATCAACAAACGATGCGTGCGTAAACGGTCTAAATCGCTAAACAGATGTCCGGGTTTGATAAAAACCGATCGGGCTAATAATTTGGGTTTATAGCGCAAGCGGTCATTAATGCCATAGATTTTTATTCCTTCATAAACAGCAGAATCTTTTTTTTGACGAACATCAATTTCTTTGGATTTTGACACATAAATATTGACATTTTTAATCCGGTAAGGTAAAAACGGCTCGGTATAAACCGTGTCTTGAGTCGTAATAGTCCGGTTGGGAATATTCAAATAAGCATCTATCAAATGCTTGTCAGGGAGACTGTCATATACCAAATCAAAATTGACATAAGAGGGTTGAAAGTGATAGACCCCTTTATTTCTAAACAGATTGACTAAATTTTCTTTTTCTTGAACAAAATCATCTCGGTTATAGGGTTTTCGGGGTTTTATGGGA
>Ga0256832_1000612_pt1 | contig 23365 bp, 22 predicted proteins | sample 134614metaG_FD_190534 | JGI IMG/M metagenome (GOLD analysis project Ga0256832, IMG submission 190534) | Hydrothermal vent microbial communities from Lau Basin, Pacific Ocean - 134-614 | ecosystem: Environmental > Aquatic > Marine > Hydrothermal vents | place: Pacific Ocean: Lau Basin | collected... | reverse complement strand
TTCTCCGCCTCGGCCGTTTCAGCTTCGGCCGTTTCAACCTCGGCCGTTTCAACCTCGGCCGTTTCAACCTCGGCCGTTTCAGCTTCGGCCGTTTCAGCTTCGGCCGTTTCAGCTTCGGCCGTTTCAGCTTCGGCCGTTTCGGTCTCTGGCGGTTTCCTACCCAGGACCAAACTCAGATCGAGCGCCTCGGCCTCGGACCGCAGGTCCGGTTTGGCCAACGCATGCGCATAGGCGATCAACATCGCCAGGTCCACGTCCACAGGCGAGGCACCCTGCAGTTCGGCGACAAGCCCGGGGAGCAGTTCCGTGGCGTACTCGACCAACCCGAACACCGCCTCGGAGGGCTCGATGGTGGCGTCCAGCACCCGGTTGAGAAGATTCTCCACCGCCCAGGCGAACTCTCCGACGCGCAGGGCGCCGACCATGCGGCCACTGCCCTTGAGGGTATGAAACGAGCGCCGGATCGTAGTCAGCGCCTCGTGGTCCTCGGGGGCCTGCCGCCATTGCGGCAACAAGGATCGAATGCGCTCGATTTCTTCGGCGGCCTCCTCGAGGAAGATCTCCAGGATCTCTTCGTCGGCTTCCTCCGAGACCGTGTCATAGTCCAGATGCGCTTCTCGCGCCTCTTTCAGCCACTCGGGCAGAACCGCACCCCCTGCCGCCGTGGCAGCGGACGGGGCGGGCTCCGGCGCGCCGGCGGGCGGTTCACCCGCGCGCTCCACCGCAGGCGTCTGGGTTTCGTCCGGGGCCCCCGGCTCCGGCTCGACAGTGGGGCGCTTGAGGGGCACCACGACGCCGGGCTCACGCTTCTGTTCCAGCGCAGCCAGATCGGGAGCCTGCACCTCTCCGGGCACAAAACCGAGCTCGGCCATGCGCTCCTCGCCTCCGCGCAGGATGTCCCGCACGTCCCGGCCTTCACGCCCGAGCGTCTCCAAGTAGTACTCGGCCGCGACGATGGCATCGGCCAGGGCCTCGAATTCGCGAAAAGGCGGTTGCTCGGCACCGGGCCGTACACAGTCGGCCAAATAGGCTGCGATCGCGTCCAGCAGCGGGCCCATGGCATCCACCCCCGCCACTGAGAGTGCCCGCTTGACCTGCGCGAGCTGCGCGGGAAGACGGGCCACCATATCGACCTCGGCTGGCGCCGCCATCCATGTGAGAATGGCCTCCTTGAGATGGGCGAGGTCGCGCAGCGCCTCTTCGATGAGCTGTGCACGTAGCTCTTTCTGCTGGCGGCCGGTGAGCCCCTCGGTGGTGAGAGCCGATTCGGTCTCCACCCCGAAGCGCCGCAGATCCTCCAGGGCGGCCTCCACGTTGAGCATCAGGCTGGCCATGTTGAGGATGGCGCTGTCGGAGGCGTCACGCGACCCGCTGTGCAACATCTTGTGGACCAGCGCGATCTCCTGCTCCACCTTTTTGCGGGCCGAGCCGAGCCCGAGCATCCCGAGCGTGTCGGCAATCTCACCGAGTTTTGCCGCCACACCCTCCAGCGCCTCCGGGTCCGGGTCGCTCTCGGCCAGATACAGTTCGAACTGATCCTTGACGTCGCTGAGATCGTCCAGCACCGCCTTCGCGGCGGCCTCGAACACCTTGGCGCCGGGACCGGCCACCCGGCTGCGCAACTCCTGCAGCTTTCGTTCAGGCGGCAGGAGTTGATTCAGAGAAAAGGACTCTTGGACCTGACGCACGATGTCACCCGTGGCGGGTGCGCGCGCGATGTAGTAGAGGAGATTCTTCAGTACCTCCACGTGCTCTTCCGCGGCCAGCGACTCCTCGCCCCGCTCGATCAGGGCCTTGATCGAACGGTCGATCCTGCCGAGCAGCACGTTGACCGTGGGGTCCTGGCGCAATCCTCCGGAGGCGACCGCCTCCACGAAGGCACTGGCCACCCACCAGAAGCGCCGCGCCACATAGGTTTCCGAGACCGAATAGAGACGCTCGAGCACCGCATACAGGCGCAGCAGGTTCTTTTGCGGCTTCCTGCCCCGAAACCAGCCCACCAGCCCCATCTCGTAGACTGGACGCAGTCTGCGTGCCAGAGTGGGGCTGTCCACCCCTGCATCGGCGCGCCGCCGTAGGCGGGCAACGGGAACCCGCGCCGCGTCCAGATTGGGGAAGAACAGCACCTTCTCCGGAAGAGGCGGCTCACCGCGGACACGCCGCAGCTCGTTGAGCAGCGGCAGCAGGACGATGGGTACGTCCTGATTGCCGGCCTCGATGAAATCGAGGTAGTCGGGAAGCTGGAAGATGGCCCGCAGCAGGACCTCTAGGGCCTCGTCGGCATCGGCGACTTCACCTTCACCGAGCGCCTCGAGCAAGGCCCCCATCTCTTGGGCCAGGGCCGCTGCCCCATAGAGCTGCACGAGCTCCAGCGTTCCCTCGACCTGGCGAAGCGCCTGTGCCGCGTCTTCCAGATGCTCTTCGTCGCGGCCTTCGGCATAGTGCTCGAGCGCTTCGCGCGCGGACGACAGGATCTTGTCGAGCTCGGCCTTGACCCAGCTCAGCGGACCTGCCTGATTCGCGGTTGTCTGTTCCATCTCGCTCACCTATACCGCTGCCTCCTTGCCTTGCCGATCTTGCTCAGGAGCCCGCCTGTCGCTGGGCCTTGAGTGGCGCTTCCTCCGCGTCCTCAGCCTCGGCCTCGGCTTCGGAAACGGTGACCGGGCCCGAGGCCAGGGCCATGGTCTGCAGCGCCATGGCGCTCTGATCCATGTCCTCGGGGAGCTTGAACCCAGCCACCGAACGACGCAGTTCCACGGCGAGTTCGGCGAGCTCGGCCACGGCCTCGGCGGTCTCGGTGGTCCCCTCCGAGGTCTGCAGCGTGATCTCTTGGATGACGCTCATGGTGTTGGTGATGCTGGCCGCCGCCGAGGCCTGTTGACGCGAGGCCATGGAGATGGACTGGATGAGACCGGCCAGTTCGTTGGAGACGTCCTCGATCTTGCCCAGGGATTCACCCGCCTCCTCGGCGAGACGCGCACCCGAGACCACGTTGGCCGTACTCTGTTCCATGGAGATGACGGCCTCGTGGGTGTCGGCCTGGATCGTCTTGACCAGGGCCTCGATCTGCTTGGTGGCGTTGCTGGCTCGCTCGGCCAGGCGCTGGACCTCGTCGGCCACCACTGCGAACCCGCGACCCGCCTCACCGGCGGTGGACGCCTGGATGGCGGCATTCAGGGCGAGGATGTTGGTCTGGTCCGCGATCTCGTTGATGAGACTCACGATGTCGCCGATCTCCTGTGAGCTCTCGCCCAAGCGCTTGATGCGCTTGGAGGTCTCCTGGATCTGCTCGCGGATCGTGCCCATGCCCTCGATGGTGCGCGACACCGCGTTGGCGCCCTCGTGAGCGATCTCGACCGAACGCTGCGCCACGTCTGCGGCGTTGGCTGCAGTCCCCGAGACCTCCTCGATGGAATCGGCCATGTCGGCGACGGCGGCCGAGGCCGAGGCGATCTCCCGGGCCTGGTAATTGGATGCGTCCGCCAGGCGCTGCGTGATAGCCCGTGTCTTCTCCGCCGAGGCGGCCACCTGCTCGGCGGTGGCATTGATGGTGGCCACCAGATTGCGCAGGGCATCGATGGAGTAGTTCACCGAGTCGGCGATGGCACCCGTGATGTCCTCGGTGACCGTCGCCTGCACGGTGAGGTCGCCTTCGGCCAGCGTGGTCATCTCGTCCAGCAGGCGCAGGATGGCCTCCTGGTTGCGTCGGTTCTGCTGCTCGGCCAGCTGCTCGCGGCGCTTGGCGGCCCGGACGAGCAGCCAGGCAATGAGCAGCAGATCCAGGATGGCCAAGGCACCCAGCGCCGCCGCCGCCATGGTCACCAGATCCAGACGCGCACCATAACGCAGGACCGCGCGCTCGAGTCCGTCGGCCGCCTCGAGCACCGCCGCACCGGCCGACTCGATCTTGCCCGCCGCCTCGTTGATGTCGTACAGGTTCGGAGCCGCATCGAGGATCGCCCCGGCGTTCTCACGCACCGCCGCATAGAGAACCGCCGCCTCGCGCAGCTTCTCCACCGCCTCCGGCTGGGTCAGCCGTTCGATGCCCATGGTGGCGTTGCCTTTGGCCAGTGCGTCGAGCACCCGGCCGAACAGGGCCGCATCACGGCCGAACTGATCGGCGGCCGTGGCCGACTCGGCCTTGCCGGACAGGACCTTGTTGAGATTGAGCTCGATGCGCTCGGCGATCATGAGCTGGCGTGCCAGGAGATAGACCTGTTCCGCGGGTGCATCGGCACGCACCAGGGCACGGACCAGCTCATCGCTCACCTCCAGCAGATCGGGCATGGTCTCACGGATGATCTGGACGTGCTCGGCCACCTTCTGGATCACATCGCGCCCCTTGAGGATGGTGTCCACGTGGGTGCGATATCCCGCCCAGCTCTTCTGCAGACGATCAAACGGCTCGCTCATGCCGGCAGCGGCCAACTTCTCGGACAGCGCCGGGAGGCCGTTGTCCGGATCCCCCTCGCGCAGTACTTTGAGGCTGTCCTCGAAGCGCCCTTTCAGACGGCGCAACTGCACAAATGCGGCATCTTCGCCCTGGGCCGCACGCAATGCCTGCGTGGCCATCTCCTGGGAGATCAGCTTCTCATCGGAAACCAGCGTCAGATACCGGGTCTGATAGCTGCCTTCCGTGTAGACGAAGTACGCCGCCCAGCCCACCAGGGCCACCAGTACAGCGAAAAGAGCGACGAGGAGCACAACGGCCTTGTTCGCGCCCGTGGATTTTCCACCTTTCATGTCTCCGATCTCCTGAATTTACGCGCCCCGAGCGGGACGCCCCCTGCCTAGGCCCGGGCCGGCACAGCGCGGCCCGGAGCAAACCCATGGCGGGCTCCAACATGCCGGCTTCCCGGCCCCTTCCCTGACCGGGTCATCGGGCGACGTCCAGAAACGCCTCGCTCCGTGCCAGCCGTGAAAAATCGAACACTCCAATACGCTGGTCCTGCACGGGAAAAGAGGCCTGCACGTACGGCTCCAGCGCCGGTTCCAAGCCGGGTGGAGCGCCCTGAAGCTCGTCCCGCCAGAAGTGGCGCATGCCCACCACCCCATCGACCACCAGTCCGGCGACGATACCTTCGGTGTCGATCACGATGGCCCGCCGCGCAGACGACTCGCCGACGGGCCCTTCGGCATCGAACAGAAATCCATGCAGGTCCATCACCGGAATCAGCCGCCCACGCAGGTTGGCCAGCCCCAGCACCCAAGGCTTGACCCCGGGGATCCGCGCCATGCCCGGCACACCCACCACCTCCGCGACCTGGTCCATGGCCGCGATCAACGTTCGCCCCCCGAGCCTGAAACCGATGCCAAGCCACTCCTCGCGCGGCTCTTCACGCACCGGCAACACGCGCTTGCGGCTGCGCGCGAGCCGGTCGAGTTCGCGGAGCAGCTGGAACGCATCGGTGGCCACCTCTGTCACGGATCCTCCTCAGGAGAGCTGGGCGCGTACCGCCTCGAGCAGTTCCTTTTCGCGCACCGGCTTGACCAGATAGTCCCTGGCGCCCTGGCGCTGCGCCCACACCTTGTCTGCGTCCTGATCCTTGGTGGTCACCATGATCACCGGGATCTTGGCCGTACTGGGGTCACGCGCCAGCTGGCGCGTGGCCTGGAAACCGTTGACTCCGGGCATCACCACGTCCATGAGGATCACATCGGGCCGGGCACGGCGGGCCGCCGCAATGCCCTCTTCCCCGCTGGAGGCGGTCTCCACCTCGTAACCCGCCTTCTCCAACATCCCCTTGAGCACATGGATCTCGGTCCGCGAATCGTCCACTACCAATATGCGCGCCACTTCAAACCTCCCCACTGTGCCAAAACCCCAAATCCTCGCCGAACGAGGACGTCGTTCACCGCTTGGCGTGCTCCCGAATCGCGCCGATCAACTCGTCCTTGCTGAATGGCTTGGTGAGATACTGCTCAGATCCCACGATGCGCCCGCGCGCCTTGTCGAAGATGCTGTCCTTGCTGGACAGCATGATCACGGGCGTGTCCCGGAACTTCGGGTTGTTCTTGATCAGGGCGCAGGTCTGATAGCCATCCAACCGGGGCATCATGATGTCGACGAAGATGAGATCGGGCTGGTGCTGGGCGATCTTGGCCAGGGCTTCGAAGCCGTCCGTGGCCGTGATCACCTCGCAGCCCTGCTTGCCAAGCAAGGTCTCGGCCGTGCGACGAATGGTCTTGCTGTCGTCGATCACCATGACTTTCAAGCCGGTCAGGCGATCACTGGATGGGTCGGGATTTGCGCTCACGGCATTTTCCATGGCTGCACTGGTTGGTGATCACATGATGAATGATCATGCCGTCAAAACTATCGACTCTTTCGCATGGTGCGCAGGACGCACCGGTGCCGAATCCGGAGCCTTTTCGATCCGCTGACAGGTTCACAACGACTATATCGGAGCTTTCGAAACCGACCCAGCCGCAGCCGATGAAGTCCACCAATATCCCGACCTGACCTGCTGCCCATTCGTCGCCCCGGCGAGCCCCATACTACCCCCCTCCATGCGGGTGTGGCCACCGCCCGAACTCGTGGTCGTTATACAATCGGCACGCCCTTTCCTGCATCCATATCCACATGAGACGCCACCGGCCCGAGCAACCGCGGCTCTTGTTCGTCATGGATCCCATCGAGCGGATCCATGTGGCCAAGGACAGCACCTTCGCCATGCTGCTCGAGGTGCAGCGCCGCGGCTGGCCGGCGTGGGCCTGCGGATTGGAAGGGCTCTATCTCACCGACGGCGTGCCACGCGCGCAGGTCCGGTCCCTGCGGGTGTTCGACGATCCCACGCATTGGTTCGAGGCAGGGGAGATGGAGGACCTGGCCCTCGCAGAATTCGACGTGATCTTCATGCGCAAGGACCCCCCGTTCGACAGCGAATACCTCTACGCGACGCTCCTGCTGGATCTGGCCCAGGTGCAAGGGGCCCTGGTGGTCAACGATCCGCAGGCCCTGCGCGACTGCAACGAGAAGCTGTGCACGGCGTGGTTTCCCCAATGCTGCGTCCCCACACTGGTCACCCGAGACGTGAGCCGGCTGCTCAGCTTCGTGCGGTCCCAGGGGGCCGTCGTGGTCAAGCCGCTGGACACCATGGGGGGCGAATCCGTGTTCCGGATCCAGGATGGCGACCCCAACACCAACGTGATCCTGGAGACCGTCACCCGGCACGGCACACGCACCATCATGGCGCAGCGGTTCATCCCCGAGGTCTCGCAGGGAGACAAACGGATCCTGTTGATCGAGGGCCGTCCCGTGCCCTACGCTCTGGCCCGTATCCCCCCCGCGGGGGAGGCCCGCGCCAACCTCGCCGTGGGTGGAGAGGGCCGTGGTGTGGCACTGTCGGAGCGGGATCGCTGGATCTGCGCCCAGGTGGGGCCGGAACTACGTCGGCGCGGGCTCGTGTTCGTGGGGCTGGACGTCATCGGCGACTGGCTCACGGAGATCAACGTGACCAGCCCCACCTGTATCCGGGAGCTGGACCGCATCTATCATCTGAACATCGCCAGCCAGATCATGGACGCAGTCATCCAGCGCCTGCGGGCCCGGGCGCAAGGCGGGGACCCATGACGCGCCGGCGTGATCGGATTTCGCACGGCGAACGCCGCTCCACGCCCCGGCCCGAGGGCGCCTCATCCCATTGCACCCGGTGATGCGGCTACACCTCGACGATCCGCTCCTGAGCATGCTCGTATTGGCCGGCACCGTGCATGCCTTGATCATCTGGGGCATCGACTTCCGCTCGCCTCCTCCACCGCCCACATCCCGGGCACTGGACGTCACCCTGGCGATCGCGCCAGCGCACAAGGCACCCGAACACGCCGAGCGGCTCGCGGCCACGCACCAGGAGGCCAGTGGACTGGAGGGCGACGCCTCCCGACCGCCGCCGGCGGCTCGGCCCCAAGCCACGACGGTCGCGGAGCGGTTCGCGGCGCAACGCAACCCCCAGGCGGGACCCCGGGCATTGCTCACCACCCTGAGCGCCGAGGCGCCCGCGGCCGTCTCCCGTCCCAATACCGGCCCGCGATTCGAGACCCGCGTGGAGGATCCGGTCCTGCGCGCCGAGATCGCCCGGCTCAGTGCCGAGATCGCCCGGCAGGAGGCCGCATACCTCAAGCACCCGCGCACCCGCTACCTGCACACCCTGAGCGCCAAGGCGGCCGACGAGGCCGAGTACGTGCGACGCTGGGTGGCCCGCGTCGAGGCGATCGGCAACCTGCACTATCCGGACGAGGCGCGGCGCCGCCACTTGAGCGGGACGCTCATCGTGCATGTACTGATCGACCAGGACGGCCGCCTGCTCGAGGCACGAATCGGCGTGCGCTCCGGTCATCAGGTCCTCGACGACGCGGCCTTGCGCATCGTGCGCCTGGCCGCTCCCTTCGACCCGTTCCCCGAGGGTATGCGCAAACGCTATTCGCGGCTGATGATCACCCGCACCTGGGAGTTCAAGAGCGGGGAGCGGCTCCGTATGCGCTGAACCGTGCCCATGCCCCGGATGAGGCGCGTGGCCCGGAAGCAGCATCCCCAGGCAAGCCCGCCGGCCCACTCGTCAGGCCCGTGAGGGACCCGACCCGTCCACCGCCGCAAAGTCGCTCGATGGGCGTATACTAGCTCCATGACATCGAGCCGCACTCAAGCCATGTCCAGCCTGGCCAATCATCTCCTCGTGGCCATGCCCGGTCTGGGCGACCGCAACTTCAATCAGACGGTCACTTTCCTCTGCGAGCACAACGAGGAAGGCGCGCTGGGCATCGTCATCAACCGGCCCACGGAACTGACGCTCGGGGATCTGGCCGAGCACATGGAGATCGAGGCGGCCGACCCCACCGTGGCGGCCACCCCGGTGCTCTCCGGTGGCCCGGTGCAAGTGGATCACGGCTTCGTGCTCCACGAGCCCCTAGGCCAGTGGGAGTCCACGCTGCCGGTCACGGAGACCTTGGGCCTGACCACCTCACGGGACATCCTGGCGGCCATCCTGGCTGGTGCGGGTCCCGAACGCTGGCTGATCGCGCTGGGTTACGCCGGGTGGGGTCCGGGACAGCTCGAACAGGAACTGGCACAAAACGCCTGGCTGACGGTGCCGGCCGACCCCGAGCTCGTCTTCAACACGCCCTATGAGACGCGCTGGCAGGAAGCGGCGGCCCGCTTGGGCGTGGACCTCAATCTGATCGCAGGCGATGCCGGGCATGCCTGAAGCCGCATCGGCAGCGCGGCGGCCGGTGCGCACGGTGTTGGGGTTCGACTATGGCAACCGCCGCACCGGGGTGGCCGTGGGCAACACCCTGACCGGGACGGCCAGCCCCCTGACCACCCTACATGGGCGCCCGGGGCAGTTGGACTGGCCGCGCATCGAACAGCTGGTGCGGGAATGGCAGCCCAGCGCCCTGGTGGTGGGCATTCCCGGTGGAAGGGACGCCGCCCCGCACAATGCCTCGACCGAGGCCCTGCGCAGGCGGATCCGACGCTTCTGCCAAGCCCTGGAGGCACGCTTCGGCCTGCCGGTATACACCGTCGACGAGACGCTCAGCTCCAACGAAGCCTACGTGCACCTGCGCGCGCAACGGGCGGCCGGACGTCGATCCGCCCTCTCCAAGGCAGACATCGACCGCACGGCCGCGGCGCTCCTGCTCGAGACCTGGATGCGCAAGGCGAATCCGGAAGTCGAATCATGAGGCTGGAGGTGGGTGAACCGCTGACCCGCCTGCAGAGCGAGTTGGAGGCGCTGCTGCGGCGTCGGTTGGTGCGCGAACCGCTGGTAGTGGGAATCCACACCGGGGGGGCCTGGATTGCGCAGTGGTTGCATCGCAGCCTGGACCTGGAAGGCCCCCTGGGCACTCTCGACATCTCCTTCTACCGGGACGACTTCAGCCGGATCGGGCTCAACCCCAGTGTGCGTCCCTCTCAGCTCCCCCCGGGGATCGACGGGCGCCACGTGGTACTGGTCGACGACGTGATCCACACCGGCCGCACCGTGCGTGCCGCCTTGAACGAGCTGTTCGATTTCGGGCGACCGGCCTCGGTGATCCTCGCCGTGCTCATCGACCGTGGAGGCCGTGAACTGCCCATCCAGCCCGACGCCGTGGGGGCACGCGTCGAGCTGCCGCGCGGCGGGGAGATCAAGCTCACCGGCCCCGAACCGCTCGGACTCGAGATCCTGGCCACAGCAACCCCTACCGACCGCGGGTGACGCCGAGCCACACGCCAACACCGACCTCCGCGCTGCAGCTGACCGACAGCGGGCGGCTTCGTCATTTCCTCACCATCGAGGGCCTGCCGCGCACGGTGCTCGAACAGATCCTGGACACCGCCGAGTCGTTCGCCAGTCTGGGCGGCCCCGCCGTAAAAAAGGTGCCGCTGTTGCGTGGCAAGACCATCGTCAATCTCTTCTTCGAGGCCAGCACCCGAACACGCACCACCTTCGAGCTCGCCGCCAAGCGGCTTTCGGCCGACGTGCTCAATCTCAATGTTGGGGCCGCCGCCACGGTCAAGGGCGAGACCCTGCTCGACACCCTGCGCAATCTGGAGGCGATGCATACCGACATGTTCGTCGTGCGCCACGCCGACAGTGGCGCGGCCCATTTCATCGCCCGGCACGCCGCCCCTCACGTCCGCGTCATCAATGCCGGAGACGGCCGCCACGCCCATCCCACACAGGCCATGCTGGACATGTTCACCATCCGCCGGGAGAAGGGGGATTTCGGTCGCTTGTGCGTGGCCATCGTGGGCGACATCCTGCATTCGCGGGTGGCCCGCTCCCAGATCCAGGCGCTGCGCACCCTGGGCGCCGGCTGCATACGCGTGGTGGCACCGCGCACGCTGTTGCCGGCGGAGGTGGCGTCGCTCGGTGTGGAGGCCCACGTGGACTTGGACGAGGGACTGCGCGATGCCGACGTGGTGATCATGCTGCGCCTGCAGCGCGAGCGCATGAGCGGGGCGTTCCTGCCCAGCGAGCACGAGTACTTCCAGCAGTTCGGGCTCACCGAGGCACGGTTGCGCCGGGCGCGACCGGACGTCATCGTCATGCATCCGGGGCCGATCAACCGGGGTGTGGAGATCGACAGTCGCGTCGCCGACGGCGGCCGCTCGGTGATCCTGCGCCAGGTGACCTACGGGATCGCCGTGCGCATGGCCGTGATGTCCCTGGCCCTGGGCCCCGACGCCCCCGGGGGGGCGGCATGAAGTGGCATCTGCGCGGCGGTCGCGTGTTGGATCCGGAGGCGGGCCTGGATGCCCGCGCCGATCTCTGGATCGCAGAGGGCCGCATCGTCGCCGTGGGCAGCCCCCCCGCGGACTTCACACCGGACCGCACCCTCTCCCTGGACGGGCTCCTGGTCCTGCCCGGGCTGGTCGACCTCAGTGCCCGGTTGCGCGAGCCCGGACTGGAGCACAAGGCCACCATCGCCAGTGAGCTCCCCGCCGCGGCGGGGGGCGGCATCACCACGCTGGTCTGTCCCCCCGACACCCTGCCCGTGGTGGACAGCCCCGCCCAGATCGAGCACATCCAGCGCAATGCCGCGGCAGTGGCCGGTCCCCGGGTGGAGGTCCTGGCCGCGTTGACCCCGGGGCTGCGCGGCGAAGGGTTGAGCGAGATGGCGGCCCTTCGGGCGGCCGGCTGTATCGGACTCAGCAATGGACTGCGTCCGCTGGCCAATACCCTGATCCTGCGCCGCGCCCTGGAGTACGCCGACACCGTGGGGCTGGCCGTGCACCTGCATCCCACCGACCCACACCTGTCCGCCGGCGGCTGCGCCCACGAAGGCGCAGTGGCCACCCGACTGGGTCTGCCGGGCATCCCACCAGCGGCCGAGACCGCCGCCCTGGCCCAGATCCTGGCCCTGGTGGAGCAGACCGGTGCACGGGTGCACCTGTGCCGGCTGTCCACCGAGCGCGGTGTCCGGCTCGTGGCCCAGGCACGACGCGATGGTCTGCCGGTGACGGCCGACGTGGCCATGCATCAGCTCCTGCTCACCGAAGCCGATCTGGAGGGCTTCGACACGCATTGCCACGTGTTGCCGCCGCTGCGCACCGAGCGCGACCGGAGGGCCCTGGTGGAGGCCGTGGCGACGGGCGAAATCCAGGCCATCTGCTCGGACCATCAGCCCCACGACGCCGACGCCAAGAATGCCCCCTTCCCGCAAACCGAACCCGGCGCTTCGGCCCTGGACACCCTGCTGGCCCTGGGCCTGCAGCTCGCCGCACGGGGGGAACTGGAGCTCGACACGGTGGTGGCACGCCTGACCACCGGGCCTGCCCGCGTGCTGGGGATCGAGCGGGGCACACTGCAGGTGGGACACCCGGCCGACCTGTGCGTCGTGGACCTCCATCGGGTCTGGACGGTGGCGCCCGAAACCCTACGCAGCCAGGGAAAGAACACCCCATTCCTCGGGCGGCGGATGCAGGGTGCCGTGGTCCATACCTGGGTGGACGGACGTCTGGTCCACAGCCTGGAAACCGGAGACTGAACCAGGCCTATGTGCGCCCCCCTGATCGAGCAGGAGGCCATGGTCCTCGCCCACGAGGCCCATCCCGGCGAGCAGTTCGTATTGCGCCTCGAGGCCCCGCAAGTGGCCGACAGTGCCAGACCCGGCCAGTTCGTCCATCTGCGTTGCAGCCCTTGCCTGCCCCTGCGCCGGCCGTTCTCGATCCAGCGCACCGATGCGACGGCAGGCTGGATCGAGATCCTCTACAAACGGGTGGGACGGGGCACCCGGCTGCTGGCCGAACAGCCCGTGGGGACCCGGCTGCCCATGCTCGGCCCGATAGGCAAGCCTTTCGCGCCCGACCCGCAACGCCCCCACGTGCTGCTGATCGGCGGCGGCGTGGGCATCCCACCCATGATCTTCGCCGCGCAAAGCATGCGCGGCGAGACACATTGGAAGCCCCTCGTGCTCATGGGTTCCGAGGTCCTCTTCCCGTTCGAGCCCCGGCGCTCGACCCTGCCGGTGCCCGAGCTGGACGCATGGACGGTCAATGCCATGCCCCTGCTGGAAGCATGGAAGGTGCCTTCACGACTGGCCAGCGGGGCGGGGTTTCCGGGTTGCCATCGGGGCCCCGTGACCGAGTTGGCCGAGCGGTGGATCCGTGCACACGGCACCACGCGGGACGTTCAGATCCTGGCATGTGGCCCGCACGCCATGCTGGAAGCCGTCGCGCGCCTGGCACGGCGTCACGGGCTGCCCTGTCAGGTCTCGCTGGAGGCCTACATGGCCTGCGCGGTGGGAGGTTGCGCCGGCTGTGTGGTGCGCACGCAGACACCCCAGGGCGTCGCCATGCGGCGCGTGTGCGTGGACGGTCCGGTGTTCGACGCAGACACGGTCTTTCCCCCGTAGCCGCCGAGTGCCTCCAGGCGCCGCTCACTTGGGCGGTTCGGCGAACGGATCCTCGTCGGCGAAGGGATTCGCGCCTGCCGCCGAGTCCTCCGGAGTCTCCTGCTCGTCACCGAGGAACAACTCCTCGTCCTCCTCTCCGATGGCCTCGCGCATCATGGCCAGGGTGCTGAGCCGCTCCTTGCCGCCGGAGCGCTTGGGATCGGTGTCCTCCGGCAGAGTCGTACCCAGATCTCCCGGAAACTCCAGCGACTCCTGGTTCTTGGCCAGGCCCTTCTCGCCCTCTCCGAAGTTGATCCGCCACTCCATGTCCGAGCGCGAGTCCGCATGGGCCAACGCCGTCTGCAGGGTGATGCGCTTGAGCTGATAGAGCTCGAACAGCGCCTGGTCGAAGGTCTGCATACCGTTGACCGTATCACGCTCCATGGCGTGCTTGAGCTCCGGAAATTCCCCTTTCTTGATCAGTTCGGAGACGAAGGAGGTGTTGACCAGCACCTCGACGGCCGGGACCCGCTTGCCGTCGCGACCCACCACCAGACGCAGGGAGATGATGCCGCGCAGATTGAGCGAAAGATCCATGAGGATCTGATTGCGGGCGTCGGGGGGAAAGAAGTTGATGATGCGGTCCAGGGCCTGGTTGGCGTTGACCGCGTGCAGGGTGCTCAGGCAGAGGTGACCGGTGTCGGCGAACCCAATGGCCGCCTCCATGGTCTTGCGGTCGCGGATCTCGCCGATCATGATCAGGTCCGGCGACTCCCGCAACGCCTCGCGCAAGGCGTTCTCGTAGGAGAGCGTGTCCATGCCCACTTCACGCTGGCCCACGATGGAACGCTTGTGGGTGAATACGTACTCGATGGGGTCCTCGATGGTGAGGATGTGGCCGAAGTGGTTCTGGTTGCGGTAGTCGATCATCGCCGCCAGCGCGGTGGACTTGCCCGATCCGGTCGAGCCCACCACCAGCACCAGGCCGTTCTTGTGCATGATGAGATCCTTGAGCACCGGCGGCAGGTTGAGCTCGTCGATGCTCGGCACCTCACTCTTGATGTGGCGGATCACCAATGAGACCTCGCCCCGCTGGCGGTAGACGTTGACCCGGAAACGGCCGGCTCCGCCGAGCGTGATGCCGAGGTTCATCTCCTTCTCACGCTCGAAGTCCCGGATCTGCTGCTCGTTCATGAGGCTGTAGGCGAGCTTCTGGGTCATTCCCGGTTCCAGGGGCGTGCGGCTCACCGGTTTGAGCGCGCCCTCGATACGCACACTGGCCGGCGCCCCGGTGGTGAGGTAGAGATCCGAGGCGCCGCGCTCGGCCATCAGCTTGAGATAGGGTGCGATGTTCATGGCTGGATCCGCCGCGCGGCCTGCGTGGTCAAGCTGCCCACCTCTTCCGGCTTGGCCTCGATCTCGAGCTCTTCGTGTTCCTTGGGCACCGCTTGCTTGGACAAGGTCCCCTCCAGCTTGATACGCAGGCGCAGGTCGTTGATGGAATCGGCGTTGCGCAGGGCGTCCTCGTAAGTGATCTTGCCCGCCTCGAGAAGATCGAACAGGTGCTGGTCGAAGGTCTGCATGCCCTGGTTGGTGGAGCGCTTGATGAGGTCCTTGATGGCCGGCACGTCGCCTTTGAAGATCAGATCCGCCATCAACGGCGTGTTGATCATGATCTCGATGGCGGGAATGCGCCCTTCCCCGTGGGCGAGCGGGATCAGCCGCTGGGAGATGACGGCCTTCAGATTGAGGGACAGGTCCATGAGCAGCTGCTCGCGGCGGTCCTCCGGAAAGAAGTTGATGATCCGGTCCAGCGCCTGGTTGGTGCTGTTGGCGTGCAGAGTACTCAGGCACAGGTGGCCGGTTTCGGCGAACGCCACGGCGTACTCCATGGTCTCGCGGTCGCGGATCTCGCCGATGAGGATCACGTCGGGGGCCTGGCGCAGGGTGTTCTTGAGGGCGACCCCGTAGTCCGCCGTGTCCACCCCCACCTCGCGCTGGGTGACGATGCACTTGCCGTGCTCGTGGACGAACTCGATGGGATCCTCGATGGTGATGATGTGGCCGTAACTGTTCTGGTTGCGATAGCCCACCATGGCCGCCAGCGAGGTGGACTTGCCCGATCCGGTGGCGCCCACGAAGATGACCAACCCGCGCTTGGTCATGGCGATGTCCTTGAGAATCGGCGGCAGGTTGAGCTCCTCGATGGTCGGGATGCGGGTGTTGATAGTGCGGATGACCATGGCGGAGCTCCCCCGCTGGACGAAGGCGCTGACCCGGAAGCGCGCCACGCCCGTGAGGCTGATGGCGAAGTTGCACTCGTTGGTCTGCTCGTAGGTGCGGGCCTGACGGTCGTTCATGATGGCGCGCACCAACACCTGGGTGTGTGCGGAGGTCAGCGGCTGGCTGGTCACCGGCATCACCTTGCCGTCGATCTTGACGCTGGGCGGGGCACCGGCGGCGATGAACAGGTCCGAGGCCTCCCGGCTGACCATGGTGCGCAGGAGGTCGTTGATGAAGCCGATTGCCTTGTCGCGATCCATGACGTCTCCTCGGCGGATCAGAACTGCGCCTTGTTGACGGCGCGCTTGCGCGCCTCCTCACGGCTCACCAGACCACGGTCGACCAGGTCGCGCAGATTCTGATCCAGGGTCTGCATGCCATGCGCCTGGCCGGTCTGGATGGCCGAATACATCTGCGCCACCTTGTCCTCACGGATCAGATTGCGGATGGCCGGCGTGCCGATCATGATCTCGTGGGCGGCGATGCGACCGCCGCCGATGCGTTTGAGCAGTGTCTGCGAGATGACCGCCCGCAGCGATTCGGACAACATGGACCGCACCATATCCTTCTCCGCGGCGGGGAAGACGTCAACGATGCGGTCGATGGTCTTGGCCGCCGAGCTCGTGTGCAAGGTGCCAAACACCAGGTGACCGGTCTCCGCGGCGGTCAGCGCCAGCCGGATCGTCTCCAGGTCGCGCAGCTCGCCAACCAGGATGGTGTCCGGGTCCTCGCGCAGCGCCGAACGCAGGGCCTCGTTGAACCCATGGGTGTCGCGATGCACCTCCCGCTGGTTGACCAGACACTTCTTGCTCTCGTGCACGAACTCGATGGGATCCTCGATGGTGAGGATGTGTCCGTACTCGGTCTCGTTCTTGTGATTGACCATGGCCGCCAGCGTGGTGGACTTGCCCGATCCGGTGGGACCGGTCACCAGCACCAAGCCGCGGGGGTAACCGGCGATCTCGGCGAAGATGCGGGGGCAATTGAGGTCTTCCAGGCTCAGAATCTTGGATGGAATGGTCCGGAACACCGCGCCGGGACCGCGATTCTGGTTGAACACGTTCACCCGGAAGCGGGCCAGCGAGGGGACTTCGAACGAGAAGTCGGTCTCCAGATACTCCTCGTAGTCCCGACGCTGCTTGTCGTTCATGATGTCGTAGATGATGTCGTGGACCTCCTTGTGCTCCATGGCCGGGAGGTTGATGCGGCGAATATCGCCGTCGACACGAATCATCGGAGGCACGCCCGCCGACAGGTGCAGGTCGGATGCGTTGTTCTTGACGGCAAAGGCGAGCAGCTGCGTGATGTCCATTTCCGGGTGTTCGCGTTTTGTTCCAGAATAGAGCGGCTCGAATCGACGCGGTGTTTCGCTCGCGTGCACGCATGTCGCACGCGGATCGGTGCGGATCCGCGCCCGCGTTGGGATGCGCCATCAGGCGGGGTCCCGCCACACCGTGGCGTGGCGGTGGATCCGTCCACGCGGGAAACCGTAGAAAATCGAAGGCGTTCGTTCAACGCGGCGCAGACGGGTGCGCCGGGTTCTTCGACCAAAGGCAACCGCATTCATGACCCAGCAACCGGAGCCCCGATCCGGATTCGGCGCGCTACAGGCGCGCATCCGCGCCGTGCGGGAGCGCATCGCCGCGGCCGAGCGGCGCTTCGGCCGCAGCCCTGGCAGTGTGCGTCTGCTGGCCGTGAGCAAGACGCAGCCGGTACCGCAGCTCCAAGCCGCCTGGGAGGCCGGCCTGCGGAGCTTCGGCGAAAGCTACTATCAGGAGGCCGAGGACAAGATGCAAGCGCTCGCCGGGCTGGAGATCGAATGGCATTTCATCGGCCCGATCCAGTCCAACAAGACGCGCGGCATCGCCCAGCACTTCCACTGGGTACACAGCGTGGACCGGGAAAAGATCGCACGGCGCCTGGACACGCAACGGCCGGGCCATCTGCCGCCCCTCCAGGTCTGCCTGCAGGTCAACATCGACCGCGAGCCCACCAAGGCCGGCTGCCTGCCGGAAGCCGTGGACGCCCTGGCCCGCTACGTCTCCCGTTGTGAAAGGCTGCAGCTGCGCGGTCTGATGGCCATTCCGGCCCCCACCACGGACTTCGGCCGCCAGCGGGCGGCCTTTGCCCGGCTGCGCACACTGGCAGAACGACTGCAGGCACAGGGTCTCGGACTGGACACCCTGTCCATGGGCATGTCCGCCGACCTGGAGGCCGCCATCGCCGAGGGGGCCACCATCGTGCGCGTGGGCACCGCCTTGTTCGGCCCCCGTGAGCCCCACCCGGCCGATGCGCGCGGTGCGGGAGATCCGGGTTAAACTTACGCACCGCCTCAGCCACCCGCAGATCCTCCAAACCCCATGCACGAGACGGTACACCTGAAACTCGCCTTCATCGGGGGCGGCAACATGGCCGCCGCGCTCGTGGGAGGACTCGTGGAGGACGGCTGGCCGTCGGACCGGATCGTGGTCTCGGACCCCGACGCCGGGCGGCGCGCGGCGCTGGCCGCCCGCTATGCCGTGCACACCACACCAGACAACCGGGCTGCCGCCGCCGAGGCCGAGGTGCTGGTCTTGGCCGTCAAACCCCAGGTGCTGCGCGCGGTGTGCACGGAACTCGCACCCACGGTGCAGCAGACACACCCCTTGGTGCTGTCCATCGCGGCGGGCGTGCGCAGCGCGGACGTCGAGCGCTGGCTGGGTGGTGGGGTCGCGGTGGTCCGCTGCATGCCCAACACGCCGGCGCTGGTCGGGGCCGGTGCAACGGCCCTGGTGGCCAACCCCGCGGTGGACGCCGCAGGACGCGAGACCGCCGAACACATACTGCGGGCGGTGGGTGTCACGGTGTGGCTGGAGCAGGAGGCGCTCATGGATGCGGCCACGGCGGTCTCCGGCAGCGGACCCGCTTATTTCTTTCTGTTCATGGAAGCACTCATGGAAGCGGGCACGGGGCTCGGGCTGTCCCCGGAAGTCGCCCGGCTGCTCACCCTCCAAACCGCACTGGGCGCAGCCCGGCTCGCCCTGGCCAGCGAGGAGGATCCGGCGGTGTTGCGCCAGCGCGTCACTTCTCCAGGCGGCACCACTGAACGTGCCCTCGCCGTGCTGGAGGACGGCGGGCTGCGTCGTCTGGTGCGCCGCGCCGCCGACGCTGCCGCAGCGCGTTCCCGCGAGCTGGCCGAGGAACTCGCCAAAGGGGGAGCGGCATGAGTTCGGTGGGCGCCAATCTGCTGAGCTTTCTCGTCGACGTCCTGTTCAACCTGTACATCGCCGCGGTGGTCCTGCGCCTGATGCTGGCCTGGGTACGGGCGGACTTCTACAATCCGCTCTCGCAGTTTCTGGTCACGGTGACCAACCCGTTGCTCGTACCCTTGCGCCGTGTAATCCCGCCCATCGCCCGACTGGACACGGCCTCGGTGGTCCTCGCCTTGGGCCTGAAACTGCTCCAGCTCCTGATCTTGTCCGCCTTGGCTGGGTTGCGTGTCGGCCTCGGCCCCCTGCTCTGGATGAGCGTGATCCAGCTGGCCGAGCTGGTCGTATATATCTACATGGGTTCGATCCTGATCGAGGTGATCCTGAGCTGGGTGGCCCCGGCCGCGCGCTTCCACAATCCGGTCGCCGGCCTGGTGCACGACCTGAACGAGCCCTTGATGCGGCCGCTGCGCCGCGTGGTCCCGACCATCGGAATGGTCGACCTGTCCCCGCTGGTGGCCCTCATTGGCCTGCAGATGATCCTCATCGTGCTGCGGGGGCTGTATTAGTGGATACGGCGCCGGCGCGCTGGCAAGGCAGGCGCCTGCTGGTGCGCGTGCACGCTCAGCCCAATGCCAGACGCAACGAGGTGCTGGGCCTGCACGGCGGGGCCTACCGGGTGCGGGTGGCCGCTCCCCCCCGGGAGGGCAAGGCCAACCAGGCACTGGTGGCGCTCTTTGCCCGCACCTTCGGGGTGTCCCGATCGCGCGTGCGCATCCGCAGCGGACTCGGTGGGCGCAACAAGACGGTGGAGGTGGACGAGCCGGCGCACCTGCCGGACTGGCTGGCGCCCCCGGAGGAGACAGAACGGCGACGCTGAACCGCCGACCATATCCACTGCAGACGCTTTATCCACTGCAGACGCTTTCCCCAACCCAGACCGAGACCGAGGAGTGATGGACATGAAGACGAGATGCTTCCGCCTTGTGGCGCCGCTGCTGATGGGCCTACTGCTCTGTGTGGGGGCCCAGGCCGAGCAGTCTGCCGATTTCGGCGATTTCGTCGTGTACTACAACGCAGTGCGCACGGATTTCTTCAACCCCGAAACGGCCAAGGCCTACGGTATCACGCGCAGCAAACACCGGGCGCTGCTCACCATTTCGGTGCTCCGCAAGCGTATGGGCCTGGCTGCGCAACCCGTCCCCGCCAAGGTCACCGCGCAGGGCGTGAATCTCTCCAATCAGATCAAGAAGATCGAGCTGCGGGAGATCCGCGAGCCCAAGGCCGTGTACTACATCGGCGAGGTGCCCATCACCAACGGCGAGACCATCGACTTCACCATCACGGTGCAGCCGCAGGGGGGCGAACGGCGCACGGTGACGTTCCGCCAAGAGTTCGTGACCGACTGAGCCGCCTCCAAAAAAGGCGGCCACCGCGTGCGGTGGCCGCCCTTTCCTTCATCGAGCCGGATGGCCGTTCAGGCTTGGACCGGGATCCGGCGCGCTTGGCCTTCCTGCTTCTTGGGGATCCGGATCAGAAGCACCCCGTTCTCCACCTTGGCGGAGATGTTTTCCGCATCCGCCGTGTCCGGCAGGGAGAAACGGCGATAAAACGTGCCGCTGACACGCTCGATGCGCGTGTACTTGTCGGTCTCCTCCTTGTGCTCGGCGTGACGCTCGCCCTTGATGGTGAGCACGCCGTTGTCCATGGTCACCTCGATGTCCTTGGGATCCACTCCGGGCACGTCTGCATGGATGACGAACGCATCGTCCTCTTCTTTGATGTCCACGGCGGGGACCCAGTCGGCCGTGGCCACCTTGGACTCGGTGTCGCCGCTCTCCATGGCACTGAACATCTTCTCCATCTCCCGGCGCCACTGATCGAGTAGGCTCCAGGGCTCGTAGGGTTTCGGTACCAACATGATCTTCACCTCCATTCCCAAACCTGGTCAGTGAAGAAATGGGGACGCACTGCCGCTTTTCAACACCACCGCGCAAACCGCATACGGCATTCTGCACGGACCGGCCGCAGCCGGGCACTGCGGCCGGCCCACGGCGAGTCCGCTTTCAACGCATGTCCTGGAACAGGTCCCACATGGCCTCGACGAGGCCGAGTACATCGTCTTCGTCGTGGAAGAGATGGGTAGAGATGCGCAGGGCGTGCACCTCCGGGTCGGCCAGGGCCACGTGGAAGTCGGTGGTTCGAATGATGTATCCGTACTCCTCCCGCAGCCGATCACGGAAGGTGGTGAGCGTGGTCCCATCGGTCAGGTCCGAGAACGGGTTGAAGGCGGTGAGCCCGCTCGTGGTCCCGGGCAACTCCGGCGAGAACAGCGTGGCCTGGGCGCCGAAGGTGTCCCGGATCGCCTCTTTGCACAACGCACTGAGCGACTGCACACGCCGTTCGATGCGCTCACGACCGATGGCCTCCCACATCCGACAGGCATCCACCAGGGCGCGCTTGGCCGGGTAGTTGTCGTGGCCCACGTACTGGAGCACCGTCTGCCAGCCGAAGAAGCGCCGGTACGGATACAACGAGGAGTTGATGGCGAAGAACGGCGGATCGCGGTCGGGCCAGAAGTCCTGCAAGCGTGTCATATTGTCGCGCACGTACAGGATCCCGGTAGCCCCGGGCCCACACTGCCATTTGTGTCCGGAGCCGGCGTAGAAATCGCAGTCGATGGCATGGAAGTCCAGATCCACCATGCCCACCGTGTGCGCCCCGTCGATGAGGGTGGGAATGCCGTTGGGGATCGCCACCTCCTGGCAGATCCGCTGCGCCGGGAGCATCGCCCCGGTCTTGTAGGTGATGTGGGAGAAGACGATGAGCCGGGTGGCCGGCGACACGGCGTTGCGAAACACGTCCACGTATTCGTCTTCACTGTCCGGGAACACGGGGATCTCCAGCTGGCGCACCGTGACGCCCTGGCGCTGTGCGAGCACGGCCAACGGCGACAATGCGGCCACGTGCTCGTGGTGCGTGGTGAGAATCTCGTCACCCGGCTGAAGGTTGAGGCCTCCCAGCACCGTACACATGCCGTCGGTGGTGTTGCGGGTGAGGACGAGCTCGTGGGCATCGGCGCCGAACTGGGGTGCGACCGTCTCGACCAGTCCGCTCATATAGGGCCAAGGCCCCCATTCCCCGCCCATGTCCCAGGGGTCGGCCGCGACCAGCCGATTGTATCGGGCATAGGCTGCGAGCACCGGTCTGGGCATGGATCCGGTGGTGCCGATGTTCATGTACACGGTGTCCCGCTCGAGCACGAAGGCCCGCCGGACCATCTTCCAGAGCAGGCGATCCGGCCAATGGTGTCGGAACTCGAAATCAGTGGCCGGTGCTTCTTCGGGCAGGCCGAGGCCGGTGCCGGCCAGTGCCGCCAAACCGGTGAATTTGAGGAAATCGCGACGCGGCAGGGACGAATCGGACGGATGGTTCTTGGCTGACATGATGCACTCTCCTGGTGGGAGGAAAATCGGTCGATACGGCGCGCAGCGAGCACGCCGAACCGAGTTCAGTCCACGGCGGGCGGCAGGGCAATGGCGTTCGTCGCGATTTTCGTGCCGTTCGTCCGCGGCTGCGGTGACCGCAGGATGGAGAGGCCGGCCGAGCTGGCTGCACGAGCGGTGCGAGGGTCGTTGAATGTCGGCCGTTGCGCGGCGGGCGCTGTAAACCCGGCCAGGGGGGGGCGCGGCCGAATGGGATCAGGCGACGGTACGGCGGGACTGTGGCCAGTCGGCGGCGCCCATGAAGAGCTGCCTGCGTCCCTGACTCATCCAGGCCCTGAACCACTCCAGCAGCTGGGGCAAGGGGACGGGACGACCGAACAGATACCCCTGCCCCTCGTGACACCCCAATCGACGCAGGTAGTAGAGCTGTTCCACCGTCTCCACGCCCTCGGCCACGAGCGTCATGCCCAGGCTGGTCCCCAGCGCCACGACGGCCCGGACGATTTCGGCGTCGCTTTCGTCCGCGGGCAGACCGTTCACGAAGCTCCGGTCGATCTTGAGCACGTCGATGGGAAACCGCTTCAGGTAGCTCAGTGCGGAGTAGCCGGTCCCGAAATCGTCCAGGTGCATGCGCAGCCCGAGCTCGCGCAGCCGCACCAGCTCGGCGCGGGTGAGTTCGGTATTGTGCAGTAACACGCTTTCGGTGAGTTCCACGTCGAGGAGGGGGCGCTCGGTGCCGGTCTCGCGCAGCAGGCGTTCGATGCGCGCTGCGACGTCGCCCTCACAGAACTCCCGACACGAGATGTTGGCGGCGAACCGGAGGGCCATGCCGGTCCGCTCGTGCCACCACCGGCTGTCGTGCAGCACCTGCCGCAACAGCCAGTCGCTCAGCTCGGTGATCAGCCCGGTCTCCTCGGCGATGGGAATGAACGCCATGGGAGACACCATGCCACGCCGTGGATGCCGCCAGCGGAGCAACGCCTCCACACCGCCCGGCTGTCCAGTGCGCAGATTCAGCTTGGGCTGATAGTGGACCTCGAACTCCTCACGCTCCAGCGCATGACGCAGATCCGCCTCCAGCGACAGGACCTCCACGCCACTGGCATTGAGATTCGGCTCGTAGAGCTCGATCCG
>Ga0256832_1000611_pt1 | contig 23385 bp, 17 predicted proteins | sample 134614metaG_FD_190534 | JGI IMG/M metagenome (GOLD analysis project Ga0256832, IMG submission 190534) | Hydrothermal vent microbial communities from Lau Basin, Pacific Ocean - 134-614 | ecosystem: Environmental > Aquatic > Marine > Hydrothermal vents | place: Pacific Ocean: Lau Basin | collected... | reverse complement strand
ATCCGCCTTCGGAGGCTACATAGATTTTTGTTTTGGAGCCTCCGGAGATCAAAAGCGCGATGTTGCGCAGTTGATCGCCGAGATTGGTATCCGGATATTCCACCTGGTTGCTGCCGGCATTGGCCAGATCGAGCAAGACTTCGGAATAGGCGTTCGTCTGGGCTATGGCCTGGCGAAGGAAATACACCTCATAGCCATAAGGCTGGTGGGGAGGCAAGACATCCTCTGCCCCTTCGGGCAACTGGCCGAGCGCAGTCGGATCGGTTACGGCCAGGCTGTAATTGGCAATGGCACCCTGGCAGGTTTGAGAGACGACCGGGCCCATCGTAATGGCAAAGGGATGAGGATTGTCTGCATTGGGATAACCGGCAGGATATTCGCTGTGGTCTAAATCCAGATAGCGCCCCAGCCAGCCCGAAAGCCACTGCTCACTGGCCGGCGAAGCAGACGTCCAGATGTCCGTAGAGCGAAAGTGCGAACGATTTTGATTGGGGTAACCGACGTTTTGGATGAGGGTCATCTTTCCCTTATCATATACTTCTTTCATACCGGTCAGTGCAGGATGAAAAGCAAGCGAATCGGTGAGGCTGAGTGCTTCGGCCTCGGGGATAAGCAAATCCGGGCGCAAAACCGCCAATTTGTCGTATTGGTCCAGAGGCAACACCATGTTCAGGCCATCGTTGCCTCCATTGAGTTGGATAATCACCAAAACGCGATCGCTCTCCGGATTGATAAAGCGCATCAACGAGCTTTTATTAAAAGGCGAAACCCCGACACCGCGCAAGAGCAAAGGCATACCGGCAAGGGTCGCTGCAGATTTTAGGAAATTTCTTCTTTTCATGATTGTTTTTTTTCGTTCGCCTTTCGGCAAATTCAGCCTTTCGGCAAATGTCAACAAACCTGAAACTCTGCCAGAGCAAAGAGCTTAGACAGCATAGAGCGCAACTTGGCTTCAAGGGCATTGGCTAACTCCTCATTGCCCGGATCGGCGAGGTACATGCCGTACTCATCGGTCCATTCGAAATCGGGCAGGCCCTGCAATACAAACTGCTTGAGGTAATCGCGTTGGAACTCCGTCAGGCCTCGGGGCAGGAATATAGACACCAACTCCGAGATAAGCGCGTTGATGTCCACCGGATTTTCAAAGGTGGAGATAAAGCCCAACATGCTCCAACTATCCATGGCAAAACTGACAGCATCGGCATAGTTGTTTCGCAGAGGAAGCGTTACGGAGTTGGTCCACAGGCGATGGAAGCCCGGGGCCTGGTAATAGGCCTGCCAACCTGCCACAGAAGGCGGATACAGGATTTCCATTTGCATCAGTTGAAGCACGCCGCGCAAAAAGAAAAAGGCCACATGACGCTCCAGGGGATCATCAGGCACCTGAACCTGAAGGGGCTTGATGATGCTAAACACAAAATCCACCGGATTTTTGATCAGGCTGCCGCGGCTATAAATATCGTAAAAATGCTCGCTCTTGAAGAGCGCTTCTAAGGCCGGTTTAATTTCATAATCGTTTTGATAGATGATCTGCGCCAGCGGTGCGATCACCTCATTTTCGATGGTTTCGTCTATGTCGTAATAGATAAACCAGCGATACAATTTTCTGGCGATGAAACGGGCTGCCGTGTCTTTTTGGAAGATGATATCAATGAGAATTTTGTATTCATCCTCTTCGGCATTAGAGATGACGGCGTGGTCAAAGTGATACGACAACTGTTTGGTGCCCGTATCGTGCCGGTTGGCCTGGTAATAAGACTCGACCATTACGGTGGGGTCGCTTGTGCGATAGCCCCGGTCTCGCCAGCCGGTGAGTACGCGGGCAATTTGGCGGATATCCTCTTCGGTATAATTGGAGTAATCGCCCGGCCCGATGAGTTCGCCTTTACCAACGGTAAAGAGTTCCAGCAACTCGCGTGCATAGTTCTCATTGGGAGCATTCTTAGTGCTTTGATTGCCATTGAGATAGCGAAGCATGGCCGGATCAACCGTTATTTTTTTGGTCAGCTCCCGGAAATTGCCAAAGGCATTTTCCCGCAGGGTGTTGTAGTAAAAGAGCATGAAAGTGGCATTGGCCACGACCAGCATTTCGACGGCAAAGTGGTTGTGCCAGAAAAGGCTCATCTTCTCGCGGGCGGAAATGCCCTCACTAAAGATCTGATCCAGCATCCAGCTCTGCAGAATCTGGCGGCGATAGTTGTAAATGCTGAAATTGGGGCAGGGGGCATACACCCAGCTCTCCCCTATGGGCACGAACTCATCCTCTTCATAAAAAACGTTGACGGGCAAATCCGGCATAGGTGTATCGGCCAGCAATTGGGCTACAGCAGCATCCATGCCCATGTCTGCAGCTTGCTGAATTTGCTCTTTGGTCGGGCCAAACATAGCGCGACGCAGCAGGTGAGCAGCTTCGTCAAAAGTCCAAGGCCCCGTATAAGGGTCTAAGCCGGAAGAAGGAGGAGTTGGCTTTTCCGATAGGATTTCCAGGCTTTGGCCTACCTCCCGGGCAGCCGCTTTTCCCTCCAAAAGCGTAGTAAATAGTTGCCTTCTATCCATAAGAATCTGATTTTATTTCAAAATTAAATCTTTTTCCGGAGGGAAGCAAGTTTTTTATAAAATTGTGCTGATTTTATACAAAAAAAGAGCGCCAAATGGCGCTCTTTTTCTTTTTTATTGAACATCGGTGAGTTCCACATAAAAGACCAGATCGGCCTTTTCCGGTATTACCGGAGGCGAGCCGGCTTCTCCATAAGCCAGTTGATAGGGGATGAAGAGCACGGCTTCAGAGCCCTGGCTCAAGAGTTCTATGCCTTCATCCCAGCCGGGGATCACCTGGCCTTTGCCAACGGCAAAGGAGAAGGGAGGAACTCTGGTAATGGACTCGTCAAATTTCTTTCCATCTTCTTTCAAGACACCGATGTATTCTACGGTAACCATTTGCCCGGACTGAGGTTTGGGGCCATTGCCCTCTTCGAGTACGACATACTCCAAGCCCGACTCCGTTTTCTGAAGCTGTGTACCCAGTGTGCCTGCTTTATATGCTTCAAGGGTCTCGGTCAGCATCTGGTTTTTCTCGACGAAGATTTTGTTGAGTTTCGCCATTTCTGCTGCCTGCTGAGCTTTAAATTGATCGGCAGTCTGAATGGAATCCATCACTATCTCATAGCGAATCATCTCCTTTTCTTCATAGCCCGGAGGGCGCTGAGGCATGGAGTCTAAAGGATAGAAGAGCGTGAGGCTGTCTCCGGCAGCCATGAGGTAGAGCACGTCAATCACCGGCGAGGGATTGGTTTTCAACTGCTCTGCTTCAGGCATGACTACCCGCGGAGCCCGAGATTCATTGCGACTGTCATAGACCAGGGAGTCATCGGCAAAAATGGTTACCTTGTAATAAACATAGTCACCCGGCTGAGGCTTGGTGCCTTTATTTTTTTTGTGGTGAATGTAGCGAAAACCGCTTTCCGTTTCACTACTGCTTTGAACTCCATTACAGGCCTCAAAAAGAAAGGCTGCTGTAAGGAGAAGAAAAATAAACTGCTTCATTGCTTGAGTAATTGGTTAAATGAATGACCGCTTTGCCCCGAAGGGCGAAATCAGATTTGAACCGGCACGGGGTCGGCCAATTGGTCTTTGTATTCGTCCAAAACGGACTTAAACTTTTTCACGGTAGCTTCCAGGCCTTTGTAGGAATGCCCGCCGGCGGCATTTTTATGGCCGCCTCCTTTGAAATACTTTTGGGCAATTTCTTTGACCGAAAAATCGCCTTTAGAGCGCAAGGACAATTTGGTGATGGTTGGCTGTTCGTGAATGAAAGCCGCCAGTTTGATGCCTTTGATCTTGAGTAAATAATTGACAATGCCCTCCGTATCTCCACGCTGGATTTTAAAGCGCTCGTAATCTTTTTTGCTGAGGGTAATGATGCCGGTGTGGTACTCGGGCAAAATTTCCATGCGCTCATACAGGCAATAGCCCAGGATGCGCAGGTGCTTTTCGGGCAGTTGATTGAAGAGCAGGTCCTGCAGCAGATTGTTGTCCACGCCCAGGTCCAGCAACTCGCCCGCTATGCGGAACAAGCGCGAAGAAAGGCTAAAGGCAAAAGCACCCGTATCGGTCAATATGCCGGTATAAAGGCAGGTTGCCACGGTCTTATTCACATAGCTCATCATGCCCATCTGCTCCAGGGCCAGATAGAGCACTTCGCAGGTAGAACTGGCCGTCTGATCAGAAATTTGCAGGCTGGCGTAGGGCTCCGGGTCTAAGTGATGATCAATCATCACGATGGTCTGTTCAGAGGTATTCAGGTACTCCCCCATTTTGTCAATGCGATCCAGAGCATTGAAGTCCAAAGCAAAAATCAGCTCGGCGCGTTTCAGCGCGTCCATAGCCTCTTGCTGCCTGAGATCGTAAATGATGAATTCCTCCACAGCGGGCATCCAGCCAAGTACGGGAGGATACTCCGAAGGAGCCAGCAGACGCAGCGTATGTCCCATCTGGTTGAGCACGTGATACAGCCCCAAAGCCGAGCCAATGGCGTCTCCATCGGGATTGCGATGTACGACTATGGTAATGTCGCGGGGGATATCGAGATATTGCCGGAGTTCTTTTAAGTTTTCCATCTTTTCGTTAGCAGGCAGCAAAGGTAGGATTTTTTTATGAATGGCTCGGTAAGGTTTTTTGAGGGAAATTTCCAATAAGAGCGGACAAAGCTTCCCGCTCCCCCGATCCCTAAAGGGGCGCCCTTCGACTTTCGCTCAGGGCGCCCTCCCGCCTCCTTTGGAAAATGGGGTATTAAATTGAACCGGTTTAAACTTTTAGATTGAGCCTAAATTGCGAAAAAAGCATACCTTTGCACCCGCCTTTTGAGGCTGTAACAGCCCCAAGAATTCAAAGAAAAACACCCCGCAGAAGGGGATTACTAAACATTAAAAAACTCACTTTCCCATGTCAGGAACTCGCACCTTTACCATGATCAAACCCGATGCCGTCAAAGCAGGCAACTCGGGTGCCATTTTGAAGATGATTGAAGAAGCCGGCTTCCGCATCGTCGCCATGAAGCTCACCAAACTCAGCCCCGAAAAGGCCGGCGAGTTTTACGCTGTACACAAAGAACGCCCCTTCTACGGCGAGCTGGTAGAATACATGTCCTCAGGCGCCATCATCGCCGCCATACTCGAAAAGGAAAATGCCGTCGAAGACTTCCGCAAACTCATCGGAGCCACCAACCCCGCCGAGGCCGAACCCGGCACCGTGCGCGCCCTCTACGGCACCAGCATAGGCGAAAACGCCATCCACGGAGCCGATTCCGATGAGAATGCCGCACGGGAAGGAAGTTTTCACTTTGCTGAGGTGGAGATGTTTTGAATGTGGAACGCTGCGCGTTCTGATGTGGAACGCTACGCGTTCTGATGTGGAACGCTACGCGTTCTGATGTGGAACGCTGCGCGTTCTGATGTGGAACGCTACGCGTTCTGATGTGGAACGCTACGCGTTCTGATGTGGACGCTGCGCGTCTAATGTGGTTTTACGCTCGCTTTGCATCGCGTGAGATTGGTTACGGCGCGCGCTAAAGCACGCGGTACTGATTGGCGGGCTGAAATCAAAGGCGAAGCAGTAAACTCACCACGGAGTTCACGGAGTACACGGAGAGGGGCACGGAGAGGTCATTCTCCATTCCCTCAAAAAATCCTATCTTTGCTACTTCCAAAAGCAGAAAAGCAACACGCCCAAAAATGATGACGCGCAAAGAAATCCAGCAGATACGCCAGCCTTTATACCGGAAAATCATCAAATACCTTTGGTATGCTTTTGGTGCAGGCGTGCTTGCGCTCATCCTGCTCTTTGTGGGCTTGTCTTTTTCGGACCTGCCCAACACCCGCGAGTTGGAAGACCCGCGCAGCGAACTGGCCTCTGAGGTCTATGCCGCCGATGGCAGCGTGCTGGGGCGCTACTTCATCGAAAACCGCGTGCGCGTCAAATACGAAGACCTCTCTCCACATCTGGTACATGCCCTCATCGCTACGGAAGATGCACGCTACTACAAGCACTCCGGCATAGATTTCAAAGCGCTTGGAAGGGTTTTCTTCAAAACCGTCATCCTGCAACAGCGCAGCTCGGGCGGGGGCAGTACCATTTCCCAGCAGTTGGCCAAGCTGTTTTTTACAGACAAACACGCCAAAAATTTGCGGCAACGCGCCCTGCAAAAACTCAAAGAGTGGATCATCGCCACCCGCCTCGAGCGCAAATACACCAAGGAGGAGATCATCGCCATGTACCTCAATAAATTCGACTTTCTGTACGAAAGCGATGGCATCAAGGCTGCAGCCGAAAACTACTTTGGCAAAGAGCCCGACTCCCTCAAGATCGAAGAAGCCGCCATGCTCGTTGGCATGTTGAAAAACCCCTGGATATATAACCCCATGCGCCCCGAAAGCCACGAGCAGGCCCTGCAGCGCCGCAATGTGGTGCTCTACCAGATGTACCGAGGCGGCTACCTCACCAAAGAAGAAAAAGACTCCCTGCAAGCCCTGCCCATCAAAGTCAGAAAACGGGCCTACAACATGCATAACGAAGGCCTGGCTCCCTACTTCCGGGGCGAGCTCAGCAAGGAAATTCAGCGCATCCTTCGCCAGGAAGACTACCTCAAGCCCGATGGCACGGCCTATGACCTCTATCGCGACGGACTCAAAATATACACCACCATAGACCCCGTCGTGCAACGCCACATGGAGGAGACCCTGCAGAAGCACATGAAGAAGCTCCAAAAAATCTTCGACCGCCACTGGAAAGGCATGGACCCCTGGAAGTACAAAACCTCCGAAACCACTCCTGCCGAAATGCGCACCCGCAAGCAAAAACTCCGGAGAATGGTTTGGGAGTCGGAAAGGTACCGCTCTTTGAGTGCCGGCCTTATCGGCAAATACAAAAAGGCCTTACAAAAGGACATCCCCAAACTGCGCCTGCGCGACGTGGACATCCAACGCCTGATCAGCATCGAAAAAGACCCCAAGCGCCTTACGGAAATGCAAAAGGCCGGAACCATCTCTGAAAACATGGCCGACAACTACCGCCGCGCCCTCCGGCACCAAGGCTGGCCCGAGCTGCGCAAAGCCTGGGAAGAACTGCAAAAAACCGCCGAGGAAGTCTTCAACAAACCGGTGGAAATGACCGTCTTCACCTACGAAAACGAAGAACACAAAAAAGACACCGTAATGAGTCCGCTGGACTCCCTCAAATACCACCACAACTTCCTCCAAATAGGCTCCCTCGCCGTGGACCCCGCCACCGGCCACGTCAAAGGCTGGATCGGCGGCATCAACTACGAATTCTTTAAGTACGACCACATCCGCTCCCGCCGGCAGGTAGGCTCTACCTTTAAGCCCTTCATCTATGCCACCGCCATCGGGCAAATGGGATTTTCCCCCTGCTTCCAGGTCTATGACCAACCACAAACCATCCTGCCCGGAGAGGGAAGCTTCTACCTCACCGAAGAGTGGACCCCCCAAAATGCCAGCGGCGAATACAGCGGCGAACTGCTCACCCTCAAAGACGCCCTGCGCAAATCCAAAAACACCGTCTCCGTCTTCCTCATGAAGCAACTCGGCAGCGTGGACCCCGTGCTGGAAATCATTCGCAACATGGGCATAGATGTAGAGGCCAAATACCCCAACGGGCGCTATGTCGTGCCCCGCACGCCCTCCATCTGCCTCGGAGCTACCGACCTGTCCGTCTATGAAATGAGCGGCGCCTATACCACCTTCGCCAACAACGGAGTCTATAACAAGCCCGTTTACCTGCTGCGCATCGAAGACCGCAACGGCCACACCATCTATGAAAGCGAGTCTTACGAACGCCCCGCCTTAGACGAAAAGACCAACTACGTCATGGTCGAAATGCTCAAATACGCCGCCAACCTCTACGACCTCAAAAGCGAAGCCGGCGGAAAAACCGGCACCACCAACGACTATGTGGACGGCTGGTTCATGGGTATCACCCCCACCCTCGTCGTGGGCACCTGGGTAGGCGGCGAAGACCGCTGGATACGCTTCCGAAGCATCACCTACGGCCAGGGCGCCCGCATGGCCAAACCCTTCTTCCGCGAACTGATCAAAAGCCTCGAAAAGGACGAAGACTCCGGCTACGACTACAAAGCCCGGTTCTACATCCCCCCCGGCCCCCTCGGCATCGAAATGGACTGCTCTAAATACGAGCAAAACACCACCACAGACGATCCCGAAATCTACGACAATCCCGAGTCCGAAGACATCTTCGGAGATGAAGAGCGCGAGGAATTTTAATTACTCCCCCCCAACCTTTCCAGGGCTTCCCGTGCCTTCTCATAATCGGGGTCCAACCGCAGGGCCTGCTCGTAATCGGCCTTGGCCCGGGCCGGTTGCCCGCTCAGCTCTTCAGCCACGCCCCGAAAGTAATAGGCTTTGACGAAAGTCGGATCCGTCTCCACAGCACGGTTAAACTGCTTTTGCGCCTGTGAGATGGAATCCATGTCGAGGTACAGCAGGCCCGAGTTGTAATAAGCATCGCTGTACTGAGGCTTGAGCAGAATGATTTGGCGATAGATTTCCTGGGCCCCTTCCAAATCATCCAAGTAGTTGGAGAGCAGATAGGCCTTTTGATGCAACACAAAGATGTTCTCGGGCTCTATGCGCAAAGCGTTATCGTAATAGCGCAGGGCCTGCTGAGGGTCGTCTTCCTTCCAAAGATCGGCCAGTTGCAGCCAGCCGTCCATCAGCTTGGAGTCGTAGTTGACAGCCTTAAAGTAAGCCTGTTTGGCTTTCTCCTTTTCGCCCTGGTCCAGATAGATGGTGCCCAGCATGAAATAGCCCTCGGCATTTTCGGGGTCCAAAGACAAAATGCGGCCTGCGGTCTTCAGGGCATCTTCGTGCTGTTTGAGGATGAGTTGAAATTCCGATAACTTCAGCAAAGTGGGAATGCGCTCCGGATAGAGCGAAGCCGCGTAGAGCATGGTATTCAGAGCCTTTTGAGACTGGTAGTAGTCCAGATAAATGTCGGCCAGAAGGTGAAGGTAGTTTACATTAGTGGAATCTATCTCCAAGGCCTTGTTCACGTCCGTCAGCGCCTGGTCATAAGCTTCCCGCTCGTAGTAATAGCGGCCCCGCTCGGCATAAGCCCCGGCATTTTCCGGCTCGGATTCAATCCGGGCAGAGAGCTGCTCCAGCGCGGGATCTGCCGCGAGCTGCTGCTGTGAATTCTCCGCATTCATCTCCGCTTTATCATCCTGGCAAGCCGGCAACGACAGAGCAAACACAAATAAGACAGTAACCTTTAAAACCTTTGACATCATAGGGCGCTTTGTTTTAGACATGACCTTCATTCAGGAATTTTTGCGAAAATACACTCAATTCGAGAAAAAAAGCGTTTTTTGCCACAAAGGATTTGCCATGAAGAATACATTTACTGCACTCCAGCTCCCAAGCCCGTTTTTGTTCACGGTCTTTTCACTCATTTTGCTACTCACAAACTCAGGCTGCAGCGGCCCTGCCTGCGGACGCGACAAGGAGGCCTTTATCGAAAAGATAGACCATTTAGTAGAACAAGCCGGCAAACTCGATTTCCCCACAGACGACAAGCGCTGGGAAAAATACGATACCGAGTTTGAGAATCTGATCGAAAATTGCTACGATGAATGGGATGAGGAGCTCACAATAGGCGAGCACACCCATGTCGCAACTCAGATCATTACTTACGCTTATCGCCGCGGCGGAGGAAAAAAACTCAAAGGCAAGCTCAAAGAGCAGCTCGAAAAGCTCAAAGGAGGCTCGGAAGAACTCAAAGAAACGCTCAAAGATGATGTCGCCCCCCTGCTCGAAGAAATCGGCCAGGACATAGAAGAGATGGTAAAAGAACTCGAAGAATAAGTAAGGGAAACCTCCTGCAAAAAGAGGTGAAGCTCAAAACGCCCCCTTAGACCCCAAAAAAAAAATGATCATCTACCACATTTTGCCGTTGTTTATCACGGCCTTTGCACTCAGCTACCTGCTGATTCCGCACATCATCAAAGTGGCTCACTACAAGGGGCTGTACAAGCCTCCCGAAGCCCGGGATGCACACGAAGAGGAAACCCCTCGCCTGGGTGGCATTGCCATTTTTTCAGGCCTGACTTTTGCCCTGCTTCTCTGGACTCCCAACCAGTTTTTCAGCCACTTTCAGGCTTTGCTGTCGGCTTTTCTCATCCTCTTTTTGGTAGGCGTGCGAGACGACATCAAGGCCATTTTGCCCGGCAAGAAACTGCTGGGGCAACTGTTGGCTGCTACTATTGTAGTCTTCAAGGGGAATGTGTTTTTCAAAAGTTTTCACGGCGTTTTAGGCATAGAGGAGATTCCGCTTTGGGCCTCTTATGCCTTTAGCATTTTCACCATCATTTTGCTCATCAACGCCTTTAATTTGATTGATGGCATCAATGGCCTGGCAGGCAGTGTGGCCATGCTCTTTTCAATAAGTATAGGCCTCTGGCTTTACCTCGCAGGCGCTGAGATAGAGTTTTTACTGGCCTTTGCTCTGGCAGGAGCTACGCTGGGATTTTTGGCCTATAACTTTCGGTCCAGGATATTTATGGGTGATACCGGCTCCATGTTGTCGGGCCTGGTTTCGGCCGTATTGCTCATCCGTTTTCTGGAGTGGAATGAAACTTTGCCGAAAGGCAACCCCCTGCACATAGCCCCTGCACCTGCCGTAGCTGTAGGCTTGCTCATTTTGCCCCTGTTCGACACCCTGCGCGTTTTCGTACTGCGGATTTTGAGGGGAAAATCTCCCCTGCAAGCCGATCGCACCCACCTGCATCACCTCTTGCTGGACCTCGGACTCAATCACATCCAGGCTACGGCTGTCTTAATCCTTTCCAACATCGGCATCATTGCCCTGTGTTATTACTTCCAAAAATTGCAATCCGGCCCTTTAATTTTGCTGATCCTCGCAATCGCCGTACTTTTGTCCGGATTTCTCGCTTTCCTGCACAGGAGGGCAAAACGCATCCATGACTGAAAATTTTCGAAAACGGTGAATTCTTTTATCTGGGTTTTTGTCGGCGGAGGCCTGGGCAGCATAACGCGCTATGGCCTGGCCTATTGGCTGAACCGCTATCTGTGGGTATTTCCGGTAGCTACCTTTTTGGCCAACTTATTGAGCTGCGTGTTGTTAGGTTTTTTGGCAGGCCTGAGTTTAAAGGGCAGCATCTCTGAAGAAGGCAAATGGCTCATGATGTCGGGCTTTTGCGGAGGCTTTAGCACCTTCTCCACTTTTTCGGCAGAGAATTTTCGCCTTTTTCAGGTGGGGCATCCCGTACATGCCATGCTCAACATCGTCCTGAGCATTTTGGTAGGCCTGGGCGGCATTTACGCCGGGCTCCAACTCGCCAAATGAAACCATCATGCGCGCACTGACAGAAATACGGGAAGAAGAACCGGCCATCATCAGCTACTTCACCGACCCCCGCGTGGGCGCCAAGCTGCTGTCTATGGGCATACTCCCCGGTTACCCCATTAAAATTTTGCGCAAAACGGCCCGGGGAAAAACCTTTTACGTCAAAGTCGGCGACAACCGCTTTGCCATTCGCAAAAAAGAGGCTGCATGCATCGTGCTGAAGTAAAGAAAACCAGATCTAAAGTCCGCACCTTCAAAGTCGGCCTGCTCGGCAATCCAAACTGCGGAAAATCTTCCGTATTTAATTATCTGACAGGCTTACGCCAAAAAACAGGCAATTTCCCGGGGGTAACCGTTGACAAAAAAACCGGCAGCTTCTACCTCTCTTCCGAGCTCAAAATCGTCCTGACAGACTTTCCCGGCACCTACAGCCTCTATCCCACTTCCCAGGAAGAGCGCATCGTGCTGCGCACTTTCACCAACCCCAAAGAGCGCGACTTCCCCGATGCCATCATCTACATTGCCGATCTCACGCAGCTGGAAAAACACCTGCTGCTTTTCAGCCAGATACAAGACCTCGGCATACCCATGGTGCTGGCGCTCAACATGGCCGATCTCGCAGCCAAACGCGGCATACAGGTCAAGCGCGAACAACTCGAAAAAGAATTGGAAACACCCGTAGTGCTCATCAGCGGCCGCACAGGGCATCATATCGAAAAGCTCAAAGAACGCCTCAAAAATGTCATAGACGCCTGCTTCCCTCCCTCGGCAGATAAGGAATGCTTCAAGCCGCAGCGCAGCAAACTCTTTTACCACCAAACTTCCCAGGAAAAACGCATCAGCAAAGCCATCCGCGAGCTGCTGCCCGGGTTGCAAAGCGACTACCAGGCCCTGCTCATCGCTCACCACTACGATTCCCTGCCCCACCTCAGCAAAGAACAAAGACAAAAAATCGCTGATATCGTCGAAAGAGAAGAATTTGACGAGCTGCGGGCACAGGTCGAGGAGACCATGACGCGCTTCAGGCAACTCACGCCCCTGGTGCGAAAACATTTGGCGAAAGCCGGAACTGAAAACCTCCTGACCTCCACCCTCGACAACATCCTGACACACCGCTGGTGGGGCCCGCTCATCTTTTTTGTCATCATGCTCTTCGTCTTCCAGGCCATTTTCTCCTGGGCCTCCTATCCCATGGATTGGATAGACAGCGGCTTCACCAACCTCAGCGATTATTTGGCACGTACCCTTCCGGAAAATGCCCTCACAGACCTGCTCATCAATGGCATCGTCGCAGGCCTGGGAGGCATCATCATTTTCGTACCGCAAATTGCCATTCTGTTTTTCCTCATCGGCATACTGGAAGAAGTCGGCTATCTGGCCAGAGTGGTTTATCTCTTCGACGGGCTGATGCAGCGCTTCGGCCTCAGCGGGCGCAGCATCGTGGCGCTGATATCGGGCGGGGCCTGTGCCATCCCTGCCATCATGAGCACGCGCACCATCTCCAACTGGAAAGAGCGCCTCATCACCATACTCGTTACTCCCTTCATCAGTTGCTCGGCACGCATACCGGTCTATACGGTGCTCATCGCCTTCGTGGTGCCACCCAAAAAAGTATGGTGGATTTTTGACCGGCAGGGGCTGGCTTTTATGGGGCTGTATCTCATTGGCATTTTCGCAGCCCTCGGCTCGGCCTACGTCCTGAAACACATCCTGAAAGCCAAAGAAACGGCCATGCTCATCATCGAGCTGCCCGAATACCGGCTGCCCATTTTTCGCAACATTCTCTATCACGTGCGCCAAAAAGTAAGCGCCTTTGTCTTTAATGCGGGCAAAATCATTTTGATGATTTCCATCCTGCTCTGGGGACTGGCCAGCTACGGCCCGCCGGGCGCCCTGGAACAAGCCCGCCAGGCAGCCCTCGAACAGGCCCAAAGCCGGCAATTGGACGAGCAAAGCACCCAAAACCTCATCGCCGCCAAAGAAATTGAAGCCTCCTATGCCGGCCTGCTTGGCAAAAGCATGGAGCCCCTCATCAAACCCCTCGGCTACGATTGGAAAATCGGCATCGCCCTCATCACTTCCTTCGCCGCCCGCGAGGTGTTCGTCAGCACCATGTCCACCATCTACAGCATCGGCAGCGATGCCGAGCCCATGCGCCTCAAAGAACGCATGGCCCAAGACATCAACCACGATACAGGACAACCCACCTATAGCCTGGCAACAGCCGTCTCACTCCTCCTCTTCTACGTCCTCGCCATGCAATGCATGAGCACGCTGGCCGTCGTCCGCAGAGAAACGGGCAGTTGGAAATGGCCGGCCCTGCAGTTTTTCTTTATGACAGGCCTGGCCTGGTTAGTCAGTTTAGTGGCTTATCAGAGCTTGGCGTAGATGGGGCTTGCTTAAAAAGTCGCCCCATACCGCGCAACCAAAGCCCGACACCCACGTGCCGGGCTAAAAAAACTACTCCTCCATCCAACGCCGCAACGCACCAAACACCTTTTCGCGCTGCTCCGGGCTCATGTTGCGAATGCGAGCCCGGCCGTGATCGGCCCCCTTGACCGTAATCCACAGGGCATCCACTTTGTCGGAAGGCGGTACGCCCGTAGCCGACCAGGTGTCTATCTCGCCGTAGATGTAGATGAAGCGATTGCCGTTTTCCTGCAGCCATTTGTAAACCTTGTTGGGCAGGCTGTAGTCGTGAGGCACATCTAACTTGTAAGGCACAAAAGCCGCATTCGGATGCGGATGCATGGGCAGGGCCTTGAGCAAGCCCTTGAAATCCTCGGTCTCATAGCCGTAATAACCCATTTGCGTGGCAGCCTGATAATAGTGGGGGCCAAACAAACGCAGATGCTCGTCGTCCCAGAAGGAAAGGTCGGCCACTTCCATGAGGTGGGCCGTCAAGTCATCTATGGATGTCTTCTTCAGCCCGGGTACGGCCTCACAGCCAAAGCCCATTTGCCAGAGAGAAAAAGGATACTCCAGTACGGCATACTCAAATGCCTGCTCTAAGGTCAAATACGTAAATTCATTGCCGCCGCCTTTGGCGTACCACTTCAGGCGTTTCAGTACTTCATCGCGGTGTTTGAGCATGTACTTCTGATAGGCATAGATCTTTTGCCGGCATTCATCCGAGCCCATGGTGTCGAAGAAGGCGTAAATACGGGGGTCTTCTTCACTGAGGTTGAGCGGAGCGACATAGGGCACCGAGGCCGTTACGTCATCGGGGTAAAAGTAGCGGTAGAAAATAGTCGTCTGCCCTCCCTTGCTGATGCCGGTGCTGATCCAGTCGCCCCGATAGATTTGCCCCAATACTTCGCGGATGTGGTGCAAATCTGCTGTCTGCTGCTCTAAAGTCAGGTATTTCCAATATTCTTTGGTTTCGGGCTCTGCGTGATGGGGCTTAGACGCTCCAAAATAGCGGTGCTCCACATCCACCTGATTGGCCTCGAGAGCCAGCGTCAACTCATACATGCGATTGGACGGACGCATGTAGCCCTCCGTGCAGATCACCATGGGAGCCTCAAAATCCACATGCGTCAAAAAAGCGCGTTGATAAAAATATCCCTTGCTCTCATCTTCGTGATCAATGGGCTGCCTGATGCGCAATTCATATACCTCACCCGGATAGTCTCCGTTCTTTTTAATTTTCGTAAAAATCACATCGGGCAACTCGTACAAACTCCGGGCCACGGGGTCGGCCATCAGGTCCTGTATTTCCTGAGCCTGCAAAAAGCGCGCAGGCAACAACAGACAAAAGACAAAAAGGAAAGATAAATGTTTCATGTTTTGATGGTTGAATGAACAATGTATTTGTGTCAAAACCGCTCCAACGCTAAACGCTAAACGCTAAACACTAAACCAAAAAATTCACACACTTGCTCTCCTCAAACGATCATTCACCGCTCTGCCGAGGCCTTCTTCCGGGAGCAGCTCGGCGAGGATGACATCCAATCCCATGGCGTCGAGTTCGTGCATGGCGGCGAACAGGCGTTGTGCGGCTTCCGCCAAATCTCCCTTTGGCGAGAGCAGACGCTGCCGGCTCTCCGGCAGCCCGGGCAGCATTTGCCGAAAGGCCAAAACACCTGCGCGTTGCCCGCTGTACTTTTGCGCCAACTCGCGCAGATCACCCAACACCAGAGGCGTGCGCGGCGCATAATGGCTCTTCAACATGCCGGGCGTCGCCGGTTTGGAAGAGGACTGTGCGCGCACCTCCACAGGGCCGATCAAAGTCTCGATGACCTCTACGCTCAAACCGCCTTTGCGGTAAATTACGGGCCTGCCCTGTTCAAATCCCAGAATGGTGGACTCCACCCCCACCCTGCAGGCGCCGCCGTCCAAAATGCCCGCGATGCGGTCGCCCAACTGCCTTTGGACGTGCTCCGTCCGCGTGGGGCTGATGTAGCCGAAGGGATTGGCCGAGGGCGCAGCAAGGGGAAAATCGAGCATCTGCAAAAGCTCCAGGGTCAAAGGATGTGCCGGCACCCGCAAGGCCACCCTCGGCAAGCCCGAAGTAACCAAATCCGGAATTTCCGGCGATTTTTGCAACAGCAAAGTTAATGGGCCCGGCCAATGAGCTTTCGCCAAACGCTCTGCCTGCGCCAGCACTTCGGGCGCCACGCCCTGCGTCAGGCTGCGGGCCTGCTCCCAGCTCGCCACATGTACGATGAGCGGGTCAAACGCCGGACGATTCTTGACGCGGAATATTTCCAACACGGCTTCTTCATTCAGGGCATTGGCAGCCAGGCCATACACCGTTTCGGTGGGAATGGCCACCAGCTGGCCGGCTTCGAGGGCTTTTTTTGCAGCAGAAAGATTCATACCTATAACATCGCGAGCTTAGAAAAACTGCCTTCAGGCTTCCAAAACATTCACCGCGCCCTGCCCGGTGATTAAGTAATCGTCTTCGATGCGAATGCCGCCAAAATCCAGGTATTTTTCCACTTCCGAATAGTTGATGAAGTTGCCATGTTTTTTCTCTGCCTTCCATTGGCTAATGAGCTCGGGGATGAAGTAAATGCCCGGCTCTACGGTAATCACGAAGCCCGGCTCCAGAGCTCGCCCCAGCCTCAGATAGGCCAGGCCAAACTGCTCGCTGCGCTGCACCTGCTCGTCGTAGCCCACGTAATCCTCGCCCAGGCTCTCCATGTCGTGTACGTCTAAGCCCATCATGTGCCCCAGGCCGTGCGGAAAAAAGAGCGCATGAGCGCCGGCAGCCACGGCCTCTTCGGGATCGCCCTTCATCAGCTTCAGCTCTTTCAGGCCTTCGGCGATGACCGTAGAAGCCAGCAGATGCACCTCGCGATAAGGCACGCCCGGCTTGCAGGCCTTCACAGCTTCCTCCTTGGCCTCTTTCACCAAATCGAAGATGTCCTTCTCCCGATCGGTAAAGTGCCCCGCAACGGGAATGGTGCGGGTGATGTCGCCCGCATAGCCCATAGCCGTTTCGGCGCCCATGTCGCAGAGCAACAGCCCTTCAAAAGGAAGGGGCTCAAAACTGTAATGGTGGTTGTGCAGGATTTGGCCGTTGGTAGTCAGTATGATGGGATAGGCCAAGCCTGCAGCCAGATTTCGGGCCAGAGACTCCGCGAGGGCAACGAGCTGTTCTTCCGAAGACACCATCGGCTGACAGCGCTCCTTCACGCTGTCGTGCATAAACATACTCGCCGACACGGCCGCTTTGATCTGCTCAATTTCTTCCCCGCTTTTATACGAACGCTGGCCCACCACAGCCCGGATAAAAGGCTCCGACGGCGCCGCCTCGATTTCCGCCCGGCTCTTGCCCAGCCAATCACTGAGCCGCGCCACATGCTCACAGCGATACGGCGGCAAATAGTGAACCTCTCCCCTGGCTTTCGCCAAATGCCCTCGCAACTCAGACAGGCTCAAAACCCCGTCCAGGCCACCGGCTTCAGCCCATTCCGCCAGGCTCGTCTGCCTGCCCGACCAAATGGCGTCTTCCACCCCGTACTCCTCCCCACACAGCCAACTCTTGCCCGCAGCCGGATCCAGCAGCAAGGCCACATCCGGTCGGACAATGCCCGAAAAATACAGCACATTGCTGTCCTGCCGAAAAGCATAGGGATTGGCCCGAAAATTCCTCGGGCTTTCGCCATTGCCATAAATCAAAAGAAGGCCTGTAGCTACCTGTTGCATCAATTTTTTGCGGCGTTGGCGATAAGTGTCGGGAGAAAACATCTGGTTCATATCGGCTCATTTATTTACCTTTGGGAACTTGCAGGTTTTTGCCGCAAATTTCTCTCCGGCAAATGTAAGACTTTATCCGGACTGCATAAAAAGCCACAGCAACATGAGCGATTTCATTCAACGGGAACACCAACTCAAAGGCGCCGAAGGGCGCCCTTTCACCTTAGACTACACCCTGCTCGACGATGGCAAAACAGACAAGCCCCTCATCGTTTTCTGCCACGGCTTTAAGGGTTTCAAAGACTGGGGCCACTGGGGCGAAACGGGAAAGGCCTTTGCCCGCGAGGGTTTTGCCTTTGTCAAATTCAACTTCTCACACAACGGCACCACGCCCGAAACGCCTTTGGATTTTTCCGATTTAGACGCCTTTGGTCGCAACACCTACAGCAAAGAGCTCTACGATCTGCAAGTCGTGCTGGACTGGCTTTACGAGGGAAAAGGACTCCCTCCGGGTCTCATAGACAGCAAGCGCATTTGCCTCAGCGGTCACAGCCGGGGCGGGGGCATTGCCATCTTACAGGCCGCCCGCGACAAACGCATCGGCGCTTTGGCTACCTGGGCCTCCGTAGCGCGCTTAGACTACTCCTGGCAACATCCCGAGCTGATTGAAAAGTGGGAAAGAGAGGGCGTCATCCACGCCTACAACGGCCGCACCAAACAGCAAATGCCTTTGTATTTCGAGCTGTACCGCGATTTTCAGGCCCACAAAGAAGAATACGACTGCTGCCGCGCTGCTGCCTCCCTGCAAATCCCCATGCTCATCGTACACGGCACCGAAGACCCCGCGGTATCCGTACAGGCTGCCAAAGAGCTCAAAGCCTGTCAACCCGCAGCCGAGCCGGTCTTCATCGAAGGTGCCGATCACGTCTTCGGCGGGCGCCATCCCTGGACGGAGGGTGAACGACTCCCCGCCCCCACGCTTGAGCTCATCCGGCGGCAGACGGATTTCCTGCGCAAACATCGGCTTGCATAAAAAAACTGTCCCCGAAGGGACAGTCTCTCTAAAACCAAAGTACACTATTGTCCGGAAACAACAGGTAAGGGATTCCCCCTCACATAAAATGGGATAAAAGCAAAAGCTTTTATCCCGAGGGGGGCTTCAAGGGGTTTAAGAAAGGGAGGGAAGTGGTATCGCTTTTTGGGGTTAATGCGGAATGCAGTTCACATATGCTCAAACTTCTTTTCCCTTTCCATACATAAAGAGACAAAATCACCCATTTTCCACACGCCCGAGGAGTTTTTTTTTATTTTGGGCACAAAACAGATGGTCATCCATGGAGATTTGCATTGTAGGCGCCGGCCCGGGAGGGGCTGCGGCAGCTTTAAAACTGAGCTATTTGGGCATTCCCAGCGTATTGATAGACAAGCAGGTTTTCCCCAGAGACAAAGTCTGTGGCGATGCCCTCAGCGGCAAGGTCATCACCCTGCTCAACCGGCTGGACCCCGCCATCATGCAGCGCTTCGCGCAAATTCCACGGCAGCCCGTCTGGGGCATTCGCTTCATCGCTCCCAACCGAAAAGTCATTGACTTGCCCTTCAAGGTAAATTACGACCCCGCTGCGGAACCCGCCCCGGGCTTCGTCGCCCGCCGCATGGATTTCGACAACTTCCTCATCAGCGAAGTCAGACGACGCGACAACATCCGCCTGATGGAAGGCGTGGAAGTGGGCGAAATGCAGCGCATAGAGGAGGGCTACCGCATCAAAGACAAAAACGGCGCCACCCTGGCTGAAACACCCCTGCTCATCGTCGCCAACGGAGCCCACAGCCAATTTGCACGCAAGCAGGCCGGCATGAAAAAAGAGTTGAAACACTACGCCGCAGCCGTGCGGGCCTATTACGAAAACGTCTCCGGCTTTCACCCCGACGGCTTCATCGAATTGCACTTCCTCGAAGACATCATCCCCGGCTATTTTTGGATTTTCCCCCTGCCCGACGGCGGCGCCAACGTGGGCCTCGGTATGAGAGCCGATTTCGTCAAAAAGAAAGGCCTGAGCCTGCGCAAAAAAATGGAGGAGATCATCCACAGCCACCCCGCCATAAAAGGGCGCTTTGCCCGGGCCAGGCGATGTGGAGAAATCGAAGGCTACGGCCTGCCCCTCGGCTCCTCGCATCAACGCATCTCAGGTGAGCATTACATGCTGGTAGGCGATGCCGGCCATCTCATAGACCCCCTCAGCGGCGAAGGCATAGGCAATGCCATGTACAGCGGCTTCATCGCGGCCGACCAGGCCGCCGCCTGCCTTTCGGCAAATGATTTCTCCGCCGAAACCATGCTGGCCTACGACAAACGGGTGGACAGAGTGCTGGGCTCGGAATTTCGCATCAGCTATCGCCTGCAAAAAATGCTCAGCCACAAACGCCTCGCCATCTGGATGGCCAACCTCATCCACAAAAACAGACCCCTGATCGAATTTATGACGGAAATGTACAACGACCTCTCAGCCCGCAAGAAACTGCTCAACCCGCTCTTCTGGATAAAACTATTGGGAGGAGGAAAGCGCTGAGCAGCCCTTACGGCAAACAAGACTGCTCAGGCGCCGCCTTATTGGGCTACCACATCAAAACGCAAACTGCGAACCACGCCATTGCTCGGCAAAACCTGAATCAGATATTTGCCCGGCTGTGATGGCGTTCGGAATTCCATGTGTGCCCTGCCTTTCAAAAGCTCATAAGTCCTTTGGTCAACCAATTGGCTGTTTTGATCGAACATTTTGAAAGTAACGCGCTGCTCCTCCGGATTCAAAACCTCCAGATAAACCCACAGATTTGGCGGCAGTTTATCCCTGTGCAGAGAAATAACCATCTCCGAAGGCAACTCACGCTGGTTTATGCCTATGGGAAAATTATAGATGCAGTTGTTGGCATCTATGACCTTGACAAAATAAAGTGCAGCCGGCAGGCGCGATATCCGTTCGCCCTTCTTCCCCATTTCCCATTCATAGCGAACCGGCTTAGCTGCGCCGGGAACGTCCAATATCTTGATCGCGCCATCCAAAGCCCCCGGGGCTGATTCATCCGTTACCGAATAGCGAATATGAACACTCTCCGGCTCCGGCACTTCAAAAGCCTCCTCGATGCTACAGCCCTTGCTGTCTGTAATCGTTACGTGGTATGTACCCGAGCCAATTTGCGCGATCCAGGAAGAGGTAGAGCCGTTGTCCCATGCATAGCGATAAGGAGGATGACCGCCTTTGACCCGCAGAGAGATGGCGGCATTTTGGCTGCCGCTACACAAAGGCGGGCGAATGTCTTTTTGCTCGACATAGAGAATCTGAGGAGATTTTATGGTGATGGGCCCGGAAACGAAAGGGCAGTTGTCTCCATCGGATATGGTTACGGAATATTCGCCTTCCGGCAAATTTTCGATCTTCTCCGTAGTAGCGCCTGTGCTCCACTCGTAATAGTAAGGCGGAGAACCTCCGAGCACTTCCACTTTGATGGCCCCATTGGCATCGCCATGACATTCGGGATCGCGCTTATCCAAGGCGCTGATGTATATGGGACTCTGGTTGTTGACGCGCACGCTGCCCAGCGTGAATAACACATTCGCAGGGCTCAAATTGCCGCGAATAACCTGTATGGGCGTGGGTTCCTTTTTGAAATTCAGCGTGGTGAAAGCATTATCGCCGCCAATCACCCTAAACTGAAGTTTGCAAATGCTGGTGCCGTCTTTCGGGCGTATTTCCGGCGCAGATGAAGAGGCATACCAGGCAAAGGTAATATAGCCCTCCCCCGCATCCTTAACGCGCACGCAGGTGGCGTCAAAATCCGGCAGGTTAAAATCCCGTACTTTGCGAAATTCGAGCACCTCCGGATCCCAGGAAATGGTAAACTGAAAACCCTGGATGTCCTTAAAGTTCGTAACCTGCAAGTCCACCTTGATTTCCTGGCCCGTGCAAGACTGAAAGTCGGCCATGGAAAAAGAGGGGTCCAAATAAGACGGCGGCTCATTGGGAAAATCCTCTTCCTTCCAGATGTCTCCACATTTTACACCGATAAAATCCTGGCCTGAAACAGAGCCCTTCAGGTCTTCCAGCACAATCACCTGAGGCGGGCGCGGCACAAAGGGATAATCGGGCAGCGAAAATTTGTAATCTTTAGGGAAAAAGCGCCAGTAATTCTGCTCCGGAAAAGTAACGGCATCCCCAAGAATCAACGAGCGCATAAACTTGAGGTCTGCCCGATCCACATTCATGGATTGGTCTGCATCGGCAGCGAACAAAATGTAGGGATTGTCTATTTTTCGCTGCTTGCTCAGATGCCGATCCAGGCCAATGAGGTCTAAGACCGTAACTCCCGCATCAGGTTTATACTTCACAAAGGGCCGTATCTCGTAGTTTTTGCCTTCTGTCAGGTGAGTCAGCTTGTATGCCCCCCCTTCGGTAGAGCAAACCGCAGCATCGCCCAAAGGAGAATCAATAAACACGCCTGGTACCGGATTGCCAAAGGGGTCAAAAATTTTTCCCTCTACCGACAGCCCTTCCGACTGGCGCTGTATCTGAATACCGGCACTGCCGGCAGCATTGATGTCATCAATGGTAAACTCGGCATAAAAATAATCCTTAAAAGTGCCGAAACGGATACTGTTTGACTTGTTGTAAATTACCACATCTGCCTGATTCTCTAAGGCATGAAGGGTAAAAGGATGTATTTTCTTTCCCTGCAATACATAAAACCACATATTCTCCGGGTCCAGCAAAGTATAGCCCAAACCACTGATGCCCTGCTGAATATCCAGAAAGTCCTGGCGCGTATAGTAAAAGCGCACCTTCACGGGATGAGCGATCTTGCGCCTGCTCTCAATGCGCCAATAGCGATTGATGGTAAACCAAATGCTCTTGTCTATGTAGTCTGCCCCTGATAAGTCATTGGCAGCATGACCGTAATTTCCCAAAAGCCCGGAAGTAACCTCCAGACCGTCGTTCAACTGCCCTATGTTTTGGCCAAAAGTTTGAACGGACAGCAAGAGTGCATTGTGGTCCACATCTATAAAGTGCATCCAGCCATCCTCATCTATGCGGGTCTGATTGGCCTCCAGCTCCATCCCCGGCTCTTCAATCAGGCTATAACTGCCTATAGCATCATTTCCGGCAGAGCTTTGCAGGTAAATGTAGGTACTACTCAAGAGGCTTAAAGCAATGATTGGTAAAAGTGATAGGCGCACCATCCTGGTTTTTGGTTTACATTTTGTAAAAGGTCGCAACTTCCCCGAAAGTTACGTATTTATATAATCTCCTGCAAGAGGAAAATGTTCGAAAATTTTAACGCTCAAAGGCCATGAAAAGATATGCATAAATACCTGATAATCAGCCAAATATGACTCAAAAAGAGCCTCGAAATCCCGTTTCAAACTCCATTTGGGCCGGAGCGTCAGCTTTGCTTTTAGACGAAAAAACGCAGAAAAGTAGCAGATTCTTGGTAAACGGTACTGTTTTTCTAAGGAGCGTCGGCAGATTGAATGCGTGTGCGCAAAAGGAAATACAAGCCGATAATGAAAAACGCAATCAAAGGCAGCAGGCTGTTTCGAATGCCACCCGTCAAATGCTCTGCCAGACCAAAAGCAAAAGTACCCACCACGATAGACAGTTTTTCCAGCACATCGTAAAAGCTGAAAAAGGAGGTGTTGTCATCGGTATCTTCAGGTATCAACTTGGAAAAAGTGGAGCGCGACATGGATTGCACCCCGCCCATTACCATGCCCACAGCCCCGGCTATGGCGTAAAAGGCCGCTTTACTCTCCACAAAATAGGCCGCCACGCAAATCAGCATCCATAAAGACAA
>Ga0256832_1000610_pt1 | contig 23387 bp, 22 predicted proteins | sample 134614metaG_FD_190534 | JGI IMG/M metagenome (GOLD analysis project Ga0256832, IMG submission 190534) | Hydrothermal vent microbial communities from Lau Basin, Pacific Ocean - 134-614 | ecosystem: Environmental > Aquatic > Marine > Hydrothermal vents | place: Pacific Ocean: Lau Basin | collected... | reverse complement strand
GCAAGAATTTGGGAGCAGCGATTAATTAACCACTATGGTTTAGCAATGGTTCATTAGAAATTTAGACGGCAATACGCCCAAAATTAAGGAAACTCTCAATGGGCCGTTTATTTTTTTTCAACTTAGGGTTGATCTCAAAGTGGAATAAAAATAAATCCAGCATAAGTTCATTGAAATATCTGATCTTAATATCTTCCAGAGAAAAGCCCTTACGTTGCTCTCTGGGAAGGCTAAGAAAGTGTGCTGCTTTGGCTATGTTGACGCTGGTAAGCGACATATTAAAGTGGTAGTGAAGCTTCTTTTTGTTTCTGGATTGGCAATGGGTTAATCCCAGATGTTGCTTCCCATTGCGAAAGAGAAACTCTATTTGAAAGCGGGCCTTATAAGCCGTCCAGATGAAGAAAGCATCCATTTCCATATCAGTAGAAAAGAGCAGTGTATATCGGCCAGTGGGTTGTCCCTGCTCTAATTCTTCTACGTAAACCAGATTGAGGTTCCTTTTCAGGTTTTTTGCCCTGCATTCAATCTGATAAAGTCTGACTTCTTCATCTTCATAGCGCAACTTGAAGCGTCTTTTATCTATGTTTTTGAAGTCAATTTTGCCATCATAGACTCTGGGGCGACCTTTCCCTGGTTTCTTAGGGCCTTTATACAAATACATGGCATCCAAGTCTTTTCTGGCCTTAGAAATAATGGTGAATTCTGTTTGCTCACAGACTTCATCTAAGAAGCTAATCTTAGCAAAATAGCCATCTACTACCAGAATACGGGATATCTCATACACCTTGAAGGCTATCTCAATAACTACTTGAGCATAATAATCTATCCGGCTCATACCTTTGCGTGCTAAGGTTTCCTGATCCTGAGTCTGAACAGTATGCAAATGAATGTCGGTATGATCCTCCAGGCTTACAGCGCTTAAGCTGCTTATTTCTAAGCCCTTTGAGGGTTTACCTGAACAGCCATCATAATAGTTGTCCAGATAAGGCGTATGCTTGCCGCTTTTGGGGATAAATGAGGCGTCAAAAGCTAAAATAACCTGCCCGTTGAATACTTCTTTACAAAGCATAGAATTGAATGATAAGAAGTCAAAGCCCTTCGCAAATTGGGTATGATAGGTCATCTCACAGTATCTCCCATAACGACTCATCCTTTTAAAATTGATTCTTCCACGCATAGACAGAAACAAAATGATGGTCGCTTCAAAAAATTTTTTGGTCGGTTTGGACAATCCTTCCAATTTATTCAGTATCTTTGCGATGAGAGTTCTGCTCTCGGCTGAAGCATAGGTTGTTGTTCTCATAAACACAAATCTATGCTTCTTTTTTTATATAGAAGGCCTTTTTCGCCTCAAAAAACTAATGAACCATTGTTTTAAAGGAAATCCCTTTTTACTTGTGCAAAAAAATAACAAGCCTTGTCCTCATGTTTTTCAAAGGGTAGTTATGTCGGTGTCCTATGGAGGGAAAAAGCCCTTTTTTATAGATTCCGGCTATTCTTGTGAGGAGTTTGGAGCTTCTCTGTCTGAGTCTGAGGTGTTGGAGCTAGAAGAATATTTTTCTCTTTTCTCAGCGTCAGAGATGGGATGTCCCAAGGAAGAGGGGGCGAGAGATGGTTCAAAACATTTGATAAAGGAGCGGAGTAGTTTAATGATGAATTCCCATTCTAATTCACTGACTCAATCTCCTTCGAGAATTACTGTTGTAGGTGCCTGCCGGCGAAGCTTTCAATTTTGGACTGATTTTTTGTTTTCTATTTATTATGATGGAGCGAAACTTTTTTCTTTTGGGATAGACTTGGAGTATTCCAGTATGGTAGTCCTTTGGTTGCTGTATGGAAACAAGCTGATTTTATTAGCTTATTTAATTCGCTATGGTTTGTTTGGACCAATAGAAGGGGGTAACGATGGTCGAGTTTTCTGTTTGTTGTTGGTGTTTAGTGCGTTCTTTTTCTTGGGAGGGTGTCTGTACTTTTCATATGTTTATAAAGAGCGCTATTTGTCTGTTTTAGCGCGTATAGAAAAGTTTCGTAAGAAGCACCCCAAGTGGTTGCTTATGGCGATAGGAGTTTTGTATTTTTTTGGCACGATAGCTCTGTTGAGCTGGGGCTATAACTATCTGGCTTTAAATTTTGCACTTGGAAAATAATTTAAGATATGAACAGGAATGGTTTTTATTTTTTGTTGTTTGTCGCTCTTGTTTTTTTAAATTCGTGCGATTATTTCTCAAAAGCATCTGTTTATGAGAGCAAGACTGAAGATGTGCTTGAGCTTTTGCTTGATGGAGATTATGAGGAGGTAATGGCAAATATGGCTTGGGAGAGTGAGTCCTTCCAAAACACTTCGGAAGAAGATTTGAAAAACGGAATGATGGCGCTTAGTGAAGTGCTTCGCAAGAACTTTGATGGTGATATTGAACTTTCGTTCATGGATGCAAAGGAGGGTGATGGTGTAAATCTTCCTGCGCATGCAACTCTTATTACTTATGAACTGTCGGATGGGAGGAACTTGGGAGTTTTGGATGTCATTTTTGATGACTCTTCTGGAAAGATGATTACTATAAGTTTGCGAAACGTGAAAGAGCCTAAGCCCTCTATGTCTTTTTTCTGGCTGTTTGGGCTGCTGACACTTTGCGTGCCGGCCTTTAATCTCTATGTTATTTACTTGATCAAAAAGAGCTCGGTGAAACGGAAGTGGCTGAAATATTTGGCTGTGATTTTTTTGAATGTGCCCTCTCTTGTGTATATGCCCATTGGAGGATTTTCCTTAGAGTTGCTTTCCTTTCAGATGCTGTTGGGCATAAGTGTTCACTATGTAAATTATTTTGGAGCTGCCTGGGCAGTAGGGGGCCCTTTGGGCGGGGCGTATTGGTTTTGGAAGTTGAAGTTTCAGAAAAATGCTTCCGTTAGTGAGTTGTTGGAATAGGCGACGTCAGATAAATTGGCGTAATTGGTAGAGTCATAGAAGGTATTGTTGATTGGTGGGAACGTGGCAAACGTAACAAACGTGACGAACGTGACGCGTGACGGGCGTGACATCACAGCCAGGTTTAGCTCGACACTCAACGTTTGTTTCCCTTCTGAAATCGGAGTTCGTTAATCGACATTCGACATTCAAAGTCGGTGAAATCGGTGAAAGTGGGGGAATCGGTGGAATTGGCTCTCCATTTTCTATTCTAAAAGGCCGGCTCGGGGGTCTTCCTTCGTCAGCACCCCGATCCTTTAGTTAGTTCATTCTCCATTTTCCATTCTCCATTTTCCATTAAATCCTTATCTTTACCTCATGTGTACTGCTTTCTGGAACGAATACGCCCTGCGCGACCGGCTTGGCAACACCAAAGAGTTTAACTCAGACTTTGGGTTGGACTGGCGCTGTCCTGAGCGGAGCTGCCCCCTGAGCGGAGCGATAACGGAGTCAAAGGGCAGCGGAGTCGAAGGATATGACTATGGCGCCCGCTGGCACGACCCCGCCATAGGCAGATGGGGGGCTGTGGATCCTTTGGCGGAGAAGTACTCGCCCTTTTCGCCCTACAACTATACTTTGAATAATCCGGTGCGGTTTTTGGATCCGGATGGGATGAGTATCGCAATTTTAGGTGATGACGAATATAAGTTAAAGGTGTGGCATGCTTTGATAACTTTAGCATTTTTGTCAGAATCTGGTGCTGAAATGGTAAATGCAGCTATTGCTTCTGATAAAACTTTGATTATTGCTTCGACGAATAATAATGTTGACAATAGTGTAGATGATCATGATGTTGATGAAAAGGGTTATGCGATCCTATCTTTTAATTTGGAGCAGGCTTCTGCAGACTTAGAACCCGAGAATGGAAGAAATGGGAAACCTCTTGAGCAAACTATTGAAACAAGCTTAGCGCATGAGCTTGCCCATTTTTTATCTCCTCAGCGTGGCAGCTTGTTAGATGAAAATGGATATGCTACTGATATTAGTGCTGACGAAGTTTTTGCAGTTGAAATGGAGAATCGTGTCAGGAAAGATATGGGGCTGCCCGAGCGAACTCATTATGGTGGATTAAATGTTTATGGCAAAGAAATTACTCCTTCAGAGTATAAAGGTTATTATCGCTTAAAGCAGAAGTCTGATTATGCTGCTTCTAAGTCTGCTTCGAAGTCAGAACTTGGCAACTTCGATGTATCAAAGAAAAAGTGGATTAGGGACTATAAATTTCATGGGGGAACTCCTCTCCGGAAAGTTTTAAAAAAACCCTTGCCCACAACTATTTGGATGCTTACGGGCTCGGACAAACCTTGATAGAGGGTGATTCTCGATTAATTTCTTTGATGCTTAAATGATTTTGCCATGTCTGCCTTGTTTGAAGTTTGTTTTGCTTTTGTTCTTCTCTTGTCTGGCTGTAGAGAGTGCTCGACAGCTTCGTTAAAATCTATTGATCTTGATAAATGGAATTATGAAACAGAGGAGCACATAAAGTATAAGTGTGGCTTGGGAGATTTGATGCAGAAGGAGTTGGTGCCGAAGATTATGATCGATGGAAATGTGCTTTCTACTTTAGAAAAATATGTTATGTATAGACTTAGGTTTCGTGATGTTATTGCCAGCGCTCTTGAGGAGTGTTTGTCTAAAGATAATTATTATAAATTGCTAGTTGAAGAATTTTATTTTGATTCGGGCAAGAAGTCTTTTGCACTACTGTATTTATGGCAGTACCAAGAGGATGATGCAGATGTCTTTATAATTAGCGAAGCGGACAAGATTCTTAAATTTTTTAGAAAATCAGAGCCTTATGATTTTTATGAGAAGGAAACTGAGTGTCTTCTTCAGTTAGAGAATTCAATTTTTGGGAAGATGAAAATTGAGTCTGTTTTTTATCCGAATGAAGAGTGCTATGTAGAATACATTGCCTTGCTCCCTTGATAAATCTGATTTAGTGCCTAAAATGTATCCGTCCGAGCAAGTACCTCTTGTCCACATAGGAAAACGGTTTGATCTTTGCGCCAAAAGCAAAGATAATGAAAATGACAAAAGAACGAGCCCGTGTCTTGCTGGCTGAATATGCCAGGTCTTCAGGTGCCTGAGCCTATCCCCAAACGTTGAACAGTTTTTTGTTGGTTTTTGTAGTTCGGCACCCCCCCGTTTCCTCTCTACCACCCCCGAGTGGCGAACAAAGAACAAGTAAAAAATCCGTGAAATCCCGTAATCTGTGTAATCTGTGATTCTGACGATGAGCGTGACGGACGTGACGAACGTAACGAACGTGATGAACGTGATGAACGTGATGAACGTGACGCGTGACGGGCGTGACATCATAGCTTGGTTTAGCCCGGCACTCAACGTTTGTTTCCCTTCTGAAATCGGAGTTCGTTAATCGACATTCGACATTCAAAGTCGGTGAAATCGGTGAAATCGGCAGAATCGGTGAAATCGGACGAGCCGTTAAGCATGGAGTTGTAAAATCTCACCACGGGGTACACGGGGTACACGGAGAGCGCACGGAGAGGAGCATTCTCCATTTTCCATTCTCCATTATTCCCGCGATGCGAAGCGAGCGTAAAATCACATTAGACGCGAAGCGTCCACATTAGAACGCGAAGCGTTCCACATTATCCTCAGGGGCCTACTTCAGCGCTGCATCTCTCAACCGCTTGAGGAAAGGGGATGCAAAGATAAAGTCTTCGAGGATTTTGTTGTCGCTGGTGAGAACTTCGTTTTTGCTGCCGGTCCAGACCAGTTCTCCTTTGTGGAGCAGGGCGATGTTGTCGCCGATTTCCATGACGGAGTTCATGTCGTGGGTGTTGATGACGGTGGTGATGTTGTTTTCGTAGGTGATGTCTTTGATGAGCTCGTCAATCATCAGAGCGGTTTTGGGGTCGAGGCCGGAGTTGGGTTCGTCGCAGAAGAGGTAGGAGGGATTGAGGACGATGGCGCGGGCGATGCCCACGCGCTTTTGCATGCCGCCGCTGATTTCGGCGGGAAATTTATCGTTGATGCGGTCTAAGCCTACGCGCTCGAGGCAGTAATTGACGCGATCGCTTTTTTCTTTGTCGCTCCAGGACGTAAACATATCTAAGGGGAAGCGGATGTTTTCTTCTACTGTCATGGAGTCGAAGAGGGCCGAGCCCTGGAAGAGCATGCCTACTTTCATGCGTATTTCGCGCAGTTGTTTGCGGTCGAGTTGGAGGAAGTTGATGTCGTCGTACCAGACCTCGCCGCTGGTAGGCTGAATGAGGCCGACCAGGATTTTCAGCAATACGGTTTTTCCCGCGCCGGAGCGGCCTATGATGAGGTTGGTTTTTCCCTGCTCAAAGGTATGGGTGATGCCCTTGAGCACTTCGAGGGAGCCAAAGGATTTGTAGATGTCTTTTACCTGAATCATGCTGTTGTGAGATGAAAGCTGCTTTTCTTTTGATGAAAATCTGACTGAAGTCCGAAAGCCGTGCAAAGAATCAGGTCAGAATCACGGCAATCAGGTAGTCGAACAAGAGAATGAGGATGTCGCTAAACACCACGGCATTGGTACTGGCCCGCCCCAACTCAATGCTGCCACCCGTAACGAAGTAACCCTGATAGGCCGGCACGGTGGTGAGCAGAAAGGCGAAAGTTACGGCCTTGACGTACATGATGAAAACGTTGTACGGCACGAAATAGGCATGCACGCCGCGTATGTAGTCCACATCCGTGAGGTAGCCGAAGGGTACGGTGGCGAGGTATCCGCCCACCACAGCCACGAATACCGCCCAGGTAACCAGCACGGGAATCATAATCAGGGCTGCCAACACTTTGGGCCGGATGAGAAAGGCCGCCGTATTCACGCCCATGATTTCCATGGCGTCAATGTGTTCTTTTTGGCGCATGCCACCCAGCTCGGCCGCGATGTTCGAGCCGATTTTTCCGGCCAAGACGAGGCAGGTGATGGTGGGCGCGGCTTCAATCAGGGCAAAGTCGCGCACGATGTAGCCGATGTAATACAGGGGGACGAGCTGCCCATCCAACTGATAGGCAAATTGCAACGCGGCCACAGCGCCCATAAACACCGAGATCAGCAACACGATGAAGAGCGAGCCCATGCCGATGTCGTTCATCTGGCGCAGCAGCTCCTTGCGGTACATGCGCAGACTTTCGGGGCGGGCAAAAAAGCTGTTGCCCATCAACATGGTGTAGCGACCAAAGTGGTATAAGAAATTCATGTTTTGCTTGCGGTTTTACCGCGACAAAGATAGCTTTATTTAACGCAGATAAAAAACGCCGGCAGCTCTTATCTGAGCACTCTGTATTTGGTGGAGCGCGAAGGGTCTAAACGGCTCATGATTTGAATTACCTTGTTGCGGTCTGTTACAGGCGCGGGCTTGAAAAGCTCGATGATCTCATCTGCCTTGGCATTGGTAAAAAGCTGCACGATCATGGATTGCGGATAGACCTGATTGACTTTTTGGATGTCTTCGAGGGCCTGCATGACTATGGCGCGGGCAGCAGCGACATTGCTATAGGCGATATCCAGCCCCTGGCGGTGATAGTCGTACCAGGCCTGGCGAAAGGGGCGCACTTTGGGCGAGAGGAGGTTTTCCACCAGCCAGTAGCGGTTGCGGTTGCCGTCTTTGGGGCGCCAGCCGAGGTAAGTGGTAGTGAGCGATTCGGGCACGAGATTGACGATGTCCTGGGCCTTTTGGAAGTATTTTTCGCCCCCAAAAGGCGAGAAGGAGTCGTAGTCGAGGCCAAGCACCACATAAGCATAGAAAGAAAGAATGGCCGAGAGGTTGTCGGTAAAGGCGTTTTCTACAAATTCTATGGGCTGAAACTGCTCGTACTGAAAGAGGATGTTTTTGTCAATTTGGTTGAGCATGGGGGTTTTGTAGGTGCTGCCATAAACGGGGCGCAGCGATTGCAGGGCCAGCTCGGCTTTGAAGCTGTTGCTGCCGTTGTCTTCCGTGATGGTGAGCACGATGCTGAGGTCTATTTTCTCAAATTGTTCGTACTCGTCGTTCGTCCAGCGCTGGTTGTTCATGAAGTCGCGGATGGCCTGCTCGAGGCTTTGGAAGACCTGAGGGTCAGTGAGTTGTACCTGCGGAGCGGTAACGACGGAGACCTCTACCTGCAATTCTTGTCCCTGGCTTTCGCCAAATGCCAAAAGGAGCAAAGAGAGTGTAAGGAGGATGGGTATGCGAGTGATCATAGCGCCTTGTCGTTTTGAAACAATTCTTCGAGGGTGTCCAGAATGTCTTCGGCCACCTCTTCCTTGGCTTTTAACTCATAAGCCCGTGCTTTATTGCCTGGAAAGAGGATGGAGATTTTATTGGTGTCGGTTTGGAAGCCGGCGCCCGGGTCGCGCAGGGAGTTGAGGACGATGAAGTCGAAGTTTTTGCGTTGGAGTTTGCTGCGGGCGTTGGCCTTTTCGTTTTCGGTTTCTAAGGCGAAGCCGATGAGGTACTGGCCCGGGCGCTTTTGTTGGCCGAGGGTGGCGGCGATGTCGGGTGTTTTTTCTAATTGGAGGGTCATGCTCTCGCCTTTTTTCTTGATTTTCTCGGGAGAGACCCGGGCAGGTTTGTAGTCGGCGACGGCCGCGGCGAGGATGGCGGCATCGGCCTTCGGGAAGAGGCGCAGCGCCGCCTGCAGCATTTCTTCGGCGGTTTTTACGTGGATGACTTCCACCTTGTTTTCTTTGGGCCGCAGGGCGGAGGGCCCCAGGATGAGATGGACCTTTGCGCCTCTGCGCGCCAGTGCATCGGCCAGGGCGATGCCCATTTTTCCCGAGGAGCGGTTTCCGAGAAAGCGCACGGGGTCTAAGGGTTCATAGGTGGGCCCGGCGGTGAGCATAAGGCGTTTGCCGCTTAGGGGCGAGTGGGGCGGGTCATGTTTGCCTTGAGCGAAAAAAAAATCTGCGAGAAAGTCGAGTATTTCCTCCGGTTCGGCCATGCGCCCCTCGCCTTCCAGGCCGCTGGCCAATTCGCCTTTGCCGACCGGCAGCAGGTGGATGCCGTCCGTTTGGAGTTGCCGGATGTTGCGGCGCGTGGCGGGATGATGCCACATATCTACATCCATGGCCGGCGCTGCGAAAACGGGGCAGCGGGCCGAGAGGTAAACGGCTGTGAGCAGGTTGTCGCAGATGCCGGAGCTGAGTTTAGCCAGGGTGTTGGCTGTGGCCGGGGCGATGATGAAGGCATCTGCCCAAAGGCCGAGTTCAACGTGGTTGTTCCAGTTGGCTTCGGATTGAATGTCGGAAAGCACAGGCCGCTTGCTGAGCGTAGCGAGGGTAACGGGCCCTATGAAATCGGCAGCAGCGGAGGTCATCAACACCTGTACCTCCGCTCCTGCCTTGATTAGGAGGCGAAGCAGGAAAGCCGCTTTGTAGGCAGCAATGCTGCCCGTGATGCCGAGTATGATCTTTTTGCCGTGCAGGCTTTCGAGCCTCTTTTTGCCATCAGGCTGTTTGTCAGAACTCATTGTTCTCGTTGCCGTCGGTGTAGCGATAGTAAATTTCGCCCTTGAGGAATTCTCTGGTGGCAATGATGGTCGGGTTGGGCAGGCGCTCGTAGAGGCGCGATACTTCGATTTGCTCCTTGTTTTCGGTGATTTCTTCGATCACTTCGGAATGAACAGTGAACTCCTCGAGCTTTTGCGCCAACTCGGTTTTGAGCTCCTGCGATATCTGGCGGGCACGCTTGCTGATGACCACCAGTGCTTCGTAGATGTTGTTGTTGGCTTTTTCGGCCAGGTCTTTTACGTTGCGGGCAGTGATGTTAGGATCCAGCCCCTGAACTTTTTTCTTGATATCTGTCATTGCGCAGTGATTTTAACTTTTGAGTGATTTCGGCCTGAAAGGCCTTGACGTCGTTGGCATAGGCACTCTTGCCGTATTTTTCCAGAAACTCGGCTGCATTCCCGCGAGCCGTTTGCAGGCGTTCTTCGATTTTTTCGGGCACGCTGTTGATGGCCAGCAGATAAGCTGCTTTGACGATGAGGTAGCGAATCTCCTCAGCGCGGTCGGTGTCGGGAAAGTCAATGAGCAGGTTTTCAAACGACAGGGTTGCCGCCTGATATTGTTTGAGGTCGAAGTACAACATGGCGTTGGCGAAGGCTTTCTGCTCCAGCTTGAGGCGCAGCTCGTCAATGAGCTTGTTGCACTGTGGCAGGCGGTCGCTGTCGGGGTGGTTGTTGATGAAGCGCTGAAACTCTTCGATGGCCTGGAGGGTGTATTTCTGGTCTAAGCGATACGAAGGAGACAGGCGGTAGTTGCTGTAAGCCGACATGTATTCGGCCTCTTCTTTCTTTGGACTTACGGGGAATGTCTGGGCAAAGTTTTTGAAATAGTAGGAGGCCAGCAGATAATCTCCCGTGTAGTAGTAGGTGTAGGCGTATTTGAAATACAAGTCTTCCAGCTCGGGCTTGCCTCTGAAGGCGCCGAGAGCCAACTCGAACAGGGCTTGTGCCCGGTAATACTCCTCGTTGTCGTAGTATTCCAGGGCCTTTTTGTACATCAGGTCGGTATCCCCGCTTTCGCGGATTTTTTCGTACTCCGTTTTGCAGGAAGAAAGGGATACTGCCGTCCATACCAGGGCCAAAAGCAGCGGAAAGAAACGATTTTTTATCATAAGGGCGCAAAGTTACAAAAAAATGAGAAAACAGACGCCATAAAGACCCGGTTGCGGAGGGAATAGTTGGTTGGTAATGATTTCCGTACTTTTGCCATGAAGCTGCCTCGGCAGGCAGTGGGCAAGACCAACAAAAAAATATGCAGCGATCGCAATCGGAAGAAACTTTGCGGGAATTGCGCCGGCAGAAAGCGCAGGCGTTTAAGCAATTCTACAACCACTCCATTTATCCGGAGTTGGTGCGTTTGGATCGTGCCCGCAGGCGGATGCTGGCTTTTGGCGCCCTGGCCTTGTTGTTGGCTCTGGGGACGGCCTTGATGATTTGGGCCGGCAGCGATTATCTGATGAGCCTGCTGCTTTTTTTGCCAACGGCTTTGGTGGGCTGGGGAGCCATTTCCAGCTACCAGGCTTATGCCCCGAAGTTTAAGCCGCGCATCGTCTCGCTCATCCTCGATTTTTTGGACGATTACGTAAATTATCAGAACCTGAGGTACACCGTAGAGGGGCTCGTTGACAGAGAGCTTTTTGAAAAAAGCGGCCTTTTTGTCATTCGTTCCGGAGCCATTTACGAAAGCGAAGACAGCATAGAGGGCGAGGTGGGCAGTGTGCCTTTTAAGGTGTCTGAGGTACGGGTTTCTCAGCCTTCTCTGGTTTCAAACAGCATGTATGTGCTTTTTCACGGCATCTGCCTCCATCTCATTTTGAAAGAGGGTGGCATGCCCGATTGGAGTAAAGCAAGGGAAGAAAGAAAGCAGAAAGAGACGGTTCGGCTGAAAGCCGGAGATTTGCTTCCGGCCTCTTCGGCTGTGCTGCCTGAAAAGTCGGAGACAAACACCGGTTTGCGTGCAGATGAAGAGCAAAGCACGGCCCCAAACTCTGCTGAAAGCAAACTGAGAGAAACCGGCAAATTTATTTTCATCATCCCGCGTGAGCGGCATGAATTTTTTTGGCGCAGCATTCAACGGGCTGTTGCCAATGGCGCGAAGGACATGACAAAATGGATTCACGACAAGGCCTTCCGGGAGCATTTTTGGGTTTATGCGACCAGTGGGGTTTATTTGAGAAAGATGATTCCCGAAGAGTTGCAGCAGTTGTTGATAAACTACTATTTGAAGACCGGAAGGGAGTGGTATCTGTCGGTCAGGGAGATGTCGTCCGGCAAAAAATCCGGTCGGGAGTACCATGCCTGGTTGGCCATTAAGCGCGAGAAAGACCTGTTAGAACCCTCTGTTTGGCGCAGCGTGTTGAGCTTTGATCTGATTAAAGAATTTTACGAGGATATTTTGTCGGTGATGACGATGCTCGAGGCCTTTGACGAGGTGCATTAACGCGGCAGCCTGATGCGATAGGTTTTTCCGCTTTTGACTTTCAGGCCGGAGGAGATGAGCCAGGGGTTATAGACTTTTAGCATGCGGTAGCTGAGTTTTTGCTTATGGCCTCTGCTGTGTTGGCGCACAAATTCGGCCCAGGAGGGCACGTCTTTGTTGACTTTTACTTCTTTGTAATTGTTCAGGGGTTTGTACAGTTCATCTTTTTTGATGCGATAGCCGAAGGCTTCGGGGCGTTCGAACAGGTCTTTGTAAGCGAGGATGCGAAAGATGTAGCGGGAGGTTTCGTCATTGAGATTGAGGTCGAAGAAGGAGCGGCTGCCCTGTTTTTCGATGGCATCGGCCAGGGCTGAAGCGCCCATGTTGTAGGCGGCTGCGGCGAGTATCCAGGAGTCGAAGCGTTGGTAGAGGTCTTTGAGTTTTTGACAGGCTGCGCGGGTAGCTTTTTCCACGTGCAGGCGTTCATCTACATCTTTGCTGATTTCCAGGCCGTACTCTTCGGCACTGCTTTTGAGGAATTGCCAGATGCCGCGTGCGCCGGCGGGGGAGCTGAGGTGTCGCAGGCCGCTTTCGGCTACGGCTATGTACCTGAGGTCTTCGGGCAGGTCGTATTCGCGCAGGATGTCTTCGAAGATCGGAAAGTAGCGCCCCGAGAGTTTGATGATGTCGAGGGTGTTGGAGTGGCGATAGGCGACAATTTGCAGCTCGCGGTCCAGGCGTTCGCGTAGGTCAAAGGATTTGCCGAAAGGCACAGTCTCCCCTGCAAACTCGTAATGCGCAGCCGGTTTTACGGAGACTACGGGCGGGGGTGTATCGGGTCGCGTGAGGCGGGTGGAGGTTTTGTTTTCGGCTTGTTGTGAGAGGACGAGTGCGAAGAGCCCGAGCAATCCCAAGGCAAGGATGAATTGGGCCGTGATGGTTTTGGCATTCATCAGGTTTTCTTTTTGAAGACCGGCACGGTGGAGCAGGGTTCGCCAAACATGATGCTTTTTGCTACGGGCTGCAATTTCCATACCAAAGCGGCATAGGCAGCCGGTGGCACGGGTTTTTCTCCGCAGCCTTTGAGGATGATGCGCCGGTCGCGGTAGTCTTCTTCCCTGATGTTTTCGATGGCCCTCAGCATTTCGTGTTTGATGAATTCGTCGGGCGTGCCCTGAAAGACGGAGCGGGCAACCTCTCTCAGGTAGGAGCTCACGAGCATATAGGCCCACATGGGGATGATGGCATCGGTGGAGCAAAATACGAGTACGTGTTGGTCTTTATAGGCGCTCCAGTCGTGTTCTTTGAGGGCTGTTCTGAATTCCTTTTCGCGCAGGATGAGTCCCTGAAAGAGGTAGTCTTTGAGGTCGAAGTTTTTGATTTCCCCTTTCGGGAAATAGTCTTCCGGGCTGATGGTAATCAGACCGCTTTTTGCGACGCGATTGACGAGTGGCTTGTCCATACGCTTGTGGTGTTTGGGTGGTGAATATGCTTTTCACTCTTCTTCTGTCTGCTGTGCCTGCTCTTGGGGCGGAGTTTCTGTGAGTCGGGGCTCTGCTTGCGGTGTTTGTGTCTGTTGCTGTTGGTTTTCAGTTGTTTCTTCCTGTTCTTTGGCTTCGGTCGTTTCTTGCTGTGCTTCGGCCGGTGTTTCTTCTGCTGTGCGTCCGTCGTCGGCGACTTCTTCTTCGATAGGTGCCTGTTGGCCGATTTCGCTGTCGGGCGTTTTGAAGTCTTTGGGTTTGGGCAGGTCTCCGATGTCTTTGATGCCGAAGTAGTCCATGAATTTTTCGCTGGTGCCGTAGAGCAGGGGTTTGCCCGGCCCTTCGCCCCGGCCTGTTATGGTAACAAGCTCTTTTTCCAATAGTTTTTGCACGGAGTAGTCGCAGCTTACGCCGCGTATTTTCTCCATTTCGCTTTTGGATACGGGCTGCTTATAAGCGATGATGGCCAGGGTTTCCAGCGCGGCCCGCGAGAGGCGCTTTTTCATGCGTTGCTTCAGCCAGACTCCAATGATGGGGTGATAAGCTCCCTTGCTCATAAACTGATAGCCTCCGGCGATAGGCACGACCTCAAAGGCAAAGGCCTCACCGGCATATTTTTGGCGCAAGCCCTCAATGGCCTCTTCGATTTCTTCGGCCTTGAAGTCCGTTTCAAAGGCTTCCTTCAAAGCTGCCTGCATTTCCTTCACCGTTACGGGCGCTTCGGAAGCGAAGATGAGGGCCTCTATCTGCTGTTCTAACTTGTCTGTCATCAGGTGTTTTGGCTTTTGAGGGGCAAAGATAGGAAAATGTGTGGGGCTTTATTGCAGATATTTTTTTCGCAGCAGTTGGTCTATCTTTTCTATGAATTTGATGTCCTCTTTTGCCTCAAGCACGCTTGTTCGATACTTTTGAAACCAATTTAGAATTTTGCCGGAATCGCCGGCCGACAACTGAGAAAGGTCGAGCATTTGGGCATTGTTCAGATCGTTGGGTTCGAACTTTTTTAGTCCGTTTCCATATTCTCTTCTGTTGTCATCAAAAATTTCTCTGGCAACATCAGTAAGCAGGTATGCGAAGAGCAAATTGATGTCAAGTTTGTTGAATAAATCGTTGCAGGGGTATATGCAGTGGAAAGTGGTCAGATTTCGAATCATGGCTTCATTGCGGACAAATTTCAAGCCGTTTCTATTAAAAACTCCTGCGAGGATTGGAGCCGGAGGGCGATTTTCAATGACGTACCACGGATTTCTTTTGGAGGTTAAATATCTTTTATGGATGTTTTGTTCTTCGCCATATTTGATGTATTTTTTCACATGTTTGTCAGGGGAGTGAGTCCCGTCAAATAAAAACACGTTGGCGCCATTGTTTGCTAATTTTTGATAGTCTCTGTTTGTAAAAAAGGGGGTTTGTATGTCTTTTGAGCGGGTGATGCATGGGAGTAAATTTTTGCTTTCTATATGATGCGCTTCTGCTTTCTGTTTGTTGAAAACGAAGTAATTATTGGCGCCTGTTGCTATTCCTCTGACAACTTTGGCAACTTGATTGAAAGGGATGAGGTGTTTGAATTTGCTGCCCGCCAGACTTTGATAGTATTGTCGCCATTTGATGTTGGCTTTTATTGTGTGGGCGGGAATTGTATGATGGCCTTTTGAATGGGGGTAGCTACTTATGATTTTTTCGGCTTCTTTTAGGTCATTGATGCTTTTTATGTTAGAGAAGTGGATGTGTTTGTGAAACTCATCTTTGGCAAGCAGTAAAATGGCGCTTGTTGTCAGTGCGTCATCAAATACATTTTCTTTGAAATCTATAATGAAGACATGTCTTAAGGTCTTGCTGTTGAGCAGGTATTGTTTAATGTGTTTTCCATATCCTGAGTTTAGGAATTCAGAAGGAATGATGTAGGCAATCCGCCCATTGTTCTTTAATTGGTGAATGGATTTGAGCAAGAATAGCGTATGTATGTTGGTGAATCCGCTGAGGTGAATTTTTAAATGCTTTTTTATCTCTTTTAAGGTGTTTTTATTTTCGTAGTCGTGAAATTTGAAGTAGGGAGGGTTGCAAATGATCCCATCGTACTTGTTGTTCCAGTCATTGAACAGGTAGTCTTCTGCGTGTAATTTTAAATTGTCGGCTTTCGGGAAGTTTTTTCGCGCTTCCTTTAATATGAGCGGGTCTATATCAAATCCCGTGATACTGATTTCTTCTTTTTTTTGCAGGATGAGTCGTGAGAATACCCCTAATCCAAATGCCGGTTCCAGTAAGGTTTTGAGATGTGTGCTCCCAAGCAGCCAGTCAGCCATTAAGTGTGCTATGGGTTCTGGCGTGAAGAATTGTGCAAATTTTTTGCGCCGTTCTGCGGTTGTTTTTTTAATGTATTTTTGTTCTGCAATCATTTTTAAAGTGTTTTGATGTTTAGCAGCTTTTCTATGTTGCTGACGTTCAGGTATGCAGCGCCTTTTTCAAAAGTTACATAAAAGAGGAGGCGGCCTCGCCCCATTTCTTTTCTAATGCTTTTGTGCTCGGGTTCGTCAATCCTATAAGCAACTTCAATAGTCTTTTGGGTGTTTATTTTTATGGTTGTTTTGTTTTGGTTCTTGACATCTTTGCTTATTTCATAGAATTCGCCTTCTTTTGCAGGGTCTGTCAATAGTGAAAGGATGCTTTCAAATGAAATACCATAAGACTTGTCAAAAAAGACTTGAATGTAGAAGTGAGGGACGCCAAAATTTTCAATCCACCTGTAAACGACTTTAAGGTCTTCGACTTTGGGAGTGATGCTCAGATAATGTCGTTTTTGTGTGAGTTTAATGGCCTTTTTCAATTCTTTAAACAGGGCGCTCAGTTCTGAAAGTCTTTCGGTTGAGTGCCAAGAGGGGCTTCGGAAGTTTATGCAGCTCAGCGTGGATGGATTTATTGTATTTAATATGGCGATGAATTTTTTTCTTTGAGGTTGTAATAGTAAGTCTTCGTACTCTGTGAGGATGGTTTCCTTCAGAGCCATTGCTTTTTTTGCATTTTCTTGAATCCTTGCATTCATCTCTGCTTCGTACTGATCGATGAGAAAGGCGCTGGATCGTATTTCCAAGCCGGCTATGGCTTTTTTGACGTAAGCTTTTATCTCTTGGTGTGGGCAGTTGCTGATGTCAAATCCCAATGTTTTGTCAAAGTCTTCCTTCTTGAAGAGGAGTAAATCGGGGCGTTTGCCTATGGAATCTAATTCGTCTTGAAATTCTTCGTAAAACTTGTCGAACCCGGGTTCGCCTGCGATGAGGTTGTCAGATTTTCCATATCTTACAGCTACATGATGTGTAGAATTCTCATTGATGGCTCTGAAAATCAGGTCTTCGGCCCAATCGCCCTGCTCTTTATTGGTGATGAAGTTTGAGGATGCCAGGGTAGGGGCAGAAGTTTTCTTGCGCTTTTGGGAGAAATCTGCTATTTGAGGCGATACCTTTACAGTTAGCTTTCTTATCGTGTCTAAGTAACTCATTTGCTTTGTGGCTTAGCTTCTCACTTGCGTTGTCATGCTTATTGCACAGGCAGGGATTTGCTCTCAACAAAGATACAAACTCTCTTTAAATTTGTCTCCCCCGCCCCCTCCCCAAAATCCCCTTTGTTCGTATCTTTGCCCGATTATTAAGCAGAAGGCAAAAGCCTCGGGGCTTTTGCCCGTGGCCAAAACGAAAAGCAAGAAGCACCGAACGCATGAAGATATCGCTGAACTGGTTGAAAGATTACCTCGACTTGAGCGGCAAAACGCCCGAAGAGGTGAGCGAGCTGCTCACAGATATAGGCCTCGAAGTAGAAGGCATGGAGGAAGTGGAAAGCATACCCGGAGGCCTGCAGGGCCTGGTGGTGGGAGAGGTGAAAAGCTGTGAACGCCACCCCAATGCCGACCGCCTTTCGGTTACGCAGGTGGATGTGGGGGGCGAAAATCCTCTGCACATCGTCTGCGGGGCGCCGAATGTGGCGGCAGGGCAGAAGGTCGTCGTGGCTCCGGTGGGCGTTACCCTGCATCCCGTGGAGGGCGAGCCCTTTAAAATCAGGAAAGGCAAAATACGCGGCGAGCTGTCGGAGGGCATGATCTGTGCCGAAGACGAAATTGGCCTGGGGCATGACCACGAGGGCATCATTGTCTTGCCCGAAGAGGCGCCCACAGGCATGGCCGTCAAAGACTTTTTGGGCATCAAAACGGATATCGTTTACGACATCGGGCTGACGCCCAACCGCTCGGATGCCACCAGTCATCTGGGCGTGGCCAGAGACCTGTATGCGGCTTTGAAAGTGCGCTTCGACTACGGGAAAAATCTGAAGTTGCCGGATGTCTCGGCCTTCCGGCCCGATGAGGAGCGTCTGCCCATGGAAATCGAAGTGAAAGATGCGGAAGCCTGCCCCCGCTATGCCGGCTTGGTGTTGAGCAATGTGCATGTGGTGGAGTCGCCCGACTGGCTCAAAGAGCGCCTCATCGCCATAGGCCAGCGGCCCATCAATGCGGTGGTGGATGTTACCAATTTCGTCTTGCACGAACTCGGCCAGCCTCTGCATGCCTTCGACTACGATCGCATACCCGGGCATCTGATACGCGTTCAGCATTTGCCGAAAGGCACGCCTTTTACCACCTTAGACGAGGCAGAGCGCCAATTGCACGAAGAAGACCTCATGATCTGCGGCGGCAACGACAGCCCGCTCTGCATAGCCGGTGTATTTGGAGGCCTGAGTTCCGGCGTTACCGAAAAGACGAGCCGGGTCTTTCTCGAATCGGCCCATTTCAACTCCCGCAGCATACGCCGCACGAGCATGCGCCACCAATTGCGCACGGATGCGGCCTATGTGTTTGAAAAGGGCAGCGACCCCAACATGGTGGTCTTTGCCCTGAAGCGGGCGGCTCTCCTGCTCAAAGAAATTACCGGAGCCGAAATAGCTTCCGAGATCATAGACATCTATCCCAAGCCCATCCAACCCGTGCAGGTGAGTCTGACTTACGAGTACATCAACCGTCTGATCGGAGAAGAACTGGCGCCCGACTATGTGCGGCGCATACTCGAAGCCATGGATATGCAACTCACAGAAGAAAGCGAACAGGGCTTTACCGTGGCCGTGCCGACCAACAAAAGCGAGGTTACGCGCCCGGCGGATGTGGTGGAGGAAATTCTGCGCATTCACGGCCTCAATGAGGTGCCTCTGCCCGGCCATCTCAAACTGCCGCTCGTCTATAGCGAGTACCCCGACGAGCGCCGGCTGCAGGAGGCCGCAAGCGGCTATTTGACCGGCCAGGGCTTTTGCGAGATGATGGGATTGTCGCTGTCGGAATCGCGCTATTATCCCGATTTGCTGCCCGTGCCGGAGGAAGAACTGGTGTTTATCAACAACACTTCCAACGTGCAGTTGAACATCATGCGCCCCGATATGCTGCCCGGCGGGCTCGAAGCCGTGCTGCACAACCAAAATCACCGACAGACGGACATCAAGCTGTTTGAATTTGGGCGCATTTACCGCAAAGAGGATGCCCAAAAATACCGCGAAGAGCATCACCTGACGCTCCTGCTCTCGGGCTATAAAACCGGCCAAAGCTGGTTGCAGGAGCAGCAGGAAGTGAATTTTTACACCCTCAAAGCCCACGTCAACAACCTGCTGCAGCGCCTCGGCATGCAGGGCTGGCAGTCGCAGGAAGCAGGCGACCCCCGCCTCGCTTTCGGTCTGCGCTATCATCGCGGCCCCCAAACACTGGTCGTTTTCGGGCGCGTGGCTTCGGGCATCCTCAAGCAGATGGGCGTCGAAGGACCGGTATTCTTTGCCGACTTCCGCTGGGATCATTTGGCGAAAGCCGCACAAAAAAATGCCGTCAAAACAAAAGAAATTACTAAATTTCCGGCCGTGCGTCGCGACCTGGCTCTCGTAGTGGATGCAAGCGTTAAATTCGAGGACCTCGCCGCACTCGCGCGCAAACTGGGCAAGAAGTTGATTACCGACATCAATCTCTTCGACCGCTATGAAAACGAGGAACAACTCGGCAAAGGCAAAAAGTCCTATGCCATCAGTTTTATCTTTGAGGACCCTGCAAAGACCCTCAAAAGCAAGGAGGTGGATAAGGTGATGAATCAACTCATCCGCCAGTATGAACAGCAATTTAAAGCCATCATCAGACGCTAAACGCTATGAATCTCAGCAGCCAACTATCCAGCTTAGAAGAAAAATTGACTCGCCTGGCGAGAAAATTTGAGCAACTCAAGACACAAAATGAGCAATTGCGCCTGGAATTGGCCGCGAGAGACAAGAAAATTGAAAATTTGCGCTTAAATTTGCAGGAAGTGCAAGAATCGCTGGAAAAGAAGTCCGGCGCCATCACTGTGGGAAAGCCCGAAGAGCTCGCTGAGCGACTCGAGCGATACATCCAACAGGTAGATGCGTGCATGGAGTGGTTACAAAACGCTTGAGGATTATGGCAACATCGGATCAAATACAAATCACTGTGTTGATTGCCGGAAGGCCTTATCCTCTTCAAATAAAAGCTTCGGATGAACCGGTCATCAGGCAAATCGCCAAAGAGGTGAATGAAAAAGTGCAGGCGATGCAGCAGGCTTATCCCAATCGCGATAAACAGGATTGCCTGGCCCTCGCTATACTGGGTGTGGCAGCAGAGCTGCATGAAGCCAAAAAACAACTGGATCAGCCCGAAGATTTGCCCGAACGCTTGGAAAAGCTCAATAGCCTCTTAGACGGCTTGCTTTAAGCCATCGCTCCGAATCGCTTCTTTTCTGTCTTACTGGTGCCGCTGTGCTACCGGCTTCTTGCATGGGCCTGCCCGCCGGCAGGCCGCGAGTGAGCCTCTTGAAGGCTTTTGTTGGAGGATGCCCGAAGGCCGTGAGCCACGGGCTATTGATGAATTTTTAAACTACAGTACGCATGAACACCACTATGATTATAGCCATCGCTACAGGACTTCTCGCCGGCATCGCCATCGGACTCGTCCTGATGCGCGTTTTGCAAAACAGCAAACACAATAAGCGGGTACAGGAAATGAATGCCAAGGCCGATAAAATCCTGAAAGAAGCCCGGGAGACCGCAAAACGCCTCGAAGACGAAGCCCAAAACAAAGCCCGGCAAATAGTCTCCAAAGCGGAGGCAAAGCACGATCAGATCAAACAACGAAAAATCAAAGAAGCCAAAGAGCATTTCAACAAACTGCGCGAAAAATTTACCGCCGAAAAGGCTTCACGCATGGTCGAACTCAAAGAGCGCGAAATCGAGCTCAAAAGCATGGAAAAAGACTTCCGCCGCCAGCGCGAAGACCTCCAACGCGAAGCCGAAGAACTGGAGCAAAAACGCGCTGAAATAGATGCCGTGCGCGAAAACCTCAACACCCAGCTCAAAGTACTGGCCAAAAAACGCGAAGAGCTCGACCGCGTCAGTGAGCAACACATCAAAGCACTCGAAGAAATCGCCCGCCTCAGCGAAGAAGAAGCCAAAGAGCAACTGCTCGAAGTCGTCAAAGGCAAAGCAGAAGCCGATGCCATGGCCCTGGTCAAAGAAACCATCACCCAGGCCAAGTTGAACGCCACCAAGGAAGCACGCAAAATCATCGTGCAGACCATCCAGCGCGTAGCCGCCGATTTCACCATCGAAAATACCGTTACGGTTTTCAACCTCGATTCTGACGACCTCAAAGGCCAAATCATCGGGCGCGAGGGCCGCAACATCCGTGCCTTAGAGAATGCCACCGGAGCCGAAATCGTCGTGGACGACACGCCGGGCGCCATCGTCATCTCCAGCTTTGACCCCATCTGCCGCGAGGTTACCCGCCTCTCCCTGAAGCGCCTCGTCGCCGATGGCCGCATCCATCCCGCCCGCATCGAAGAAGTAGTCGCCAAAACCCGGAAGGAACTGGATGAGCGCATCGTCGAAATCGGCGAACGCGCCGTGCTGGAACTCGACATCCACGGCCTCAAACCCTACCTCATCAAAATGGTGGGACGCATGCGCTTCCGCTCCTCTTACGGCCAAAACCTGCTCAAACACTCCATGGAAACGGCCAACATCTGTGCCATCATGGCCGCCGAACTGGGGCTTTCGCCCAAACTGGTGCGCATGGCCAAACGGGCAGGCCTGCTCCACGATATCGGCAAGGTGGCCGAGGAAAAATCCGACCTCAGCCACGCCATCCTCGGCATGAAGATTTGTGAAAAGCACGGTGAGCATCCCGCCATCTGTAATGCCGTCGGCGCACACCACGAAGAAATTGAAATGACCAACATCATCTCGCCCATCGTGCAGGCCTGCGACGCCATTTCAGGTGCTCGCCCGGGCGCGCGCCGCGAGATTCTGGAGACCTACCTCAATCGCATCGGCGAGCTGGAAGAACTGGCCATGTCTTACGATGGTGTGGTTAAATCCTTTGCCATACAGGCAGGCCGCGAGCTACGCGTCATAGTCGAAAGCGAGAAGGTCTCCGATAAGTATGCCGATGACCTGGCTTTCATGATTTCTCAGAAAATCCAGGAGGAAATGCAGTACCCGGGCCAGGTGAAAGTTACCGTCATTCGCGAGAAGCGGGCGGTGGCTTATGCGCGATAGCGCGGGCGATGAGTTCCCTGGCCTGTTCGTACAGCGCCTCGGCGCGGGCGACATCCGACTGCCCGGCGAAGATGGCTTCTTCCAGCTCCCGAAAGAGCTGAACCAGCGTGCTGATGTCGTCTTCCGGCATCCTGCCTGCCAGGGCTTTCGCCAAATGCTGTGAGCTGAGCTGTGCGGCGGGGATGCCGAGGCGGCGGTGCAGCCAGGCCTGCAGGGCTTTGTAGAGGGCTTCGTTGGCCGGGCGAGCCTTGCCCTCTTGCAGCAGTTGCCTGCTCAGTTGTATCTGCCTTTCGGCAAATGCCAGCGCTTTTTGGCGGGCCAGTTCAGCTTCTGAGGGCCCTTCCCCTTTCAGGTAGTCGTACAGAAAACTGCCCCCGAGCAGCAGGAAGGGTAGCAGCAGGAGAAAGCGAAACCAAAGTTTTTCCACCCGCCAGCCGCCCGAGTTGTCGTAGAGCTTTTCGACTTTGCGCAGCGGGGGCAGCGCCTTTTGAGTCTCAGCAAGATCATCCGTGCGGTTCTGGCCCTCGCTGAACCATTTCCCCGGCCTGGCAGTAAACTCAATGGGCGCCGGTCGCATGCGCATATAGCGCAGGCTGTCGGTATTGAAGTACGAGGCTGTGGGCGCCAGTTGATAGTGGCCCGGATACTTGATGCGTATGGCGTAGCTCCAGGTCTTGGTGTGCCACAGTTGCCCGGCATTTTCATAGCTGCGGTCTTCGATGAGCCTGGGTTCATAAGTCTCTAAGCTGTCCGACAGAGGAGGGAGTTGGAAGTTTAGTCGCTTAGGGTCGCCGTTGCCCGTGATTTTGACGAGCAGATAGACAATGCCTTTTTGAGCCAGTTGAGTTTTGTCGAGCGTGCTTTGCATCTCGTAATGGCCAGTGCCCCCACAGAAGTCGGGCGGAATGGGCTGGGGCAGCGGCAGCACTTCTAATTGCAGGCTGTCGGAGCTGATGTCTATGTTGCGCCCGCGGGGACGGAAGAAAAAGTTTTGTCGTCTGCCTGCGTCCAATACCGTTAATCTCACCACAACCGGCTCAATGGTGTAAGTGCCTGCCCTTTGCGGGAAGAGTGCCGTGCGGTTGAGCGTAAAAAGGGTGTAGGGCGTGCCGTTGACCTCTACTTCCTGTGCGCCTTTGCGGTAATTGCGCAGAGGCTCGGCATAGAAGCCCGGAAATTGAGAGGCCCGCAGCAGGTTGTAGGATTGTACATTGACTTCATCGCGATCGTACAACTTGAGATCGAGGCTGATTTGCTGACCGGTATAGGCTTTGGGCGGTATGGCTTCGCGGGTTAGCACGTAAGGCGGTGAGCCTTGCAATTGGGTGGTAGCAGGCGGCTTGCCGCCTGTAACTACCACAGAAACGGGCCTGGTCTGCACGCTCACTCTGCCAATTTTGGCCGTAGCGCTGCCAATGGTCAGCCTGCCTTTCTTTTTGGGGCGCAAGACATATATGTATGCGATCTC
>Ga0256832_1000609_pt1 | contig 23388 bp, 15 predicted proteins | sample 134614metaG_FD_190534 | JGI IMG/M metagenome (GOLD analysis project Ga0256832, IMG submission 190534) | Hydrothermal vent microbial communities from Lau Basin, Pacific Ocean - 134-614 | ecosystem: Environmental > Aquatic > Marine > Hydrothermal vents | place: Pacific Ocean: Lau Basin | collected... | reverse complement strand
TGGCTAAATAATGTTACATTTGTCATTGGAGAAGTTGTTTTTTTGTTCAAACTCAAAGATAATTTGAGATATTAAATTACTTCTCCTTTTTTTTAACTTTTTTTTAATTGTTTAGGACGCTATTGTTTATAAATTAATACATTTGTCATATTAATACCAAATTGTCTTTAAAATATCTTATGATTTTAGAATTAAAATGGTTATAAGCTACATTTTAGAGTTAAAGATTGTACGCACGAAAACAAGCAATTTTTGAGATTCTGCTAATTTTTGTTTAGATTTTGAAGTGTTTTCGTGCAAACACTAAATTGGTATAAATGCACTATCATAAAAATTTTGATATTGCATCAATTAAGATAATAAAAACATTGATAGTGGCAAAAAGGAAATTGATTCAGCGAGCTAATGTGAGTTTGGATTTGTGGTTTGAGAAAGATAGAAAAGCAATTGAAGATATGAAAGAAATAGCTAAAGCTAAAACCGATTTGGGATACTTGTCGTCTCATTGCATAGGTGAACAATATAATTATACATCACCCAAGCATATAGAAACATTTGCTATTTAGACAGGAATAAAAAAATACTGATGCGAGTAAAGGAATTTAAAGAAGTATATTTTCCGGTTATCCCCCAAGAGCCGGGTGTATATAAGTTCATTGGAGACAATGACATTGTCCTTTATGTGGGCAAGGCTAAAAACCTGAAAAAAAGAGTAGCTTCATATTTTAATAAAAACCAAAAAGTATATAAAACAAAACTTCTTGTCAGGAATGCAGTAAAAATCGATTTTACAGTTGTCCATTCGGAACAAGATGCCCTTTTGCTCGAAAGTACTTTGATAAAAAGGTATCAACCCAGATACAATGTGATGCTCAAAGACGGGAAGTCTTATGTATATATAAGGATTAGAAATGAAAATTTCCCAAGAGTAGAGTTCACAAGGAATGTGATACGTGACGGATCTGTATATTTTGGTCCTTATACTTCAAAATACAGGGCTAATATACTTTTGGACTTGATCAAAAAACTTTTTAAAATCAGAACCTGCAAGCTTAATCTGACTCAAAAAAATATAGATTCCGGCAAATTCAAAGTATGTCTGGAGTATCATATCAAAAATTGTCTGGCTCCGTGTATAGGACTTCAATCGGAGGAAGAGTACAACAATATGATAGAGCAGGTGAAGAATATTCTTAGAGGACATTTTAAAAATGTCAGGAGTTATATAAAAGAAAAGATGAATTATTACGCCGAAAGACTTGAATTTGAAAAGGCACAGGAATTTAAAGATAAATTAGTTGCATTTGAAGACTATCAATCAAAATCTACTGTTGTAAGTACAAAAATAAAGGATTTGGATGTATTTTATATGGATATGGATGATGATTTTGCTTATGTCAATTTTCTTAAAGTTGTAAATGGTAGTATTATTTTGGCGGATACGGTCAAATTGGAAAAAAATCTGGATGATGATAAAGAAACTATTTTAAGATATGCAATCGATGTTTTGAGAAGAAAATACAATAGCATATCCAAAGAATTGGTCTTGCCTTTCAGGATAAAAATGGCTCTTGAAGATGTGAAAATAACAGTGCCAAGGAAAGGTGATAAGATGCAATTACTTGAAATGTCGATTAAAAATGTGAAATATTTCAAACTGCAAACTCAAAAAACCGCTCTTGAAAAAAAGAAAAAAGTATCATCCGCAGAAAGGATATTGAAAACCCTTAAAGATGATTTGCAAATGGATGTTTTGCCATATCAGATTGAGTGTTTTGATAATTCAAATCTCCAGGGTAGTTTTCCTGTAGCAAGTTGCGTGGTATTCAAAAATGCTAAACCATCTAAAAAGGATTACAGGCATTTTAATATAAAAACAGTAGTGGGAATTGATGACTTTGCTTCTATGGAAGAGATTGTGTACAGGAGATATTCCAGATTGTTAAGAGAAAATGAACCATTGCCTCAACTGCTTATAGTTGACGGTGGTAAAGGGCAATTGAGTTCGGCTATGAAAAGTATAAATAAACTTGGGATTGCTGACAAGATGACTATTGTAGGCATTGCTAAAAGACTGGAAGAAATATATTTTCCGGGAGATTCCATTCCTCTTCATATCAATAAAAAATCGGAGTCGCTTAAATTGATACAGCAATTGAGAAATGAAGCGCATCGATTTGCCATCACTTTTCATCGTAATCAAAGATCAAAAGACTTTACCAAATCGAGCATAAAAAATATCAAGGGAGTAGGGGATAAGTCAGTAATTAAACTATTAAAGCATTTTAAGTCGGTAGATAAAATCAAAGAAGCTTCTATTGAAGATATATCTATTGTGGTTGGTAAGTCTATTGGTAAAAAGGTGTATGATGCGTTAAATTCATAATTGTCACAAACCCATCCTTTTACCGACTTCTATCATGTATTTAAAGGCATCATCATAATTATTGGCTATTTTCCCATCCAAAATTGCTTCTCTTATTTCCGTTTTGATGATACCTACTTCTTTGGAAGGTTTTAGATTAAAAGCTTTCATTATTTCTTCGCCGGAAATTGGAGGTTGCCAATTCCTAAGTTTATCTTTTGCCTCAACTTCTTTCAATTTTTCGATCACCAAATCGTAATTTTTAAGAAAAGTTTTGATTTTTCTTTCGTTTTTTGAAGTGATATCTGCTTTGGCCAAAATCATCAAATCATCAATGTCATCGCCTGCTTCGAAAAGCAATCTCCTGATAGCGCTATCTGTTACTTCTTCCTTTACCAATGTCATTGGACGCAAGTGAAGACGCACAAGTTTTTGGATGTATTTCATTTTGTGATCCAAGGGTAACCTCATTCTTTTGAAAATATGATATACCATATTTGCTCCAACGACTTCATGTCCGTGAAATGTCCATCCCTCTTTATTATTGAATCTTTTTGTTCTGTCTTTTCCTATATCGTGAAGTATGGCAGCCCACCTTAACCATTGATTATCAGATTTTGCTGCCAAATTATCCAAAACCTGTATGGTATGATAAAAATTGTCTTTGTGAGACAAGCCATTTTTTGTTTCTACTCCTGCCAATTTAGTTAATTCAGGAAAAATTATTTCCAGTAATCCTGAATCAAAAAGCAATTTGAATCCTTTGGAGGGTTTATTTGCAGCAATGATTTTTTGCATTTCATCGCTTATCCTCTCAGGAGAGACTATTTTGATTCTATCTTTATTTTTAGCTATTGCATTGAAAGTAGCTTCCTCTATTTTAAAATCGAGTTGGGTAGCAAATCTGATAGCTCTCATCATCCTCAATGGATCATCAGAAAAAGTAATATCCGGATCCAAAGGAGTTTTTATAAGCTTTTGCTCTATATGCTTCAAGCCTCCAAAAGTGTCTGTAATACGGAAATCATTATTTTGTTTTAACTCAATAGCCAGAGTGTTTATCGTGAAATCACGCCTGTTGAGGTCATCTTGGAAACTTCCGGATTCTACGACCGGTTTGCGGCTATCAAAATTATATGATTCTTTTCTGGCACCTACAAATTCCAATTCAAATTCATTGTACTTTATCATAGCGGTTCCAAATCTTTTGAATATTGCGATTTCTCGGGTGATTCCCAAAAGTTTTGAAAGCTCTTTGGCCAAAGCAATCCCATCACCTATGCAAACTATATCTATATCTTTGGAAGGTCTTCTCATTATTTTGTCCCTGACATATCCTCCGATAATATATGATTTTACTCCCAAATTTTTTGATACATTTGCTATTGAGTCAATCAATTTTTTTTCACTATCACTAATCAATAATTCCATTCAAAACACTTTATTATTTTTATTCTTAGACAATATCAAGAATACCGTTCTACAATTTCATCCATTATACTAAACAACACTTCCGGTTCATTAGTTGTGACGAGAGCCATTCTGTAATGTTTTATATCTTTTAGACCTTTGAAGTAATTGGAATAGTGTTTTCGCATTTCCAATACTGCCAGTCTTTCCCCTTTCCATTCTATACTGTATTTCAGATGTGCTTTTACAGCATCCACTTTCTCTTGGATCGTAGGAGGATCTAATAATTCACCCGTTTTAAAATAGTGTTTTACTTCTCTGAAGATCCACGGATTTCCTATGCTTGCACGCCCAATCATAATGCCATCAACATTATACTTGTTTTTATATTCCAAAGCCTTTTGCGGTGAGTTGATATCACCATTTCCAAATATGGGGATATGTATCCTCGGGTTGTCTTTTATTTTACCTATATAATCCCAATCTGCTTCTCCTTTGTACATTTGAGATCTGGTTCTTGCATGAATGGATATTGCTTTTATACCTACATCTTGAAGTCTTTCTACTACCTCTTCTATTTTTATTGAATCATGATCCCATCCAAGCCTCGTTTTTACTGTAACAGGTAGAGTCGTTGCTTTCACGATTTCACCAGCCATTTTTACCATTTTATCGATGTCTTTAAGTAAAGCGGCTCCTGAACCTTTATTGACAACTTTTTTTACAGGACAACCAAAGTTGATATCAAGTACATCGGGATTATATGGCGTAATGGTCTTAGTGGCTTCTATCATTGAGTCTATTTCGGCACCGAAAATCTGTACCCCGATAGGTCTTTCTTCTTGTAAGAATTCCAATTTTTTTAAGCTTTTACCTGCATCTCTTATCAAGCCCTCAACTGAAATAAATTCAGTGTACATCATATCACAACCGTTTTGTTTGCAAAGCAATCTGAAAGGAGGGTCGCTAACATCTTCCATCGGAGCAAGTAATAACGGATAATCACCTATTTCTACATCACCTATTTTGACCATTGTGTTAATTTTGCTGCAAAAATAATTATATTATTCAAAGCCGTGCTATATATACCAAATGAAAACCAAAATGCCCAATAAATTCCTTATCTTTTTACGTTCTTCTGCTTCTATACCAAATAAATTCCAAAATGACGCATATATTCCATTTTAATTTTCCAATATTTTCATTAAAAATACTCGCCATAGCTAGTGTCAAGTCAAGTGTAATGTTTCAGGTAAGTTGATGTTATTTTTGTCGAGAACAAAGCATATAATTTTCAGCATAGCCGTAGCTATGGTGGAAATTATTAATGCAGTTATCGGCAAAAAGAACGAATACTTGGTCTGAAAGAGTATGCTTGACTTGACACTAGGCTATGCCTGTGTTTTTTTTCTTAATCTTGAAAAATTAATTCTATAATATTTATACGCCATTCTCGAATTTATTTGGCATTAAAATTATTTCTATAACTATGGCTATACAAAGAATTTTAAAATTTGAATAACAAAAAAATATTTAGAATTTACTTAGTGCCTGGTCAAAAACAGGAAATTTTTGAGATTCAGATAATTATTGATCAGATTTTGGCTTTTTTGCAATGATTTGATGCCTTTGTATCAATCGCTTGTAAAAAAGGCTAAAGATGACAATAAGAATCAATTTCAAATTTGATGTGTTTTCGACCAGACACTACTTAGTGTATTTTGATATTCAATTGATATTAATTTTGTTTTTGACGAATTCTTTTTATCTTGCGAAAGATTATCTGTTTAGTGAATGTAAGAAAACAGAGGTGTATCTCATTTTTTCGCTTTTCCCATTGCTTTGCCTCTGACTCCTAAAGGAGAATCAACCCGCAACGCGAAAAAATGAAATGCAACCAAAAACAGGCAATTTGTTGTTAATTGAAAAAAAATAAAATGTACCGGTTGAAAAGAATAATGAAGATTTTGTACACAATATATATATTATTAGTTGTGTCTCTAATTTCAAGTCTTGGAGCTCAAAATATAATTCCCAGTTCTTTATATGCTTTTGATAAGTACAGTGTAAATAGTGGATATGCGGGATTAAATGGCAGTAAGGTTTTAAGTTTAAATATTAGAGAGCAATGGTTAGGTCTTGAAGAAGCTCCAAAAAATTATTCGATATCTTATACAAGTCCTCTGTACCGCTTTCACGGTTCTGTTGGCGCCAAGATATCATCGTTAAGATCTGGGATTGGTAAAAGTGTTGGCTTGGACTTATCATATAATTACGTTTATCAATCGTCTTTTGGACTTATTTCTTTTGGAATGGGGACAGGCATTAGAAATATGAAAATAGATAAAAATAAAATAGTGACTCCTACAGGATTTTACTCTCTTGGGGAAATAAATCACAATGATCCATTTATTATTGATAATTTGTCCCATGATGTTTATATAGCTAAAATGAGTGTTTTTGGAGTTTATTATTACAATAATATTGAGTTTGGAATAATATTTGATAAAGAAATAAATGTGTCCGATAAATTGGGATATGAAAGAAAAGATATATTGAGATTTAATTGGCAATATATATACAGCTATACTCAAGATATCTCTTTCAAAGCTTTTGGCCTGATTTATACAGATTTTGTTTTAATACAAAATGATATTGGAATTGTAGGTCTGTATAAAAATAATTATCTGACGGGAGTGAATCTTAGAGGGTATAATAATAAAACGTTTGATTCTGTATCGTTTTTGATAGGTGGTAATATTAACTATAAGCTTAGATTGGTATATTCTTATGATTTTACGATTTCAGGTCTTCGAAAAGTTGAAGATGGAACACATGAAATAAAAATAATATATAATTTTGGGAAAAAAAGCATCAAAAGGAGATTGCCTCCAATGATTAATAATCCAAGGTTGTAAGATACTTTAACATGTTTTATGTTTTATTTTATTTTTATACAATATTGCTTAATATAATAGATTAATGTATCAATATTTTTTTAATATGTTAAAATATAAATGAATATAAAATAAAAAATCAAAAAAACTGTTAAGGTATTGGTGATGATTTTTTAACAATATTTTGCGTAAATTTTTTTGTTAGTAAAAAAAACGATATATCTTTACGCTCGTTTTAAAAATTTTTGAGTTAAACTTATTGAATTAACTATGAAAAAGACAGTAATTTCTTTATTGGGGGTAGCTATGTTTATCCTTCTTTTATCATCTTGTGGTAAAAGAGAATCAGGTCAGCTCACGGGAGTGCAAGATAGACCTTCATGGAGAGGTATTAATCCTTACGGAATGGTCTATATACCATCAGGGTTTATGCATATTGGCCAAGATGATAATGATATGTTTCACCAATATATCAAAAGATCAAAGTCAGTTTCAATTCAAGGATTCTATATGGATGATACGGAGATAACCAACAATGAGTATCGTCAATTTGTTAATCATGTCAGAGATTCTATTGCTCATGTTATTATGGGAGATGTTGATGAGGATGATAAGATTGATTGGGATGTAGAGTTGGATTGGGAACCCGAAGGCGGATTGGACGAAATGTTCTATGAAGGCGATATGATGATCAATGGTAAAAGAGAGTTGAATACTAGTAAACTTATCTACAAATACCAATGGATTGATTGGCAAAGAGCGGCTAATCAGAGAGATGTTGTGAGATCATCTCTAATCAATAAAGAAGAAGTAGCTATTTACCCTGATACATTGGTATGGATTCGGGATTTTGGTTACTCTTATAATGAACCTTTTACTAGAAATTATTATTGGCATCCTGCATATGATGATTATCCTGTGGTGGGTGTAAATTGGAGAATGGCTAATGCATTTAACTTTTGGAGAACCCAGTTCTGGAATAGCTATGATGGAAATACAGTTAATACTGAAGAATTCAGGCTTCCAATAGAAGCTGAATGGGAATGGGCTGCAAGAGCAGGTCATGAAAGAGCTTCATATCCTTGGGGATCCTATTATGTGAGAAATGCAAAAGGATGTCCTTTGGCAAATTTCAAGCCCGGTAGAGGTAACTACGGAGAAGACGGTGGTATGATTACCGTAAAGGCCGACGCATACTTCCCAAATGAATATGGTTTGTATAATATGGCAGGCAATGTCGCTGAATGGACAAGTACTGCTTATTATCCTTATGGATATCAAACGGAGCACGATTTGAATCCTAATATTACCTACAATGCCAAGGAAGATGATGCAGATGCATTGAAACGCAAAGTGATAAGAGGGGGATCTTGGAAAGATATCTATTATTATCTACAAAACTCAACTAGAGATTTTGAGTTTCAAGATACAACAAAATCTTATATAGGTTATAGATCTGTATTGACATTCTTAGGTAGGTCAATTAATGATTTCAATTAAAATTAACTATTTTTATTATTATAATTTGCAACGAAATTTTTATTTATTAATCAAAAAAAAGTATTATGAGTTTTATTCATTCAAGAGGGTTTAAATATTTGAAAAACTTAATTATAGGTATCGCAGCAGCGGTAGTAATGTTAGGAGCACTTGGTAAACTTACAAGTAAACCTTGGGGTAACTTGGCGATTACTGTGGGTTTAGGTACTGAGGCGTTCATTTTCTTCATGTTAGGTGTATTAGGCCCTGAAAAAGATTATTATTGGGAAAAATTGTATCCCGGATTAGACAAACACAATGCTAAATTGCAACCTTTAGCTGGAGGAGAATTGAAAGGTGACTTCAGACCTTTGAATGCAGATGCAGTCGAATCTAAGTTAGGTGGTATGCTTGAAGAATTGCAATCAATGTCAAAAAGTCTTGGTTCACTTAAGGCTCTTCAAGAAATAGATTTCTCCGAAACAGCAGAAAACGCCAAGTCAATGCACAATTTCTATAAGAGAATTAATGAAGCTATGGCGACTTTGAGCGAAACAGCAGACGATACAGTAAAATATAAAGACAATATTGCTTCTCTGAACAAGAATTTGTCTCAGTTGAATGGAGTATATGGAAATGTATTATCAGCATTTCAAGTAAAAAGTTAATCTGTTATAGATTGACGCTTTAAATTTTATTGTTAACGAAAAAAAAATAAATTATGTCTATACCAAAGGAACCGCGGCAGTTGATGATTAACGTGATGTATCTAGTACTGACTGCACTCCTTGCTCTAAACGTTTCAGCTGCTGTATTCAATGCATTTGAAATGGTCGATAGAAGTTTGAAAAGTGCTAACAAGGGATTGGAAGAATCAAATTCTAAATTACCGGCAGCTATCGAGAAAGGAGCAAAGAAAAGAGATGAATATAAAGTATATACTGAAAGAGCAGATAAAGCTCGTCAATATACCAAAGAATTTACAGATTATGTTCAAGGAATTAGAGATCATCTTATAGATGAGTCAGGAAATAGAAATGGGGAGGTAGATGATGGTGATTATCTTGAGATTAATGGAAGAAAACAACTTATTGGAAAAAGGGATTATTCAGCTGTGACAAGAATTATGGTTGATGAAGATAAAGGATCTGAACTTGAAGCTAAGATAGCCGAGTATAAAAATAAGTATTTAAGTCTATTCAATGATGATGAAAGAGAAAAATATGCTAATAATATCCCTTTGCAAATCGATGATGAAGCTTGGAAACACGATTTGATGAAAAGAAAGAATTGGGCTGATTTTACTTTCAATCATATGCCATTGACTGCAACATTGCCTATTTTTAGTAAGTTTCAGAATGACGCTAAAGCTTCTGAAGCGGCAGTACTTAATTATTTATTGGGAAAAGTAGGATCTACTGATGACCTTGTCTTTGATAAATATGCTGTTGTGTCTTCTCCAAAGAAAACTTATATTATTAAAGGAGAAAAATTTGAAACAGAATTGATGCTAAGTACATATGCATCAAAATCTGTGAATACAGGAATATCAATTGCAGTGAACGGTAGGAATATACCTTTGAAAGAAGGTGTAGCTAAATATGTTGCACCTGCTACTTCTTTAGGAAAAAAGACCTATAATGTTGTGGCAACATTGAAAAATCCTACAACGGGTGAAGTTAATAAATATACAAAGAAATTTGAATACGAAGTAGGTGAGAGATCTATAGCGATTTCTGCTACAAAGATGAATGTATTCTATATTGGCGTGCCTAACCCTGTTGAGATTTCAGCATCAGGTATCTCAAGTAACAAGATGAATGTCGGTATGACAGGTGGCGGAGGAACTATCAAAAGAAATGGAGATGGAACTTATACTGTTAATGTGACGCAACCTACTAAAAAAGGGCAATTTGCATACGTGACAGTTAGTGCACCGGGTATCGAAACTTCAAAAAAAGCTTTTAGAGTCAAAAGAATACCAACTCCAACGGTAAAACTCGGAAGAAAGCTCGGTGGTGGAATAAATAATGGAGAGTTTAAAGTAAATAGAGGATTGATTCCTGTTTTGGAAGGATTTGATTTTGATGCAAGATGTAATGTAGTAGGATTTAGGATGGTTAGAGCACCTAAAAGAGATGATCCTAGAGCAGTTCAAAATAGAGGTGGTAAATTTAGTGCTGAGACTATGGCATTGGTCAATAAGGCTAAACCCGGCGATAGATATTTCTTCGAAGAGGTAAAGTGTAAATGTCCGGGAGATAAATATGCACGTGAAGTGAATTCTTTATCATTCTTGATAAAATAAAAAATTAATAATCATATTATGAAAATCATGTTGAAATTTTTAATGTCGTTGATAATATTGTTGTTTGTATTTAATGTACAAGCACAAAAGGACGATGATGAGCAGATAACAGAATCCAGCTCTCCTAATAAATATATGGATGATATCGTTGAGAGAACTCTTACTTTGGAGTCAAAGGTTTTACCATATGAATCATTGAGAGAGTCCGATATACCTTGGTCAAAAAAGGTATGGAGAATTATCGAGACAAGGGAAAAATTGAATCTGTCTTTCAGAAATGAGGTTAGACCTTTCTTTACAATCTTGGTTGATAAGATTAATGAAGGTAAGGTGGCTGCATTTAAAGACGATGAATTTAAAGAGCCTATGACTGCAGAAGAAGTTAAAGGACAGATTTTTAAAATTGATTCTGTTCCTTATTATGACCCTGAAACCTATGAGGAGACAGTCAAAATAGTGAAGAATGAGATAAATCCCGAGGATATCAATCGATACAGAATTAAGGAAGTATGGTATTTTGATAAGGAAGCTTCAATGGTTAGAGTTAGAATACTTGGTATATCTCCTTTAAGGGAAGTTATGGATGATGCTACAGGTGAGTTGAAGTATGAAGAACCTCTATTCTGGGTGTATTATCCTGAGTTGAGAGAGTTTCTTGCCGGAGAAGCAGTGCCTAGTGATTACAATGATAGTTATCCCATGACTTGGTATGATTTGTTTGAAAACAGAATGTTCTCAAGTTATATAATGAAAATCAATAATATCCTTGACTTGAGAATTGAGCATAAATTTGATCCAACCAGTGATACCTATAATATGGATATTTTGCTTGAGTCTGAAAGGATAAAAGAAGAGCTATTCAATTTCGAACATGATTTATGGAGCTATTAATTTAGTTTTTTAACTTATAAATGATGCTGTCTCGGATTTAACCTTGACAGCATTTTTTTTACAAGCACTAAAAATATTTTTTATCAATGCAAGTATTTGTTAAAGAAAAAGGCTTAAAGCAAAGGATTTCTTATCTTAAATCCAAAGGTAAATCAATCGGATTCGTACCTACGATGGGTGCATTGCACGACGGTCATATGCAACTGATAAAAGCATCAAAACAAAAATGTGACATAACTGTTTGCAGTATATTTGTCAACCCAACTCAATTCAATAATAAAGAAGATCTTGTCAAATACCCGCGGACATTTGAGCGTGATAAAGAATTGCTGAAGAATGAAGGAGTTGATATTATATTTCATCCTACAGCTGAGGTTGTTTATCCCAAGGGATTAGATCTAAGCGTCGATATGGATTTGGAGGGACTTGATACGATTTGGGAGGGAGAGTTTAGACCCGGACATTTCAAAGGTGTTGTGCAGGTGGTAAAGAGACTATTGGATTTGGTTGAACCCGGCTATTTGTTTATGGGGCAAAAAGATTTTCAACAATTTACTATTATCAGTATGATGTTGCGGAAATTGAAAATTTCCACTGAATTAATTGTTGTCCCCATACATAGAGAGAAATCAGGTTTAGCTATGAGTTCACGAAATGTCAGACTTACAAAAGAATTTAAAACAAAGTCTTTGGTACTAAGCCGGATGTTGAAATACGCTAAGGATAATTATCGTTTTGATAAAATAAGTGAAATTCGAAAGTATGCACTTGGTAAGATTGAAGAAGAAGGACTGAAACCTGAGTATTTTGCTATAGTCAATGGATATGACCTTCATGAAGTAAAATCAAGTGATGAGAACTATATCATCGCTATCGTCGCTGCATGGGCAGGTGAGATAAGATTGATAGATAATATCATTATTTCAAAATAAATTCACATATTATGAATTATTGTTATGTATAATAGTTACATTTGCATAAAAGTTGTTTTTTGTGCTAAGGAAAATATTTCATAATAGGGTTATTTTTGTATTGATGGCTTTGGCAATATCGATTGTACTCAGCTTCTCAGGTTTTGCTAAAAGTTTATTTATTACAAGACAAATTCATCCTACTTCTTTTCTGTCCCCTTTAACAATTGCATTAATTGTTTTACTTATTGACTCTATTTTAATAAGTTTCTTGTTTTATCAAAAGGAAAATGATTTCCCCCCCCAAACTGATGAGAAATCCGGAGATTCGAATAATAAGTATAGAATTACAGCAGGCATTTGGTATTTATTGCTCTTGGGAGTTGGAGTATTTACAGTATTTATAATAAGATTTCTTTATAGTTTTATAGACTTCGATTTCAAGGTAAATTCATTATTTGAAATTGGCTACAGGGATATTTTTTGGTTCTTTATTTTTATCAATATATTTATTAGCTATTTGCTCTTTTCATTAAGTATCTATATTGAAATTGATAGATTAAAACTTAAGTTAAATGAAAAGTTTGTCATTATGGCTGTGATTATTTCATTATTTGTCATAATCTCTTTGATATTTCGCTGGAGTTATACCATACCTGTATTGCTTTCTTTTCTTATTTTTATCTTTGTTCTGGACTTATATATGGATAAAAAATCATTGAGTTCTACATGGATTTTTACATTTATGATAATAATTGCCGGATTTACCTCTTTGATATTATTCTCAGCCTATTCCGAATTGAGAACAGGCAAAAGGGTACAGATAATCAAAAATTCGATTTTTACACCTGATGAAAGGCATAAAAAATTGATTTCGGATGATAAAACAGATACGCTCAATACGAAATCCGTGAGTATTATCATTGATACTATCGGAGAAAAACAATTTTTGGATATTATTAATAAAGGTTATTATAATTTAACAAATACCATGTATTTTAATCCCCGAACAGGTGATTATATCAAGCTTGTGGAAAAATTTGAGGATGAGGGGCAGTATATCGTTAAATTTTTACACAATAAAAAAGGAGACAAAGCAATACCTGGTATCATTTTTTATGATAATAGACTATTATCCAATAATACTTCTTATGATAAAATACCGATTGAGGAAGGTTTTTTGTCTGATACTGCCAAAGTCAAAGAATATTATGCCGATGGATTATCTTTTTTGAAATATAGAATAGGACATAAGCTTACTGTTATTAGTATAGAGAAAGTTCCCGGAATCCTGATTCCATTTTCATTGTTCTCTATGCTATTTGTCTTGACAGGTATATTTGTGTTTTTGATATCTATACTAAATTCGAGATTCAAGATGCTCCCCGGTATAATCGGAGTATCGTTCAATGGTGTTAATTCATTGCGGGACAGGATACAGTTTAGTATTATAGGAATGGTAGTTGTGTCTTTCTTTATTTTGGGATTGATTACATTTTATTTTATAGATAAAAATTCGATGCCGCAAGCTTCGCAAATACTGTCAAATTTCCTAAATGTCTATGTTTTACTGTTTTTGGTCGCGGGAGCTATAGCGATAGCCTTGGCTAATTCAATCTCAAAACCCGTGGAAATACTCGGCGAAAAATTGGAAATTCTGAATTTAAGCGAGAATAACGATTTGCTGAAATGGGACAAGCAAGATGAAATCGGTAAATTGATAGAAATTTACAATAGGACGGTGAAGAAGCTTGAGGAGAGTGCCAAAATAATAAGCAAAATCGAGAGAGATTCTGCTTGGAGAGAAATGGCAAAGCAGGTAGCCCATGAGATAAAAAATCCTTTGACTCCACTTAAACTCAATATCCAATATATGCAAGGAGTTGTCGGCAATACTCCTGAAAGAGCAGCAGATATGGTTAAGCAATTGGCTCCAAGTTTGATTGAGCAAATCAATAATCTTGATAAAATCGCTACAGAGTTTGCTGATTTTGCCAAAATGCCTCAAGCCAGTAATGAAAAAGTGAGATTGAATGAAATAGTAAAGGCAGTACATGATTTTTTTAGAAAGAGAGAAGATATCGATATACAATTGTATGTACCTATTAATGATTTGATTGTTTTTGCAGACAAAAATCATTTGGTTAGTATTTTGAATAATATTTTGAAAAATGCTATTCAAGCAATCCCTACGGATAAAGTTGGTAAAATAGTAATCGAATTGTATAAGAAAAACAATGATGCAATAGTGAAAATTACCGATAATGGTACGGGAATTCCGGATGAAATGCTTTCAAAAGTTTTCTCACCCAATTTTACCACAAAAAATTCAGGGACCGGATTGGGATTAGCTATTTCGACAAATATGATACAGGCATTCAATGGGAAAATCTATTTTGAAACTGAAGTGGGGAAAGGTACATCTTTTTTTGTAGAAATCCCTTTGATGAGAATTCAAGATAATTATCCCGAGCAAAAACGTGTGTTTTTGGATGATTAGCTTAGCTATTTCCCCTTACCTTTAACCAATACCAATAGGGTGTAGAAAAGTATCTTGAAATCCAAAGATATTGACATGTTTTCAAGATAAAGAAGGTCGAATTTCATTCTTTGGAGCATTTCCTCTACATTGGAGGCGTAACCGTATTTGACTTGTCCCCATGATGTAATTCCGGGCCTGACATTTAATAGTCTTTTGTAATGTGGCGCTTTCAGTGCTATTTTGTCAATAAAATATTTTCTTTCAGGTCTTGGACCGACCAAGGACATCTCGCCTAATATTACATTCCAAAACTGGGGGAGTTCATCAAGTCTGTATTTTCTCATTACCGTACCCCATTTGGTAACCCGGTCATCATTCTCATGTGATAATTGTGGCCCATCTTTTTCAGCACCTACTACCATTGATCTGAATTTGATTATCTTAAAAGGTCTTCCTTTCTGTCCAATCCTTTCTTGATAATAGAAGATAGGTCCGGGTGATGATAGTTTAACTCTTATGATGATATACAAATAAACCGGTATAAGCAATATCATTGCAATCACACTCACAGAAAAATCAAATATCCTTTTGAGTCTTCTTTCCCATTTTGGCATCAACTCTCTGTCTATCTCCAGCAATACAGCTCCATATACATGGTTCATTTTGACATTCCCCAAGAGTATATGATACATATCCGGAATGATTTTGATAAGAATATTATCTTCAAAATCAAAGAGTATATTGATGATTTTGTTGACTTTAGAGTGTTCGGAAGATTCAACAGCAATAATTACTTCCTCTATTTCATATTGTGTTATTATTTTTGCAATATCATTGATATTCCCTAATTTTTTTAAATATTTGTTTAGTTCGTTTTTGCTTTTTCCATTCGTATCGATGAATCCTACAAAATTATAACCAAGTTTATAAGGCATTGTCGTGAGTTCCTCGTATAGTTTCAGGCTATTATTGTTTCCACCGATTATTAGCGTTTTAAAACCGACTAATCCGGTTTTTATTTTTTTCTTAAAATTGGTAAGAACAATCGTCCTGATTAAGGTAGTAATCGTGAAATGTATTGCGAAAAGAACCAGAAAAAGCTTGAAAGTACTTATATATCTCAATACAAAATCATCTCCGAGCAAAACAAAAGTTATAATTGAAGAGCCAAGGAGTGAAAGCCAAAATGTCCTTTTAACAGTTGCAAATCTTGAGAAGCGATAAATGTCTTTGTATTTGTCAAATATGCTATAAAGCAAAACCCAAAAAACCGGGATTCCCAAGATGCCTATATAAAACTTTGTGTCATTAAAAACCAACTCCAAGGAAAAATGTTCGGTTTCGACATATTTTCTGAAAAGAAAAAATAAAGCCCATGAAATCGCAGCTGCGATTAAATCCCAAAGTATATATTTAATTAAGCCTTTTGTCTGTTGGTCAATTCTCATCTATTCAAATATACTAATTTAAGATTATCAATATAGACTTTAGATTTGTCCAGATCTTCCGGATGAATAACTTTGATATATATTCTGTAAGAGGTCAACTCCGCTTTTTTGATAGAATAAGACAAATCAAGATAAAGTTTATTCCAATTATCTTTCTTTTTCATTATAATCAAATCTTGACTGTATTCGTTTGAAAATTGATCTTTTCCTGAGATACCGATCACAAATTCCGTATTGCACATATAATCGATTTCAAAAAACACCTTATTCCCTTGTGTTGGTAGATCAAAGTAATCTTTTTTTGTGGTCACTTCAATGCTTTTGTGCTCAGCATCTAACGATATTAAGCCACATTTTTTTCCATATACGGCATTTTCTTCTGTTATTTGGATCTTTGTATTCCCTGTTTTTACTTTATTAAATATATTTCCTTTCTCAAATCCCTCGATGAATACAAATTTTGAAAAATTATCGTATTTAAAAATTGCAGCTATGGTATCTATTGCGCCCGGAGTTAAAGCTTCGTTAAATTCAATATTCTTATACAAGAAATAGATTTCAATATTATCTTTAGCTCCATTGCTTCTTATTCCCGCATATATTTTGATATTGGGTTTGGAATAATCATCCGGAATAATAGGAATTAATTCTTTTTTGTTGAACACTCCAATTGGGTTTTCATCGACATACACCCAAAGCTCAGTTATACTTTGGGATTCTGCTCCTTGTATATATTCATCTGTTGACAAGCCTACGGTGTCTATAAATATATAAGCGGGAATCACTGCTTCTGTACTTTTATTACAAGAAGACATTATATTCAACAAGATAAATAGTGGAATTAAAAGTGAAATTATGAATCGATTTCTCATTATTTGTTTATTGTTTTTAATATATCTTCAGCCAGTTTAACTGCAACAAATCCATCCTGAACATTCACTCTAGGTCTGGTATTATTGAGTATGGAATAATAAAACCCATTTAGCTCGTCAAATATTGAATTATTTGTATCTTTTTTTAAAATAATTTCATTTTCTATTATTTTATTTTCTTTTTCCGGTTTATTGAGATAACCGGTTATTTTGACTTTTTTGGTTGACAAATCCAATTCAATATATCTTTTTTCTGTCCATATCTTCATTTTTCTTTCCATATATGGATGAATAATACTTGAAGTCAGTGCAGCAGTAGTCCCATTATCAAAAAGGATATTGGCAGACGCAAATTCTAAATTATTGCCGTATTTTTTTAAGCCGGAAGCATTTATGGTTTTCACCTCATTTCGGATAAAATGGAGAACCAAATCAATATCGTGTATCATCAAATCAAAAACAACTGAGACATCAGTTCCTCTTGGATTATATGTCGATAGTCTATTTGCCTCAATATGGATAATCTTATCATCCTCCAATCCCAAATCTTGAGTGGCAGGGTTATATCTTTCTATATGTCCTACTTGGAGTTTTAGATTTGTTTTGTTTAAAATATCCATTATTTCCTTTGCTTCGACCACATTAACTGTCATTGGTTTTTCGACAAATACGTGTTTGCCCAGAGACAATGCTTTTTTTATTAGCCGGAAGTGGGAAGAAGTCGGAGTTGTTATGTCGATTGCATCACAATCCAACATCAATAAGGTAGGATCAGAGTAGCTTTTTACTCCATATGTTTTTGCTATTTCAGCTGCTCTTTTTTCATCGGCATCAAAAAAACCAATCACTTCAAAAGGTGATTTCAACAGATTATTGAGGTGGAAGTTTCCAAAATAACCTGCTCCAAATAAACCTATTTTTATTTTATCCATTTTTCATCATTTTTCAAGAAAGACAATATTATAAAAAATTTAAGGCATTACCTATAAAATTACATTGTTTTTTTCGATTTTATAATCAATCTGAATTCGAAAATAGAGATTATATATCAATTATATATTGGTATTGAACAAAGAATAGGGTGAATGTATCAGTATATGACGATTTTTTTAATATCTGTCTTAAAACACTTAAAAACATATTGCTAAATAAAATATGTTAAATCATAAACAATTGAGTATCAGTATTAGTTAAAAAATGGATTAAGTTTGGCATTCTATTTGTATATAAGATGTTGAGAATCTATTTTTGAATAGGATTTTCAATAAAACTTAACTTAATTTTTTTTAAATGGCAGATTATAAAATAGCAATAGCGGATGAACACGAGATGTTCTTAGAAGGTTTGAAGAATCTTCTTGAGGCGAATGAATACCCCGGCTATAAAGTCGCAGCCACATCGAAATCAGGTAAAGACTTGATTTCACAAATTGGAAATGAAGATTTTGATGCTCTCATTTTTGAAATTAACTTTGTTGATATCGAACCGGAAGATTTGATAAAAGGGATAAGAAAGGCTAACAGAAATGTTAAACTTTTTGTTTTGAGTGCTTACGGTGATATGAACTTGGTCAAGAAATGCTTTAGATTGGGTGTAGATGGATACTTGTTAAAATCAAGTTCCTCTAAGGCTCTTTTTTCCGGCTTGGATACTATTTTTAGAGATGATATTTATATTGGAGAGAATCTTAAGGTATCTCCCGTAAAAAGTATCTCGGATAATAATAGCAGTACCGAAAGCTTTGAAAAAAAAAAGTATCCCTATGACCGCTTTTTGATAAGACAAAAGCTAACAAGAAGAGAGAAAGAAATTTTGAGATTTATTAATGAAGGTATGAGTAATAGAGCAATTGCAAAAGAGCTATACATCAGTGATCATACCGTAGGAGTACACAGGAAGCATATAATGAAAAAATTAAATGTAAACAGTACTGCTGATTTGATAAGTTTTGTATCTGAATTTGATATTCTAATAAAAGAAGAAGAACCGGTAGATGTCTGATCTACCTTTTTGAAATATAAGTATTAACTTTCATGAGTATTCTGTATTAATCCATCTGATTCGTGTGATTAAATATTGAAATAAATTTCGTAATCAATAAATTTTTAAATACTCATGAAAAACAAGAATTTTACAAGTGAATTAAGTGCTGTAATAAGAAAATCTTATCTAGCATTTATGTTTATGTTTGTGCTTTTTGCATTTACCAATGTGTCTGCACAAAATGATTGTCCTTTGAGCAGTAATGATTTGGTACAAGTATCCTTGGATGATAATTGTATCGCTACTGTTACTCCTGAAATGATAATCGAAGGGGAAAACGACAATGTGACCTGTGGCTATGAAATCCTTACCATTACTGATAATGGTGTGGAAGTTGGCCATGCGGAAGCAGGAAATACAGGAAACTGGATTTTGGACAATGTTGAATCTTACTATGGTCATACTCTTATGGCGACGGTCAGTTTCTTAAATGACCACCACAATAGTACTATGGGAAGGTTGTACATAGAGGATAAGATTGCTCCGACATTGAGATGCCTTGATTCTGTCTTTGTATCATGTTCGGAAGATTTGTCAGATTATCTGAATACCGATACTGATGCAAAGTACAAATATACAGGACCTCAACCTATTGTCCCAAGTGTAGGGCCAAATTATTCGGATTTTCCGTTTGATGTTCCTGCAAATGGTTCTGTAGTTATTCCATACAATGTTAATAACGATGCCAATCAGTCCGAAATAATTAATTTTGTACAAGCTGTGTTGTCGATGTCAACAAATGCTAATATGACTGTGGAGATTACCTCTCCTACTGAGGCTTCTACTAATGTTGTTACATCTAATTTTAAAGATAATTTCTTTTATGGAAAGCAAGCGATTGATCCTTATATCAATGGAGCTTGGTCTATCAAAATAAATAATGGGAATGGCTTTGCTGTAAAAGTTAAAAGTGCTAAACTAAGAATTAAAAGCACCGGATTTTTGCGCATAGGCAATGGTGTTATTGTTAGTGATAATTGTTTTAACAACAAAACAAGTATTGATATACTGTCTGACATAACTAAGCCAAACAAAGATGCTTGCGGCGACTATTTCCAAGAAAGAAAAATAAAATACCAAGGTACGGATTGGAGAGGAATGAAAACACCCGTATGTGAGCATGTGATAAGATGGGAGCACAAAGGCTTGAATGATTTGGAATGGCCTGCTAATTATGATGGATTAGCCGGATCTGAAGCTCCTTTGTCATGTACCGGTAAATTTATGGTAGCAGACTTAAGTGGTGATTTTACAGAGACAAACAATGTTTGGGATACTAATGGTGACGGATATCCTCAACCGGGTGAAGTTGAAGTGCCTACTATTGACGGTAATCCTATTTATCCTGATCCGGCGTACTGTATGATCAATGTTACATACTCTGATGAAAAATTTGATAAGTGTCCGGGATCATTCAAAATATTAAGAAAATGGATAGCATATGATATGTGTGAACCGGGTCAAACAGGAGTAAATCCAAGTGTGCATTATCAAATAATATTGGTAATCGACAATACTCCTATGGTACTATATACAAATGTATTACAAACTATTGAAGTAAGTGCGGATCCGTTTAAATGTGCAGCTGACGATATAGTATTACCATTACCACATATCGTAGATTATGGTTGTAGTGAAGCGTACGATTATGTTGTTGGATATTGTGATACGGGTAACGGAATATTTGAATTCTTTGATAATATCAGTTCTAAAGTTGTAAAAGATCCTTATGGAAGCGAACATTTAAATACGCTTGAATACACAATAGATGATCTTCCTGTAGGAGAAACATGTGTTAGATACATTATTACAGATGCTTGTGGAAACAAGACATATGCGACATTGACAGTGAGAGTGGTTGATGATGTAGCGCCAATTCCGATTTGTGATGAGCATACAGTCGTTACTGTTTCTTCAGATTGTACAGCAAGAGTTAATGCTGAGACATTTGATGATGGTAGTTTTGACAACTGTTCTGACGTGGACTTCACAGTGGCAAGAATGTACGGAAATAGTATTGGAACTTTCAAGGATTATGCTGATTTTAATGGAAATGATGTTGGTAATTCAAGACAAGTAGTGCTTAAAGTAACTGATAAGGAAGGAAATTCAAATACATGTATGGTATGGGTAACAGTTGACAATAAATTTAAGCCTCAAATATATTGTCCAAAGCCTATATATGTTGATTGTGGCACGGATTTGGAAGCTTTGGATTTGGGTACTCCTGATGTGGTATATAACTGTGATTATAAATTAGAGTCAGATCCGATTTCAGAGTCTTTGAATAATTGCGGTGTTGGTACTGCATCCAAGACATGGAAAGTATTAGTAGGTGGTAATGTTGTAAAGACTTGTACACAAAAAATATACGTAAGAAATGATACTCCTTTCACAATGACTAAATACGATTGGCCAAGTGATAAAACCAATTTGGTAGGTTGTACTGATGCAGATACAGATCCAAGTGTTACCGGAGAGCCTGACTTAAGTCATGATGATGCATGTAGTATGGTAGCTTCAACCTATACAGACAGAACATTTAATGTAGTGGAAGATGCTTGTTATAAGATATTGAGAGATTGGACAGTTATTGATTGGTGTAACTATAATGATAGTAATCCGGTTTATCTCGGGTTACCCGGGCATCCATATGTTGGAATGTGGACACATACGCAGGTGATTATGGTCAATGATAATAATGCGCCGGTGATTACTACATCTTGTGCAACTCAGACAGTTTGTGGATACAATGCAGATTGTACAGGTGATGTTACTTTGGTAGCGGAAGCTGATGATACATGTACACCTGATGATGAGTTGGCGTGGACATATAGAGTAGAGACAGAAGACGGTACATTCTTTGCGAATGGAAATTCAAATACATTTACTAGAAATCATATGGATTTTGGAACATATCATATCTATTGGACGGTTGAAGATAAGTGTGGAAATATAGATGAATGTGATTACAAGTTTATCTTGAAAGATTGTAAAAAACCAACTCCATTGTGTTATAGTGAGATTACTACTGTTGTGATGCCAACAACAGAACCAAGAATGGTAGTTGTAAGAGCAAGAGATTTTGATAGAGGTAGTGATGACAACTGTACAAAAGGAGCTACTTGCGGTGATTGTGATACTGAATTACACTTCTCATTTGATTCATTGGGTAATCAAACTCAAAAAACATTTACAGAAGCGGAAGTCGGGTTGCAAACACTTCAGATGTGGGTAAGAGATAAAGCGGGAAATAGAGACTTCTGTACTGTGACATTACATGTACAAGATAATGTACCGGGAGGAGCATTGATCGCAGGAAGTATAGTGACTGAAGATGATAAGGTATTGAAAGATGCAGCTGTTGAAATTGAAGATATGCTGGCTCATGAGACAAATCTAACTAAGACTGATGATAATGGATTCTTCCAGTTCAGTGTTGATGGTAATTCTAATTACAAGTTGAATGCAGAATTGGATGACAGTTATCTCAATGGTCTTACAACATTGGATATCGTAATTATCCAAAAACACCTATTAGGAATTAGGAAGTTGAAGAGCCCTTATAAATTATTGGCAGCAGATGCAAACCAAGATCAAAAGATTTCAGCAAATGATATCTTGTTGTTGAGAAAATTAATCTTGGGTGTTAATTCTAAATTGGATAATACAGAAGCTTGGTCATTTATCAATGCAAGAACACAATTTGAGAATCCTAATAATCCATGGAAAGGAACAGAAGGAATGCATGAAATCAATTTGGACAATGTTCTTGAAGATAATATCAGCAATAAGTTCTTAGGATTGAAGATAGGTGATGTTAATAATTCTGTAAAATTGAGCGATATCGGACATATTCAGCCAAGGAGCATCGTAGGTCTTGATATTGACAATGTGAAGTACAATGCGGAAGAATTGGTTAAAGTTCCGGTATATGCTAACGGACTTGACAATATCGCAGGAATGCAAATAGGAATTAAATACAATGATACAAACCTTGAATTAGCAAGAGTTGAAGCAGGCAAAATGAGTATTGACGAAAACAACTATGCTGCTAAAAATGGTGTACTATACATGAGTTGGAATTCGACAAAAGGAAATACATATAATGATGACGAAATTTTATTTACTATCTATTTTACAGCTAAAAAAGCCGGACAATTGATAAACCAATTAGGTGTTGCAGATGTAATAAGCCCTGAAGCTTATAGCGATGACCTTGATGTGTATGGAATTGAATTGAATTACAGAAACGCAGACAATGGAGGATTTGAGTTATTCC
>Ga0256832_1000608_pt1 | contig 23417 bp, 21 predicted proteins | sample 134614metaG_FD_190534 | JGI IMG/M metagenome (GOLD analysis project Ga0256832, IMG submission 190534) | Hydrothermal vent microbial communities from Lau Basin, Pacific Ocean - 134-614 | ecosystem: Environmental > Aquatic > Marine > Hydrothermal vents | place: Pacific Ocean: Lau Basin | collected... | reverse complement strand
GGATGGCAACATGGCGGCTGAACGGGTTCGGGTGACTTCTCACTCTGGCGATTTCCGGTCCGGCGGCGCCCTCTTTTTTCCGAAGGGAAGAAAGCACCGAGGAACGGGCCAACACTTCCAGCAGGGCGGCGGCAATGTCTTTTGTCTGCGAGGTCGCCTGATTGACCAGCACGGCCAGGGAAGCCCGCCCGATGGTATCATACAACACCACGGAGCTATATCCGCGAATATTCCCCCCGTGCATCCAGACCGTGCGATCGGCCAACACCGCCTGCTTAATGCCCAGCCCATATTGAGAAGCCGGAACCACCGTCAGCATCTGCTGTAAAGAAGCGGCATTGAGCACCTGCCCGCCCATTAGGGCGCTCATCCATTGCACCATCTCCGGGGCGGTGGAAAACATCCCGCCCGCCGTCCAGGCCCCGCTGAATCGGGCGTTGATGGGTATGGAATGCTCGTCCTGACCGTGCACCCACCGATGCGCGATTTCTCCGTGCATCGGCTCGGCTACCGCCAGGAAGGTGCTGTCAAGCGTTAGCGGATTCAATAGATATTGCCGGAAAAGCGAGTCTATCGACCGGCCGGCGGCGGCCTCGGCAATCATCCCGGCCAGCAGGTAGTTGGTGTTGCAATATTCCCAGCCCTGTCCGGGCGCAAAGTGAGGGGGGCCGATGAACTGGAGCAACTCCTGCGGTTGCCAGATGCGGTCAGGGCAGCACAGGATCGAGTCTTTATAGGCTGGTGAGCGGGCATAGTCATCCAGTCCACTGGTATGGTTCAGCAGGCGGCGCACCGTAATCGTCGAATCGATGTAAGGATGCGGCGGGAGCCATTTTCCGATGGCATCATCCAGACTCAACGCGCCCATTTCCTGCATCTTCAGGAGCAAGGCGGCGGTAAAGGTCTTGGTGTTGCTGCCGATGCCGAAGAGCATTCCCGAACGGATGGGCACGGTGTCGTATGAGACGCCGGAAGTACCATTCCATCGGCCCTGCCCTGCCGTCAAGACCGCAGCCGATATACCCTTCACCCCTGTGGCCGCACGCACGCTGTCCAGGGTGTGCTGGAGTTGAGCATTGAGTAATGAATCCAGTGGTTGGGCGCCGGCCCCCAGGTAAGCCCACCAGCAAGCAAAGAAGAGGAAGCGGTGTTTCATCGTGGGGTCAAATTAAGACCTTTATAAGTTAGATGATCATCCATCATGAAAGTTTAGTCGTTGACTTAATTTACCTCGCTTCAACTATACAGGCTCTTAATGATTTAAGTCATAGCTGATGAGAAAACGCGCTGCCCGACAAGTTGTGTCGGGCAGCGCGTGATTTCTCAGGATGGAACCGCGCCGCTTACCGGGCCGAAGAAGCGCCGAGGGCCGCCAGCCGCTGTTCCACGGAAGCCTTCCATTGGCGGAGGGCATCCAGCTCTGCCGTTTGTTGCTCGATGACGGCTTGTTGTCGATCAATGATCGCCTGCTGCTCCTGCACGGCTTTCACCAACGGCACCACAAACTCGGCATAGCGCATGGTGTAAAGGTCGGTACCTGTCTCGTTTTCATCACCGGGCGGCACCACGCCGCTGAAATCGTATCCCGCGTCCTTCGCCGCCTGTTCCACCTCCTGGGCGATGAAGCCCGAGAAGTGGATTTGCTCGATGTCGTATTTGCCTTTCCACGTGTTGGTATCGACGCGGCCGTAGAGCAGTTGTTGCTGGCGGTCGATGTCGAGCCGGTAGGTCACGGGGCGCAGCCGCAGGATAAAGTCCAGCCCTTTGACGTTTTCCCGTACCTCCCGTTTGATGCGGGCGTCGGAATAGGTTCCCCAGACGACCTGCCCACCAATCCAGCTCACGGAGGTGTTTCCAACATGCACCCGATTGGAAGCCGTGGGGTCGGCATTATAGCCTAGGCCGGTGGAGTTGCTGTAGGTCGTGCCCGCTGAGTTGGCCGAGTAGCCGACAGCGGTGCGGAATTGACCGGTGGTGTTGGAAAAAAGGGTATGTCCCCCCAAAGCCGTATTTGAGCTCCCCATCGTATTAGACGAAAGGGCGTCCCGGCCCAGGGCGGCATTATTTACCCCTATGGTGTTCGAAGAAAGGGCATCCTGCCCCAGTGCCATATTATTGCTACCCGAGGTGTTGGATGAAAGGGCATTCTCCCCCAACGCCACATTACCTCCCCCTGTGGCATTGGAAGAAAGGGCACTTTTGCCTAATGCGATATTATGCCAGCCTGTGGTGCTGGAAGAAAGGGCGTCGTTACCCAGCGCCACATTATACCAGCCTGTGGTGTTGGAAGAGAGGGCGAATCGGCCTAACGCCACATTATAATTACCTGTGGTGTTCGAGAAAAGCGATTGATACCCCATGGCCGTATTGAAACTCCCCGTGGTGTTCGAATAAAGGGCATAGATACCCATTGCAATATTGAAGCCCCCTGTGGCGTTTGAAGAAAGGGCGTTTTGCCCCACGGCCACGTTACCGCCCCCCGTGGTATTGGAAGAAAGCGCCTGCTCCCCCACCGCCACATTGGCATCGCCCGTGGTGTTCGACCAAAGCGCACGCTTTCCCAGCGCCACATTATAACTCCCCCCTGTGTTGGATGAAAGGGCCGAGTCACCCAGCGCTACATTGTAGCTTCCCGTCGTATTCGAAAAAAGCGTTCGATGTCCCAGCGCTACATTCCGCCCCCCTGTGGTGTTGGATGAAAGGGCATTATTGCCAAGTGCTACGTTGTTGTCACCGGTGGTGTTGGATGAAAGGGCGCTTTGCCCCAATGCTACATTAGAATAGCCCGTGGTGTTCGACCAAAGCGCACGCTTTCCCAACGCCACATTATAACTCCCCCCTGTGTTGGATGAAAGGGCCGAGTCACCCAGCGCCACATTGTAGCTTCCCGTCGTATTCGAAAAAAGCGTTCGATGCCCCAGCGCTACATTCCGCCCCCCTGTGGTGTTGGATGAAAGGGCATTATTGCCAAGTGCTACGTTGTCGTCACCGGTGGTGTTGGATGAAAGGGCGCTTTGCCCCAATGCTACATTAGAATAGCCTGTGGTGTTCGACCAAAGCGCATGCTTTCCCAGCGCCACATTATACCGTCCTGCTGTGTTGGATGAAAGGGCCCGAAAGCCTATTGCCGTATTGTAGTGGCCGTTGGTGTTTGATAAAAGCGCATACCGGCCCACGGCCACGTTATAATAGCCGGAGGTGCTGGAAGAAAGGGCCGAGTCGCCCAGCGCCACATTGTAGGCCCCTGTGGTATTGGAAGAAAGGGCGCGACGCCCCAATGCTATATTAGAATAGCCCATGGTGTTGGAATAAAGGGCATATCGGCCTAATGCCACATTATTATCACCCGTGGTATTGGCATAAAGGGCATACGCGCCGAACGCCATATTATACGCGCCTGTGGTGTTATACCGTAGCGTAATAGGACCCATTGCGATATTAAAAGACCCCGTGGTGTTGGCATAGAGGGCATACCGCCCCAGCGCCACATTAAAATTGCCCGTTGTGTTGGCGTAAAGCGCCGTCAGACCCAGTGCGATATTATAGCCTCCCGTGGTATTACTGAAAAGGGTGTTGTGTCCCAGCGCCACGTTATAGTCTCCTCCGGTATTCGAATAAAGGGCGCGCTGTCCCAGCGCCACGTTAAAGTAGCCGGTGGTGTTTGACGCAAGGGCATTTTGTCCCACCGCCACGTTATACCAGCCCGTGGTGTTGGAGGAGAGCGCCCGATATCCCATTGCCGCGTTATAACTTCCCGAAATATTGGACTTTCCCGCCTCATACCCGATAAACACATTCCCGTTGTTGGTCAGATCATCGTTAAACCCTGCGCTGTCGCCGACAAAGATCGACCGGCCCGTGCCGATTTGCCAGATGGCCCCTTTCACGTCCAGTGCCGCCCGCGGCGTCGCCGTGCCGACCCCAATCTTTCCATCCGACTGGATGATGAAGAAAGTGTTAGTCCCCTTGACCACCCGCAGCAGCGGATTGACGTAAGTTGAGGTCGCCTGAACGTCCAGTCGAGCCGTCGGTATGGTAATCCCGATGCCCACTTCCTGGCTATATCCGGAAAGTGCCACCCCCAATACGCTGAGTGCCGTTAACAGCCCAAAAACTCGTGCGGTTTTCATAAAAAATTTGCTGGTTATTTGATGGCGCAAATATACATATTTTCTTTTATGAAATGACAAAATCGGGTCTATATGTGTGTATAGATTTGGACCCCATAGGCTTTATTACAAATCAATAATGCATTTTTATATGCACATTCATATATGGGAGTCCTCTATTCATCTCCTTAAGTATCAGAGCCCGCCTCGGCAATAGGGCCGACTTTCGTAAGGCATTATGTTGTCAAATTCTTTTTGAATTGTTGCGTGTTGATAACGTCGCAGTTTTTAGTGGGGAGCAATGAGATAACAGCCAATGTGCTTTCGTTTTCGTCCTCACCCCAAATTGCCTGAATCGAGCGGCACAGCAGGGGGCGATGTAAAGACTGTGAAGGAGGCAATGACAGGGGGGCGGTGATGGCGTAAATAACTCCTCCCGACCTTCCCCTTTGCTTCTTGTTTGCGCAAGGGGCCCGGAGGGCGCCGAGCGGAAGCGAGGAGGCCCGCCCTTCGACAAGCTCAGGGACCGCCGCCTGTGGGAAACACCCGCTGGCTGAGCGGAGTCGAAGCCACGCGGGTGGCGCAGGGTATGAGGTGGGATGGTGGGCGGGCCGAGGCGAAGAGCCCTTCGACAAGCTCAGGAGCCGCCGAGCCCGCAGGGGCCCGACCCGAAGCCGCCTGACTGCGCCCGCTGCCTGAGCGCAGTCGAAGGCAGCAGGGCGAAAGGCGGCGGAGGGATGCGCCCAAAAAGAAAAAATACGTCCCTTTGCCGCCGCCTATTTTTGCGCCGCCGACGGCAAAGACAAGCTATGACGCAACGAAAATTATCCGATCAGGAAATCCAGCGCCGGGAAGCCCTCGAAGCCCTTCGGGCGCTGGGCATCGACCCGTATCCGCCCGAGCGATGGGACGTCACGCATCATGCGGCTGACATCAAGGCGCGCTATCGGGACGAAGAAGCCGACCGGTGGCAGACGGTGTCGCTGGCGGGGCGCATCATGGGCAAGCGGCTGATGGGCAAAGCGGCCTTTCTGGAATTGCAGGACTTCAGCGGGCGCATCCAGCTGTATGTGCGGCGCGATGAGGTGTGTCCGGGCGAGGATAAGACGCTGTATAACAAGGTCATCAAGAAGCTGCTGGACATCGGCGACATCGTGGGCGTGCGGGGTTCGGTGTTTCGGACCAAGACGGGCGAGGTGTCGGTGCGGGTGCAGGAATTTAAGCTGCTGGCGAAGGCGCTGCGGCCGCTGCCCGTGGTCAAAGAAAAAGACGGCAAGCGGTTTTACGACGTGCGGGACCCCGAGTTTCGGTATCGGCAGCGGTATGTGGACCTGATCATCAACCCGCGCAGCCGATGGGTGTTTTTGCAGCGGACGAAGCTGCTGCGCACCATCCGTGACTTTCTGAACGAGCGGGGCTATCTGGAAGTGGAAACGCCCATCCTGCAGCCGGTGTATGGCGGGGCGTCGGCACGGCCTTTCAAGACCTTCCACAATGCGCTGAAGATGCGCCTGTTCTTGCGGATTGCCAACGAGCTCTATTTGAAGCGCCTCATCGTGGGCGGCTTCGACGCCGTCTATGAATTTTCCCGCGATTTCCGCAACGAGGGGATGGACCGCTTTCACAATCCGGAGTTTACGGTGATGGAGCTGTATGTGGCCTATAAGGACTATCTGTGGATGGCGGAGCTGATGGAAGAGATGGTGGAACGGGTGGCCGTGGCTCTGCACGGGCGTCCGACCATCACCTACGGTGAGCATACCATCTCGTTTGCCCGCCCGTGGAAACGGGTCACCTTTTACGGCGCTATTAAGGAATTTACAGGCGAGGATGTGTCGGGCCTTTCGGAGGAGGCGCTTCGGGCCCGGGCGAAGGCATGGGGGCTGGAGGTGGACGAGACGATGGGCAAAGGGCGCCTGCTGGATGAGATCTTCGGCGAGAAGGTAGAGCCGCACCTGATCGATCCGACCTTTGTGATGGACTATCCGGTGGAGCTGTCGCCGCTGGCGAAGCGTCATCGGGACAATCCCGCCCTGACCGAGCGATTCGAGGTGATCTGCGCCGGCAAGGAAATCATCAACGCCTTCTCGGAACTGAACGATCCGCTGGACCAGCGGCGGCGCTTTGAAGAACAGATGGGATTGCGGGCCAAGGGCGACGAAGAGGCCATGGTCATCGATGAAGACTTTTTGCGGGCGCTGGAATACGGCATGCCGCCGACGGCAGGCGTGGGGCTGGGCATCGACCGCCTGACGATGCTGATGACCGATGCGCATTCTATTCAGGATGTGATCCTGTTTCCGCACATGCGACCCGAGCAGGGCCTTTACACCGCACTGGCCGATCATGACGACGAAGACACGGAAGCGGCGGGTGAGCCGCCGTCGGAAGGATAATTTTTTCGAGCGGGTGTATCGGCTGGTGCGCCGGATTCCGCGGGGGCGGGTGACTACGTATGGACGAATTGCGGCGGCGTTGGGCGAGCCGCGGGCGGCGCGCACCGTGGGGATGGCCCTTCGGGCCGCCCGCACCTCGCTGGATCGCATTCCCGCCCACCGGGTGGTGAACCGCCTGGGGCAGCTCACCGGCAAACACAGCTTTCCCACGCCCACCATGATGGCCGAGCTGCTGCGCAACGAAGGCGTGGAAGTGGTGGACGACTGCGTGGTCGATTTCAAACAACGGCTATGGGATCCGACCGAACGGCAGTAGGCGCGGCGCCCAGCGTGGACGTGCTGGTGCTCAACTACAACGGCCGGGCATGGCTGGAAGCCTGTTTTTCCTCGCTGCGACAAACAGACTATCCAAACTATCGGGTGGTGTTGGTGGACAATGCGTCCACCGACGACAGCGTGCCCTTCACGCAGGCGCATTTTCCCGAGGTGGCGATTTTTCAGACGGGCGCTAATGCTGGTTTCAGCCGCGCCTACAACATGGCGGTGGCCGCCTCGGCGGCCGACTATGTGGTGTTGCTCAACAACGATGTAAAGGTGACGCCCGGCTGGCTGAAGCCGCAAATCGATTATCTGGAACGGCATCCGCAGGTGGCTGCCGTGCAGCCCAAGGTGCGCTCGATGCAAAATCCGGCCTATTTTGAGTATGCCGGCGCTTCGGGCGGCTTTATGGACGTGTATGGCTTTCCCTTTCTTCGGGGACGGGTGTTTGACACCATCGAAGAAGACCGGGGCCAATACGACGACGTGGTGCCGGTGGTGTGGACCACGGGGGCGGCCCTCACCGCCCGCCGCAGCGCCTATCTGGACGTGAACGGCATGGATGAAGACTTTGTCCACCACATGGAAGAAATCGACATGTGCTGGCGGTGGCTGTTGTTGGGGTATGAGCTGGCGGTGGTGCCCGCCGCCGTCATCTATCACCATGCGGGAGCCACCATCAGTCCCAACTCTTACCGCAAAGTCTATTGGAACCACCGCAACAGCGTGTTCATGCTGCTCAAAAACTATGGGGCGGGTTCGCTGTGGCGCTACCTGCCGGGGCGTCTGGGGCTGGATGTGATGGTGACGGGGTGGGCGCTGACGCGGGGCGAGCTGTTTCGCATGCGGGCGGTGGTGGCCGCCTGGGCGTGGATCGTGGGTCATCTGCGGCTGATCCGCCGCAAGCGAAAGGTCGTCCAACAACGCCGTAAAGCGCCTGAAAAAGCTATCTTGCGGCGGCTTTATCCCAAAAGCATCGCCCTTCAATATTTTTTGCGGGGCCGAAAAACCTATCAAGCCTTGATGAATGCGCTCCATTCGTAATGTTTTCGGGGTCGCGACGGCCGCCCTGTGGTTGGCAGTGGGCATGCAGGCCCAGGAACGGGGGCCGCGCCCGCCGATGCCGTGGTGGAAGAAGATCCGCCCGGCGGCGGAGCTGAGCATGCAGGTGAGCGGCAGCAGTTCCTACGTGTTTCTGGGGCCTTATGCTTTTTATCAGCTGTTGCCGCGGCTGGAAGCGGGTGCAGGCGCCCAGTTATGGTATTATTGGCTCAACTATCTGGGCACGCTCTATTCGGGGTCGATTTACGGGCCCTTCACCAAGGTGCACTGGCAGCCGCTGGCATCATTGCCCATCTTTCTGGCCTACCATGAAGAGTGGCTGTTCGTGCCCGACGATTATTACACGCCGGGGCAACGGAAGCTGTCGCACAACCTGATGGTGGGTGGCGGCTATAAAAACCAATTCGGGCGCGGCTGGATGCGCTATTCTTACATTTCGGTGCTGGTAAACCTGACCTATAACACATATTCTCCTTACGCCACGCCGCTGGTGGTTCGGTTTGGGGTAGTGTTTTGAATTAAACAAGCCCAAAAACTATATTATGAACAAAGCAGTAAAAAAGTTTTTCATAGAAAGCATCGGCGTTGCTAAAAGCATAACGTTTACATTAAGACCTCATTTATGGTTGGGATGGATTGAGGCTCCACTTAGGTTGTTAGCCAATACATTATCCCTGGATAAATGGATTGATCGGCATAAAGCACTGGCATACAACGATTTCTGTACATGGAAGCGCGATTATCATCGTCGCTACCATCTCTATCAATGGGCGGTCAATCATTATCGATTGGGGGAGAGCCCTATTTACTATGTAGAGTTTGGTGTATCTCGGGGTTTTTCCCTTCGATGGTGGATAGAGCACTGTGTTCATTCAGAAAGTCGTTTTTGGGGGTTTGACACTTTCGAAGGACTTCCGGAAGATTGGGGCGTTTTTCGGGCCGGAGATATGGCTGCCCGACCTCCTCTATTGAATGATCAACGTCTAACGCTCAAAAAAGGACTCTTTCAGGACACAATCAGAGAATGGCTTGCCTCTTCTCCATTCGATAACCCATCCGTTCGAAAAGTAATTCATATCGATTCTGACTTAAGGTCTTCCGCGCTTTATGTGCTCTTTCAACTTGAACCATATCTCCAAAAGGGAGACTTGTTATTATTTGACGAATTTGCTGTTCCCAATCACGAGTTTATTGCCTTTTCGCTATTCAAAGAAGCAACCAAGCGACAGGTTCGACCCATTGGCGCCACTAATAATTATATGCAGATAATCTTCGAAATGGAAGAGTAGTTCGGGCTGTTATCATAGTTTGAATATTGTACCTTTGCTCCCAAATAATAATCACTATGGCAGTTCTGAAAGTAATCGAATTGATGGCCGACTCGGAAAAAAGCTGGGAAGACGCCACGCAAAAAGCCATCCGTAAAGCATCAGAAACGGTGAAAGAAATCCGTTCGGCTTACGTCAAGTCGCAAAGCGTGACGGTGGAAGACGGTAAAGTAAAGGCCTATCGGGTCAACCTCAAAGTCACCTTCGAGGTTAAGTAGGTTTTCTTTCCCTTTTAGGTTCAGTCCTATTCGTTGCAAGGGGCGCGGCATGCTGTGCCTCTACAAATGAATGGTATGCCGGAGGGGGGAGGGATTCGAGGAGCGCGATAATGCCGTCCGCTCCCTGCGCGAAGTCGAAGGGTGAGGATGGCCATACAAAAAGTCATTTAGGTTCATATTCGGGTGGCTTCGACTGCGCTCAGCCAGGGGGTTCTAAACATCGAACACCGATTGGCAATTTAAGATTTTGACTTAATTTTCCTTTTTGTTCTGCAATCGGTGCCTGTCAACCTTCATTCGACGTTCCCTACCCTTCGGGTTTGCACCCGTTCGGCTTGGGGGATGGCGGCGAGGAGTTGGTCGATGGTGAGATGCGAGACGGGATGTCGCCAGCGCGGGGCGATTTCCTGCAAGGGAAGCAAGACAAAGGCGCGGCGGTGCATGCGGGGATGAGGCAGTTGGAGGTGTGGTGTGTAGATGAGTTGTCCGGCATAATCGAGCAGGTCGAGGTCGATGGTGCGGTCGGCGCCGGCGGTGCGGTCGCGCCCGAGGCACTGCTCGATGTGCAACAGGCGCTCCATTAAGTCGGCCGGAGCATGCACGGTGTCGAGGGCGACCACCTGATTGAGATAAGGGTGCGTGCCGATGTCCCGCCATGGCGGACTTTCATAGATGGAAGAGACGGCTACGAGCCGGCTTTCTGCGGCAAGAAGCCCGCGGGCCTGTTTCAGGTAGTGCCGGCGGGGTGGGATGTTGCTTCCCAGGCCGATGTAACACCGGTGGTTAATCTTCATAGACGGTCTGGACGTTGGTAAACTCCCGAAAACCTTCTTTGCCGATTTCACGCCCAAAGCCCGACCGTTTCACGCCGCCGAAGGGCAAGGCGGGATGCGAGGCGGTGATGGCATTGACGGCGATGGTGCCGGCCTTGATGTGTTCCGCCAGACGGTAGGCCGTTTCGGGATTTCCCCAGATGGCGCACCCCAAACCGAAGGGCGTATCGTTGACAACGGCTATCAGGCCGTCAAAGTTTTCATAGGTAAAGACCGAAAAGACGGGCCCAAAGACCTCTTCCCGATAGGGACACGACTCAGGAGGGACGGGAAAAAGGGCATGCGGCCACACGACATTGCCTTCACGGTGATGACGGCCGGCAATCACGCCGGCGCCTTTTTCGATGGCATCCGCCGCCTGGGCCATCACATTATCCGCCAGATCGGGGCGGGCCAGCGGACCGATCATCACAGCGGGGTCCATGGGATCGCCCACTGTAAGCCGGTCCAATTCCTGCTTCAGGATGGCAAATGCTTCCTCTCGGCGATCGGCGGGTATGAACAGCCGCTTGGCGGCGATGCAGCTCTGGCCGTTGTTCTGCATACGGGCCATCACAGCGGTGTGCAGGATGCTTTCGAGCTCATCGGCATCGGGCAGGACGATGAAGGGGTCGCTTCCGCCGAGTTCGAGGACGGTTTTTTTGAGGTGCTGTCCGGCTTGCCGGGCCACGATGGCGCCGGCCCGGTCGCTGCCGGTGAGGGTGACGCCTTGCACGCGGTCGTCAGCAATCAGGCGGGCAACCTGCTCATAGGTTAGAAACAGATTTTGAAACACGCCCTCGGGAAAACCCGCCTCCCGAAATAGTTCTTCAATGGTCAGCGCACAGCGGGGGACGTTCTCGGCATGTTTCAGGATGGTGACATTGCCCGCCGTCAACGCCGGCACGGCATACCGAAACACCTGCCAGAGCGGGAAATTCCACGGCATGATGCCCAGCACCAATCCCAGCGGGCGAAAAAACACCTGTTGCCAGCGATGCGGGCCGTCCCGTTCTTCCGCCGCCAGAAAATGCACGCCTTTTTCAGCGGCATAACGACACAACAGGGCGCACTTCTCCACTTCGGCCCGGGCCTGCTGGATGGGTTTTCCCATCTCCTCGACCATCATGGCGGCCAGCGTTTCTTTTTTCTGCAATAAAAGATCGCTCATGTCGGGCCAAAAGCGGCTGCGCCGGTCTGGGGACATGCTTGCCCAATGCTTCAAGGCCAATATCCCTTTCCGAAGGGCCCGCTCCACGGTATGGTCGTCGACAAACGAAAACGCCCCATACCGAACGTTAGTATAGGGATTTACCGAGATAAATTTTCGCATGTTTGCAGCACATTTAGCGCACGGTATATATTAAGCTAAGATAGAGAAGATGAAAAACAGCCCCCCTAAAAGATGGCGCGTCGTCTTCATCTTTCTTGCCGTTTTGTCAGCAGCCCAACCTACTTGGGCCCAACGTGCCAAAGATACATCCACGGGATTCCATTTATGCTTGCCCGCACCTTCCGGCTGCCCAAAGTGCACCGACCGGTTTAAAGGGAAATATGTGCTGGTTAATTTCTGGCAGACCTCATGTCCCGACTGCCGAAAAGAAACGCACTTACTGGAAGAGCTGGCCGCCACCCACTCCAATCTGGTCATTTACCGGGTCTCGGTTGACGGTGACAGAGCGGAATGGAAACAAGCCGTGGAATCAGAAAAATGGCCCGACAACTTCGTGAATGTGTGGTGTCCGATTAAAGACCGGATGAAAATCATTCCGAAATACAGGGTTTATGAGGTGCCCTACTCCATTCTCATTTCCCCGGAAGGGAGGGTTGTGAAAAAAGGCGAGTTAAAAAGGAGCGACATTCAAAAGGTACTTCACTGAGCCTTTCTTTGGCCCGCGCATTCTGTCCTACTTTTGTAAGCATGAGAAGATTTCAGGCGGTTGCTTTATTATGGATGGGCGCGTTTGTTCTGTCGGCCTATGCCCAGCGGCTGGATTTGGGGGATGAGCTGTTGATTTCGTTGCCGAACGAAAAGGGTAAGTATATTTCCACGTATGAGTTTCGGGGGAAATATGTGTTGGTGGACTTCTGGGCCACATGGTGTTTTCCGTGCCGGATGGAAACGCCGTATCTCTACAAGCTTTCCCGCCGCTATCCTCATCTGGTCGTCTATCGGGTGTCGATTGACGACAGCCGGTCGAAATGGCTGGCCATGGTTCGGAAGTGGCGGAAAAAGGGGCCGGTCATCCATGTTCGGGACCCCAATGGACGGTATTCTTCATGGATGGAAAAAATAGGGTTTAATGCCATTCCGTATGCCGTGCTGTTGGACAAGGACGGGAAGATCGTGCGCAAAGGCGACTTCACCCTCCACGAACTAAACCACTTCCTACGGAAAGGCGAATGGCCGTGACGACGGTGCGCTCTTCCTTTCATGTAGCGGTTAATACCCGTCTGCTTTTGCCGCGCCGGGAGGGAATCGGCAACTATGCGCACCACGTCCTGCGGCAGATGACGACGGCCCATCCTGAGGTGCAGTTCACCTTTTTCTTTGACAGGCCTTACGCCGGTGAATATGTGTATGGCCCGAACGTCCGGCCGGTGGTGTTGCCCCCGCCTTCCCGTCATCCGGTGTTGTGGTGGATATGGTTTGAAGTCAGTGTAGCCCGCGCCCTTCGTAAGCTCCGTCCGGATGTGTTTTTCTCACCGGAAAGCTATTTGCCTCTTCGGTCAGATGTGCCTTCGCTGGTGGTGTTTCACGATATTGCCTACGAGCATTATCACGAAGACCTTCCCCGCAGCGTGCGTTGGTATTACCGGCGCTATTTTCCGCGCTATGCGCAAAAAGCCGAACGAATTGCTTGCGTATCGGAATACAGCCGGCGGGATCTGGCCGCCACATATGCCATCGACGCCCGAAAGACTTTTGTGGCGTATGGAGCGCCGGCGCCGGACCTTGCGCCGCTTTCTCCTTTGGAACAGGAGGCCGCCCGCCGGCGGTGGACCGGTGGTGCGCCCTACTTCATTTACGTGGGCGCCCTGCACGGACGGAAAAACATCGCGGGGCTGCTTCGGGCTTTCGACCGCTTCAAATTGCAGACGAGCCTGCCACACCGGCTGCTGATCACCGGCCGCCCGATGTGGCCCAATTCGACCATTGAAAACACTTATCGATCCATGCAGCATCGGGATGCGGTGGTTTTTACGGGTTGGCTCAACGGCGAAGCAGTGGGGAAAGCTCTTGGCGCCGCTGAGGCGCTGGTGTTGGTCTCCCATTTTGAAGGTTTCGGGCTGCCCATCGCAGAGGCCCAGCAGGTTCGCACGCCCGTCATCACGTCCAACGTGACCTCCATGCCGGAAGTGGCCGGCGATGGGGCGCTGCTGGTGTCACCGGACCGGCCCGATGAGATCGCCGCCGCCATGGAGAAAGTGCTGGATCCGGAAGTGCGCCGGACACTCATCGAAAAGGGCGCCCGCAACGTTCGCCGATTTTCATGGGAGCAAACAGCGGAACGGCTCTGGCGGGCGTTAATCGACATCGCATCATGAAATCCCGCGCGCCCTTTCCGCTTCAGCCGCATCACACGATGGCCACGCCGCATCAAGCCGCCGAAGGCGTGATCATCAACGATCCCGGGCAACTGAACGCCCTTCGGCGTTATCTACGGGATGACGCCCGCCCTTTTCAGGTGCTGGGCGGCGGCAGCAACCTCTTCTTCACGGAAGACTTCCCGGGCATAGTTGTATTGAACCGCATCGAAAGTCACCGTGTCCTCAAAGACAGCAACGGTGAAACCATCCTGGAACTGGGCGCCGGCCTGGCCTGGCCGGCGGTGGTGGAACGGGTGCTGGCCGACCGCCTGTATGGCATCGAGAACCTGGCCCTCATCCCGGGGCGGGTGGGCGCCGCGCCCATCCAGAACATCGGCGCTTACGGCATCGAAATCAGCGAACGTCTGGTCCACGTGCGGGCGTATGACCTCGACACGGGCGAATGGCTCACCTTCCCGGCCGAGGCATGCGGCCTCGGATATCGGGACAGCATCTTCAAACATCCGCCCTGGAAAGGACGGCTCATCATCACGCATGCGGCGTTGCGGCTGCACCGGCGCCCGCAGCCTGTGATCCGCTATCAGGCGTTGCGGACCTATTTTTCCGAACGAAACATTACCCATCCTACACCGGAACAGGTCTTTCGGGCGGTGGTGGACATCCGGACGGCGAAGCTGCCCGACCCGGCCTGCCTGCCCAATGCGGGTTCGTTTTTCAAGAATCCGGTGGTGCCGCTTGCGCAATGGGAAGCGCTGCGGGAACGTCGGCCCGACATTGCCGGGTGGCCCGTGGAAGGCGGGATGAAGCTGGCGGCCGGCTGGCTGATCGAACAAGCCGGCTGGAAAGGACGCCGCATCGGCGGCGTGGGAACGCACCAGCGGCAGGCGCTGGTCATCATCAACTACGAACGGCGACCCGGCCGTGAAGTGGCGGCCTTCGCCGAGAAGGTGCGGGCGGCCGTAGCCCGCCGGTTCGGTGTGATGCTGGAAGCCGAGGTGGAACAGGTGGCGCCGCCCTACCCTCGGTTGCGTCCCAGCAACTGAACGGCCACGGAGCGGGCTTCTTCGGTCCGGCGGTTACCGGCGATGAGGCGGGCAATCTCTTCGACGCGCTCTTCGGGCGTGAGTTGCCGGATGGTGGCCGATGTTCGGCCGCCGTGCTCATGTTTTTCGACGTGCAGATGAACGCCCGGCAGGGCCGCTGTTTGCGGGCTGTGCGACACCACGATGACCTGCCGTCGGCGCCCCATCTCGGCGATGAGGTCGGCCACCCGTCCGGCCGCCTCGCCGGAGATGCCCGCGTCGATTTCGTCGAGCACCAGCGTGGCTGGTTCTTGCTCTTCGGACAGGATATATTTCACCGCCAGCATCAGGCGGGAGACTTCACCACCCGAAGCCGTCTTTTCCAGCGGGGCCGGCGGCATTCCTTTATTGGCCGAAAACAGCAGACGGACGCGGTCTTTTCCCGAAGGGCGGAAGTCGGCGGCGGGTTCCATTTCCACGCTGACGGTTGCCGCGGGCATGGCCAGGCGCACCAGCAGTGCAGTAATTTTCTCCGCCAGTCCTTCCCGGTGGGCTTCCCGATGGGCCCGAATGGCGACGGCGGCGGCTTCGAGTTCTTTCTGGACGCGCTGGAGGTCGGCTTCCACTTCGGCCATTCTGGCCATGCGACTTTCCAGCAATTGCAGGCGTTCGGCGAGTTCGTCCCGTCGGGCAGTCAGTTCTTCGACGTCCTGCACCCGGTGTTTGAGCATGAGCCGATAGACGGCGTCGCGCCATTGCCGCCACTGTTCGGCCTCCGCCCCGTCCAGGTCGGCATCGGCGCCGTATTGGTCGATCCGTAAAGCCAGTTCCTGCACCTGTCGGGCGGCCTCGCCGGCCATTTCTTTCAGCTCGCGCAGGGTGCCGTCGTAACGGGCGGCTTCTGCGAGGGCTTCTTCAGCCGCCGCCAGCCTATCGGCCGCACTGTCTTCACCTTCGGTGAGCGCGTCCCGGGCCGCCTGCAACCCTTGCAGGATTTGCTCACGGTGTTCGAGCCGTTCCAGCGCTTCTTCCATCTGACGGAAAGCATCGGCATCGAGGTTGACGGCGGACAGTTCCTCGTAAAGGAAGCGGACGTAGTCGGCGTCCTCACTGTCAGGCACGGCCAGCAGGCGTTCTTTTTCGGCGAGCAGGCGGCGATAGCGCTGATAGTGTTGCCGATAGTCATCGAGCAGCGGGCCGCTTCGGGCAAAGGCGTCGAGCACTTCGAGGTGAAAGTCGGGCCGCTTTAACCACAGCGCCTGATGCTGCGAATGGATGTCGAGCAGCATCCGGGGCGTCTCTTGAAGCACATTGAGGGGGACGGGCTGGTCATCGATGAAGGTTCGGGTGCGGCCTGAGGGGAGGCGCTGGCGGCGGATAATGACGGGGTTTTGCACTTCGATTTCCTGAGACTGCCACCATTTCACGGATTCCGGCGGGAGGTCAAATTCTCCTTCCACGAAGGAGGAAGCCCCCTCCCGCAGGGCCATCCCGCCGGGAAATCGATGGCCCGCCAGCACGCGCAGGGCTTCTACGAGCGTGGATTTCCCTGCACCGGTTTCGCCGGTGATCACGGTAAGGCCTTTGCCTATGGAGGCCTCCGCCGTCTCGAAAACGCCGAAATTGCTGAGGGTCAGTCGCCGAAGCATGGGCGCCGGTTACTTCATCAGTTTTCGATATTGTTCGGAATAGGCGGGGTCCATCTCGGTCATGATCTTCACCACCTCGGTTTTCTCGGCGATGGGCGCCTCGGAAAAGACATTGATGATTTCCCGGCGTTTGGCCCGAAGGAAGGTGCGCAGTGGTGTGGCGCGGGGATAGTCGTCGTAAAGTTTTTTCAGGTCTCGAAGGACGCCGAGGATGTTGGCTCGGGCGGTCTCAGGACGCTTGTAAAATTGATCCATACCCTGCCGGTGATAGGTGTAGTAGGCCTCCCGGACGACCTTGTAAGAAGGTTCGGTCCATTGTTCGAGCAGCCAGTATCGGTTCTGGCGTTTGAGGTCGTCCATCGTCCATCCCGGGGCGCCGCGGGCCAGGCCGAGCTGGACGATATTTCGGGCCTTCTGGTAGAAAGGCGTGCCGGCCAGCTTGCCGAACGAGTCCCAATAGACGCCCAGCGAGAAATAGGCATAATAGGCGATGATGGCCACCAGGTCGTTGTCGTAGCTTCCCTCGGAATATTCCAGCGGTTGGAATTGGGTGTAGCTGAATTGGACCTGTTGGTCTTGATGCACCAGCAAGGGCGATAGGTAGGTGGAATACAACACCGGCCGGGAAATGTTGACGTAGAGGACGCCATCGAAGCGGTCGCCCTGCATCTGCCGGATTTCGAGCACGAAAGAAGCGGGGATGCGCTCGTGGCCGCGAAAATTGACGTCGGTCCAGGCGGTGTTGTTGATGAGTTTGGTGAGCTGTGCTTGCAGTTCGGTGAAAATTTCTTGATTGGTGGTCTTGACCGATGGTGCCCGCACTTTCACTTCGGCATAGAACTCCTGAGCGGCGAGGGTGGTCCATCCAATGAGGGCCGTCAATATCCAATAGCGCATGCTGCAAATTTGAGGCTTTGCATTCAAAGCGTGCGTGTAAGGTGATAACGGGCGGAATCGGGCGAAATGTGTTTGCGTGAGGGGCCCGGAGGGCGCCGAGCCGTCAGGCGAGGCGGCCCGCCGCCTGTGGGATAGGGTTGTAGGGGCGACGCGTGCGTCGCCCTGTGGGCGTCCGCGGGGTGGTTGTAGGGGCGCAGCATGCTGCGCCCCTACTGGGAATGCCGTGCGGGCGGTGTGGGTGGAAAGGCGGCGGCGGGCCGAGGCGAAGAGCCGAGCCCGCAGGGGCCCGACCCGAAGGCCCGATAGGGCCGGAGGGGCACGCCCAAAAAGAAATCATTTCCCTCGTCTTCCGGATGCGGCGGGAAAATATTTTTTCCATCAGGCCGTTGCTATTGAAAGGAATGTGCATTACCTTTGCAGCCGCTTTTCAGAGAGCGTGGTGACGTAGCTCAGTTGGTAGAGCGTTGGACTGAAAATCCATGAGCCGGCGGTTCGACTCCGCCCGTCACCACTTCTTTTTCTCTCTTGACGGCGGGGCGGGGGGCACTGTAAAATCAACGTTTATGGATTATAAGACGACGAAGAGCCTGCGAAAAGCATTCGGCGCCCGCCACTGGTCGGAAGTGAAAGCCGAGTCGAGCTGGCAGATTTTTAAGATTATCAGCGAGTTTGTTGATGGATTTCAGAAGCTGAACAAGATCGGGCCGTGCGTGTCGATCTTCGGGTCGGCGCGGATGCAGCCGGGGGATAAGTATTATGAGATGGCGGTGGAGATTGCGCAACTGCTCACGCAAGAAGGCTACGGCGTGATCACCGGCGGCGGCCCGGGCATCATGGAGGCGGCCAACAAGGGGGCCTATCAGGGCGGGGGCCCGTCGGTGGGGCTCAACATCGAGCTGCCGATGGAACAGGAGCCCAACCCTTACATCGACCGAGACAAGCTGATCAACTTCGACTACTTTTTCGTCCGCAAGGTGATGTTCATCAAATATGCGCAGGGCTTTATCGTGATGCCCGGCGGGTATGGGACGCTGGACGAGCTGTTCGAGGCGCTGACGCTCATTCAGACGCTCAAGATCGGCAAGTTTCCGATTGTGCTGGTGGGATCGGAGTTCTGGGCGGGATTGCTGGATTGGATGAAGAAGACCCTCATCGAGGACTTTAAGACCGTCTCACCGGAGGATCTGGACCTTTTTCAGGTGGTGGACACGCCGACGGAAGCGGTCGATATCATCAACCGTTTCTATTCGCGGTATCTGATGGCGCCCAACTTCTAAGGCGCGGGCATGCGGACGCTCCGCTACGGCCCCTATCGGATAGTGCTGGACCGAGGGCGGGATCTGTCTTTTCCCATCGACCGTGAAGGGCGCACGCTTGCGTTTTCGTTGCCGGGGGCGGCGTTTAAGACGTTCGAGGGGGGCGGATTTGTGGGTGATGTGCGCCGCGGCGGCAGTTGCAACGTCGAGACGCTTCACCTTACACCGCACGGCAACGGCACGCACACCGAATGTTACGGTCATGTCAGCGGACGGCGGCTCTTCATCACCGACCTTCAAACCGATTGGATGTTTCCCGGTGTGCTGGCAAGTATCGACATCGAGCCCGGCACGGCCGTTACCCTGGATGATCTTCCCGAATACGCTGTGCAACAGCTTGCGCAAGAAGAAGTAAAAGGGCTCATCCTGCACGTGCGAAGCCTGCCCCGCCTGCCCTTTGACTTTTCGGATTATGATGCGCCTTACGTCGAGGAAACGCTGGCTGCATGGTTGAGCGGGCGGGTGGATCACTTGCTGACGAACCTTCCCAGTCTGGACCATCGGACGAGCACGGCGCTGGCGGCCCATCATGCCTTTCTGGGTCGGGCGCCGCTGCGGAAGACGGTGACGGAGTTGCTGGATATTCCCGCCGACCTTTCCGATGGTCTTTACTGGACGGTGATCATGACACCGGCCATCGCCACGGATGCAGTGCCGTCGAGGCCTGTGGTCTATCCGATGGAAGTTCTGGGTGATGAAGCTGTCTGACTACGACTATCCGCTTCCGGAGGAGCGGATTGCCCGCTATCCCCTCCCCCGTCGGGATGCCGCTCGTTTGCTCGTCTATCGGTCGGGAGACATCAGCCACCACCGTTTTGATGCGCTGGCCGATCTGTTGCCGCCGGACACGACGTTGGTCATCAACACCACGCGGGTGGTGCCGGCGCGGCTCTATTTTCGTAAGTTGAGCGGTGCGCTCATCGAGGTATTGTGTCTGGAACCCGCTCGGGAAGGGTTTCCCATCGAGCAGGCCTTACAGGAAAAAGGGGAAAGCGTATGGGAATGTAAGGTGCGAAATCTTCGCCGCTGGAAAGGCCCGCTTGTTCAGGAAGCGGAAGGCATCCGGATCACGGCCGAATTGACGGCTCGAAAGGGAGCGCATGCGTTGGTGCGCTTTCGGTGGTCGCCGCCGTCGGCTGCTTTTGCCGAGATTCTGGAAAAACTCGGTCGTATCCCGCTGCCGCCCTATCTGGAACGGGATGACGAACCCATCGATCGCAAGCGCTATCAGACGGTGTTCGCCCGTTGGGAAGGGGCTGTGGCAGCGCCTACGGCCGGCCTTCACTTCACGCCGGAGCTGATGAGCGCTGTTCGCCGCCGGTTTCCGGTGGTGGAAGTGCTCCTGCACGTAGGTGCGGGGACGTTTCAACCCATTCAAACATCCGACCCGCGTCGCCATCAAATGCACGACGAGCCCATCTCGGTGACGCGGGCAACCCTTCAACAACTGGCGCGGGCCGCGCACATCACAGCCGTGGGCACCACCGCCGCCCGCACGCTGGAAAGCCTCTACTGGCATGCCGCGGCGGCCCGTTACGGCGACGCCGACGTTGCCGGGCTCGACGTTCCGCAGTTTCCTTATCTGTCATCATGGCCGCGCCTGCCCGACTTTTCGGAAATGATGGACTGGCTCTATTCGCAAATGACCGTTGCCGGTATTGACCGCATTTCAGGCAAGACGCGTCTATTTATCATGCCGCCTTATGTATTTCGGGCCGTGGACGGACTCATTACGAACTTTCACCTGCCCCGCAGCACGCTGCTGTTGTTGGTGGATGCTTTCGTCAAGGGGCAATGGCGCCCGATCTATCAAGAAGCGCTGGATAAGGGATACCGCTTTCTCAGTTACGGCGATGCTTCCCTGCTGCTGCCCTAACCGCCCACCAGGCGATAAATCGCCTCTTCGAGCAGGGCCGGTACGTTAATGCCCAGAAAGGCATAGATGCCAAAGAGCAGGCCGCTCCATACCACAAAAGCCACCGCCATATAGCTTAACAAGACACGCAAGCGGGGTTCGATGAGCACGCCCACCATCGCCCCCACCGGCACGGTCAGAATTACCGGTGTGAGGAGGGCAATGCCCCACAAGCCGAATTTCCGGCGGATGCGGACGATGCGGCGGATGTTTTTATTGATGCGGAGTTTATCCGAATCCGGCTTTTTCAAGAAACCCAAACCATAAAGAATCGTCTCTCCCAATCCACCGAAGATCAACACGCCCAGGAGGCCGCCCAGCACCGTCAGCAAGAATGCCAACCACAGCGGGAGCCCGAAAACAATGGCCATCATCACCCCCATCAAAAACTTTGTGGCGGAGAGGCCGAGGATTACAAGAATCTGTATAACTTCTTCGAACATAGTTGCTTATATTTTAGGGCCGAATGCAAGGTCGCCGGCATCGCCGAGCCCGGGGACGATATAGGCGTCTTTGTTGAGGGCTTCATCCAATGCAGCCAGCACCACGTCCACCTCGGGGAAGTCACGTTGCACGGCCTCAACGCCGGGGCGGGCGGCCACCAGCCCCACGACTACAATTCGGGCCGGTGTTTCTTTCTTTAACCTGTGTAATACTCGAATGATACTTCGTCCTGTGGCAATCATCGGATCGACGAGGAGAACCGTCTTTCCGGCCAGCGGGGGCACCGCCCAATAGGGGGCTTCGATTTCAAAATGATGATGCCCATCCGCATAATGCCGGAAGGCGCCGATCCAGCCGACATCGCTTTCGGGGAAGGCGTCCATCAGGCCTTCCACCATCGGCATGGCCGCCCGCAGAATGCCCACGATGGTGGGATGTTCGGTCAACGTCCATTCCCGGGCCGTGCCCAGCGGGGTTTCGATGTCTTTCTTTCGCCACGTGGAAAGGCTTTTACTGATTTCATGGCCCATCAAGAAGCCCACATCCCGGAGCCATTGGCGGAACATCAGCCGGAAGGCCTGCTGGTGTCGGTCGCGCAACTTTGCCATTCGCTCCGAAATCAGCGACGCTTCTATGTTCAACACGGTCAAGGCCACCAATCTAACTTTTTGAAATCAGCCAGTAGGTTACCGGAATGGGAGCAAATTTAGCGATAAAGGAAACCACGCCGGGAATGTGGGACCCCACAAAGTCAAACGTTCGTCGGCCTTTGCGACGGCCGTCCTGCAAGACGGCCCGGAGGAGCCATTCATGGACAGGAAGGCGGGCCGATCGGTCGATCACCGGCATTAATTGATAGACAATATGGCCGTCGTGTATGGTGAGGATAAACCCTTTCCATCCGCTGGGGGTTTGATAGCCCCATATGTCGGCTCGGCGGAATTTCATCCCCTGTTCGGCGATTTGCCATAACATATCAAAAGCCCTGCCATGGATACCCACGGAATGCGGCCCGACGCGACGCAGCAGTCGGGCCGCTTCGTCCAATGGCATGGATGTAATTCGATGGCCGTCGGGCAGCGGCTTTCGGAGGGTGGTCCGGAGCCTCGGCTGGAAGGTGGGCAGCATCTCGCCCCAGGGGCGGATCGGGAGTTGAAAAGAATACCGGACGCTGACCGAGAAGTCTTTCTGCAGGAAGGGCAGCCAGCAGTCGGCGGCGGGATGGGCCGTCCAGAAATGGCGGCGGATGTCCGCGGCCGCCTCGGCCAGCAAGGCGGCCGCCGTCAAACGCCGACGAATCGACAAGTCGGTTGACCGCCACAAAACGCCGCCGTATCGCCAGAAAGGCGGTGCAAAAGCACCTTTCAACACTTTCAGGCGACGTCCCAGCGGAAGCAACAACGCGGCCATCCATCCCCGCGCGTCCTCTACCACGTGCACGAGGGCATCCGTTAACACAGCATCCAGAAACCAGCTTTCCATATAGGCGGATCCCTGCGGGGAAGCGGTCACGAAGGCATCCCACGCCGATCGGTCCATTTCTTCCCATCGAAAGGTTGTCAGGCGAAGCATGCAACAAGTTTAACGCTCATGATCTTTTTCTTCCAGAAAACGAAGCATCCACTCGAAAACGGTCGCCCATTGTTTCCATTCGGCTTCGCCGCTCAAAACAGCGTTATGCCAGAGGACGGCTGCGTGTCCGTTCCATCGGCGGGTTTCGGCGAGCAAGTCGCCGAGCAGGGCCGGCGCTTGCTCGGGCGTGGTGATCCGCATCAGGGCGCGGTCCATCATGATGGTGGGCACGAGGGTTAGTTCCGTGGGACAATCCGCTTTCAGGTCATACCATGGGACGGGACGGGCCACGCCATGCTTAAAGCCCACATAAGCGGCGCCGCAGGTGGTGTAATCAGCCGTAATGCCCATCTCATGAAGCGTCCGATAAGTGGTCGGCAGTCGATATTTCAAGAAATGCTGGCGGTTTTTCTGCACGGCGGCGCCGAGCACCTTTTCCAACCGCTCTTTTTCCCGCCGAAGGCGGGCGGGGTCTTCCGCGGTGCGCAGTGATCCGTGAAGCCCGACGCCATATCCCGCTTTCGCCGCATCGGTTATCATTCGGGCGTAAGGGGCGGACTCAAACGGCCAGGGGTGCTCGTCGCCGCCGTCCAGAAAGAAAAAGGTGGTTCGTTCGGGCGGTAGTTTGGGCATCAGTTGCTCCCGAACGTCATAGGGGTCGGCACCTTGCGGAAATCGCCTATTCCGGAGGGCTTTTCCAAGACGTCGCCACCATGGTCGGTGCCGGTAGCCCCAGGGGAAGTCCACATCCACGGTCCATTCCACCGTCAGCGTTTCGGTTGGTCGCCACCGAACGCCCAGCGCTTC